>Ga0210405_10000149_pt1 | contig 96716 bp, 81 predicted proteins | sample IncBWH11MmetaG_FD_155492 | JGI IMG/M metagenome (GOLD analysis project Ga0210405, IMG submission 155492) | Forest soil microbial communities from Barre Woods Harvard Forest LTER site, Petersham, Massachusetts, United States - Inc-BW-H-11-M | ecosystem: Environmental > Terrestrial > Soil >... | reverse complement strand
CCAGGGATAATTCCGCGAACGAGCGCGCCGATGGGCGCCGGTTCTGCACGATTCCCGGCAGCGCGCGAAGAATCTTTTCGATCGGCAGCGGCACGCCGATCACACCTGTGGAACACACAAACAGTTCGCGTGGTTCGCAGCGCAGGCGGCGCGCGGTTTCTTCCACGGTTTTTACAGAGACAGCGTAGCCCGCATCGCCCGTCGCGCAATTCGCGTTGCCCGCATTCACGATTACACCCCGCATGCGGCCCTTGGAAGCAATCAGATTTGCCTTGGAGACAACCACCGGCGCGGCGACGACCAGATTTTTCGTGAACACAGCGGCGGCGGAAGCGGAAACATCGCTCGAGAGCAGGGCAAGGTCCAGCGCGCCGGTTTTTTTCAAGCCACACGCGGTGGCCGAAAAGCGGAATCCCAGCGGGAGAGCGGCTTCGGAGAGGGCGTGTTTCATGGCATCAGGATCCGCCAACCGGGAGCGACGTTCACGGAAGGGACCTCCGGTCCTCCGTGCGATGCGATACGGCTTGCAGTGTGAAGATGCTCGACGTCAGGCTCATGGCATTGTCTCCAGTTTTTTGAGTTTTAGTTCGAGCTGCGCGATGGCAGCGCGAACCGATCCTTCCGCCGTGCCCCCGAGGACAGCTTTGGAGGCGATGGCGCTCTCAACGGAAGGGCCTTGCAGAAAATCCTGTTCGAAAACGGGCGAAATCTTGCGGACATCCTCCAGCGAAAGGTGCGTCCATGGTTTGCCTTGCTTTTCGGCTTCACGCAGCACTTTGCCGACAAGATCGTGCGCCTGGCGAAAAGGCACGCCGCGGTGAACGAGATAATCGGCAGCATCGGTGGCAAAGAGCGCGGGATTCGAAGCGGCGGCACAAAGCCGATCGTGGCGAAACTTTGTGGCAACTATTGCTCCCTGCGCGACCCAGAGCATCTCTTCCATCTGGTCGTGGGCGGCGAAGAGGGCTTCTTTATCTTCCTGCAGATCGCGCTGGTAGCTGGATGGCAATCCCTTGAGCGTGGTGAAAAGGCTAAAGAGCGCCGAGGTGATGCGGCCCGTCTTGCCACGCAAGAGTTCCCAGGCGTCGGGATTTTTCTTTTGGGGCATCAGGCTGCTGCCCGTCGAATATTCGTCGGGCAAGATGACGTAGGAAAATTCCTGCGAAGCGAAAAGGACAAGATCTTCGGCAAGCCGCGAGAGATGCGTGGCGATGCCCGCCAGTGAAAACAGATAATCCAGCGCAAAGTCGCGATCGCTGACTGCGTCGAGGCTATTTGCCGTGATTCGTGAAAATCCAAGCTCCTTCGCCAACGCTGCGCGATCGATCGGGAAAGAGCAGCCAGCGAGCGCCCCCGATCCCATCGGACACGCGTCGGCACTCGCCGCCGCGTTCTGCAAACGCGTAAGGTCGCGGGAAAACGCCTCCGCGTGGGCCACCAGGAAGTGTGAAAGCAGAATAGGCTGGGCATGCTGCATGTGCGTCATGCCCGCCATGGGAATTTTTAGATTTGCCTTGGCCTGCAGCAAAAAGCCATTGATCAGCGCAAGTAAAGCCTGCCGAATCTCCGCAGCGGCATCAATAACAAACAGTCGAAAATCCGTGGCAACAAGTTCATTGCGGCTGCGGCCGGTGTGCAGTTTCCATCCGAGCGGCCCGAGTTCCTCAACGAGCGCGTTCTCCACAAACTGGTGAACATCTTCCGCCGTCGACCCATCCAGCCAGCTTTTGTCGGATTGCGCCCGGGCGGCAACTTTGTCCAGCGCCGCAAGAGTTTGCCGCACTTCCATTTCCGTAAATATGCCAACGCCCTGCAGAGCCTTTGCCCAGGCGCGATCCACCGCGATTTCGTAAGGCAGCAACCGCCGATCGAACGCAAACGACCGCTGGAAGGCGTCGAAGCGCGCGTCCGGCGCGTTTTCGAACCGCCCTCCCCACAGCCGGTCATCTTTGCGTTCAGGCATTGAATAGTCCTAAGTAATCAGTTATCAGTTTTCAGTCGATCCGGTATTGAGTTTCAGTCTCTGTTCTCGGCAGACTCCCAGCGCGAACATTTGTTTCGCTGGAGTCTTTACTTATAACTGAGAACTAAGAACTGAAAACTCTCTTTACGACTTGCTGCCTTCGGCTTTGGCCTTCGGTCGCACGGTGACCGGCAAGGCAAACAGGTTGATGAAACCTTCGGCGTCTTTCGGGTTGTAACGGCCCATCGTGAAGCTGGCGAGGTCCGCGCGATAAAGCGAGTAGGGCGAGAGGCGCTTCGTGACGTTGAGCGTGCCCTTCCAGAGCTTCAGGCCGACCGAACCGGTGACGCGTTGCTGGGCCACGTTGAAGAAGCCGTCGAGCGCCTCGCGCAGCGGCGAAAACCACAAGCCGTTGTAAACGAGTTCGGCGTAACGCACCGCAAGCGCCTGCTGGAAGTGCGCCGTTTCCCGGTCAACGGTGAGCCGTTCAAGTTCCTGATGCGCCATGACCAGCAGCGTCCCGCCAGGGGTTTCGTACGCCCCACGCGACTTCATTCCCACCAGGCGGTTTTCGACCAGATCCGTGCGCCCGATGCCGTGCTTCGCGGCGATTTCGTTCAGTGTATTCAGCAGTTCAATCGCGCCAAGCTTCTTGCCGTTCACGGAAACCGGCGTGCCGGAATCGAAACCGATTTCGACTTCCTCCGCTTTGTCCGGAGCCTTCTCCGGCGAAACAACCCATTGCCACATCGCCTCGTTCGGCGCGTTGGCGGGATCTTCCAGTTCGCCGCCCTCATGGCTCAGGTGCCAAATGTTGCGGTCCCGGCTGTAGATGTTCTTCTTGCTCTGCTCCACGGGAACCTTGTGCTTCTCCGCATAGGCAATGGCGTCTTCGCGGGAATCGATGTCCCACTCGCGCCAGGGAGCGATAATCTGCACGTTCGGCGCGATAGCCTTGTACGCCAGTTCGAAGCGCACCTGGTCGTTGCCCTTGCCGGTGCAGCCATGTGAAAGCCCGTCCGCGCCAAGCTCCAGAGCAAGTTCCGCCTGCCGCTTCGCGATGACCGGGCGAGCCATCGAAGTGCCGAGCAAATACGTGTGTTCATAAACAGCGCCGGCGCGCAGCGTCGGCCAGATGTAGTCGCGGACGAACTCTTCGCGCAGGTCTTCGATGTAAGCCGAGGAAGCGCCGGTCGCGAGCGCCTTCTTGTGGGCGGCTTCTAGATCTTCCTGTTGGCCCACGTCTCCGATCATGGCGATCACTTCGCAGCCGTAATTTTCGCGCAGCCAGGGAATAATGATGGAAGTATCCAGGCCTCCGGAGTAGGCGAGCACAACTTTTTTTGGTTTTTGGGCGCGCTGATTCACTTGATGATTTCTCCTTCGTGATAAAACACGATATCAGGTAAAAAGGGCGTGCAGAATGGCCTTCTGCACGTACATGCGATTTTCAGATTGCTGTAACACCACGGAAGTGGGGCCATCCAGCACTTCGTCGGTGACTTCCTGCCCGCGGTGCGCCGGAAGGCAGTGCATGAAGAGGGCGCCCGGCCCGGCTTGCTCCATCAGCTTGCGATTCACCTGGTAGGGCTTGAAAATCTGGCGGCGCATTTTTTCTTCCGCCTCAAATCCCATGCTGGTCCACGAATCGGTGTACACCGCCTGTGCGCCTTCCACTGCTTCCGCGGGATCGGTGAAGAGTTCGATTTTCGCGCGAGTCTCTTTCGCCACGCGCTTGGCGTCGGCAAGCACATCCTGCGCCGGAGCATAGCTCGCGGGCGTGGCGATGCGGAGATTCACGCCCAGCCGCGCCGCCAGGAAAATAAGCGAATTGCAGACGTTGTTGCCGTCGCCAACGTAGGCGAGTTTCAGCCCCTTCAGCGAGCCGAATTTCTCCTCCAACGTCAAGAAATCCGCCAGCGCCTGACAGGGATGAAATTTATCCGAAAGCGCATTGACCACCGGTATGGAAATATTTTGTGCCATCTCCTCGAGCACCCGCTGCTCGTAAACGCGGGCAACAATCCCCTGCACCCAGCATTGCAGGTTCCGCGCCACGTCGGGGATAGACTCGCGCTCGCCGAGCCGCGCCTGCGTGTGGTCGAGAAACACCACAAATCCGCCCATGCTCTGGATGCCCACCTCAAAGGTGACGCGCGTGCGCAGCGACGGCTTCTCGAAAATCAGCGCGATGTGCTTGCCCCGTAGTGTGGAAGCGTAGCGCGCCGGGCGCGCCTTAATCTCGGCCGCGCGCTGCAAGAGGTCGCGGGCGTCCGCGGGGCTCCATTCCGCCCCGGTAAGCAGGTCCTTGGTTACGGCAACAGGAAGTGTGAGCATTGTAGTCATCTATTTCTCCAAATTTCCCCTGGAACTAAACTGCCGCGCCGGCTGAATGCCCAGCGGAAGAAAGCTCCCGGAGCACCCGGGTGCCGGGAAGCTCGATAGAGGTGGTTTTCGCCGGCGCCGTCACAAACCGGTCGGGAGCCAGCGCCGCCGCGGCGGATCCTCCGCCGACGATGTGCACTTCACGAACCCCCGACTGAAGGGCTCGCTTGGCCGCCTCAAGTTTCAGGATCATTCCGCCGGAAACCACGCGCGATTGGATCAAGCGGTCGATCTCCTGGCAGGAGATGGCCGAGAGAACTTTTTCGCCGTCCAGCACGCCGGCAACGTCCGTGAGGTAGATCAGATGGTCGGCTTCCACGAACTCCGCGCAGGCCGCGGCCATGTGGTCGGCATTGATGTTGTAAAGCTCGTTGTCGGCGCCAAGACCCAGGCAAGCGGCGACGGGCAACAACTTCGCGCGCCACAGCGATTCGAGAAAACGAACATTCACGCCGGTGAGATAGCCCACATAGCCGAGCCCGCCTTCGACATCGTTGTGCACCAGCGGCGAAGCGGAGAAACAGGCCGCATCGGCCGCGCATATGCCAAGCGCCGGTTGCCCTTCCGCCGTGATTGCCGCGGAGAGTTGTTTATTCAGCACGCCTGCGAACACCATGACCGCCGCGTCGCGAGTCTCTTTGTCCGTGACTCGCAAGCCGCCCACAAACTTGCTCTCAATTCCCATCCGCTTCAGCGTGGCGGTGAAAATCCGTCCGCCGCCGTGAACCACCAGGATTTCGTGCTTGTGCCGGGCGAGGGTGGCAAGCTGCTTTGCCAGCAATTGCACGGCCGCGGCGTCTTCCAGCAACGCGCCGGCGAATTTGATGACGATCCTCATACGAGTCCCGTCCTTTCCTCAAGTCCTAGCGTGAGATTCAGGTTCTGCACAGCCTGGCCGGCCGCGCCTTTGCCGAGATTGTCGAGGCAGGAGACGACCACCAGGCGCTTCCCGTCCGCATGGAGCGCGAAGCCGATATCGCAAAAATTGGTTTTGATGATGTGCTGCACCTCCGGCAGCGACCCTGCCGAATGAATCCGGACCAGGGAATGGCCCGCATAAAATTTTCTGAAGAGCGTCTCGACGTCCTGCGGCGATTGGTGATGTGCCAGCGTCACGTAAATCGAGGACAGGATGCCGCGCGGAATGGGCAGCAGGTGCGTGGAGAAAATCAGGCGCGATTCCGGCAAGCCCGTGTGCTCCACGATTTCCGGGGTGTGCCTGTGGGCGAAAAGGTTGTAAGCGCGGAAGTTTCCGTCCACTTCCACGAATTGCAATTCGCGGCGGGGATCTTTGCCTGCGCCGCTTGCGCCGGATTTGCAGTCGCAAATCACGGTATGTCCCTCAGCCAGCAGTCCGGCATCCTGCAGTGGACGCAGGGCAAGAATCACGCTGGTGGCATAGCAGCCGGGGTTCGCAATCAGTTTTGCGCTCTTGATGCGCTCGGCGTAAAGCTCCGGCAGTCCATAAGCCGCTTCACTGAGCCGCGCGGCGTGGGGAGTAGGCAGTTTGTACCAGGACGAGTAAGTGACGGCGGACGCGAAGCGGAAGGCGCCGCTCAAATCAATCACGCGCAGCCCCACATCCAGAAGTTTCGGAGCGAGTTCCGCGGAGACTTCATGCGGTGTGGCCAAAAAAGCTGTTCCGGCGCCGCTGGCGGCAATGGTCTCGAGAGCAAGCGGCCTGATGGGAGCCTCACCCCACCCGCGCAGTTGGGGAAACAGATCCGAAAGACAGTTCGCCCCGTTGGTTTCGCGCACATAAAAGGTCGGCTTCCCAATGCCAGGGTGGCGCAGTAGCAGCGTCGCCAGCTCAAAACCCGTATAGCCGGTGACACCAATGACCGCGATTTGCCGGGGATCTCTCATTTCACGTGCGCTTCAATCTTCTTCTGGAGAGACTCCCGCGTCTTGCGGTTGGGCGTGATGATCAGAACCGTGTCGTCTCCGGCGATGGTGCCGGCGATCTCCGGAAACTTTGCCGCGTCCACGGCCGCTGCCAGGGGCTGGGCCCCGCTCGGAGGCGTCTTCAGCACCAGCAGGTTTTCCGCGGGGCGAATGTCCAGCAGGAATTCACGCAGCGCCCGCGTCAGCGGAGCAACGCCGGCGGATTCGTCCGGCAATGCCGTTCCTGTTTTGTATCCTTCCGTGGTCTTGATGAGCTTCAGCTCCTGGAGGTCGCGAGAAAGCGTGGCTTGCGTAACGCGGAGCCTTTCCTTCGCCAGCCGGAGGCGCAGATCCTCCTGGTTGGCGATGCGCTCCCTCGAAACGAGTCGCAGGATCTGTCCGTGCCGGTATGTTTTTGTCGCGCTCATGGTAAATATACAATCTACTGTATATTTATACAGTCGTACGCCCGGCGATGTCAAACTTTTTTGGGAAAACTTGGCGCGGGAGAGTGGTGGGAGGGCTTCAGTTCGCCGGGGGCAGCTGTCCCAAACAGAAAAACCACTGTTCCGAGGGTCAGGTCTCCCTGGAAAGGGGCAGCTATTTCATACGCCGCAAAGCCAACATGACCGCTGGATTTTCGGCTCCAAGAATGTTAACAATCAAAAACCACCCTTTTGGGTACGATGAGCGACAATTGCCACATCTCGGGATGCAAACACGACGTCCCCGCCGCCCTGGCCGAGCTGAAGGTCTGCATCCTGCATTTCACCCTTTCGCTGGAAGCAAGCTGTGCCGAAATGCGCCGCGAAACCGCGTTGGGAAACGCCCCGCAGGATCGCCAGCGGGATATCATGAAGTTCATCACCGCCAACGGAGAGTCCCTGGCACGCGTGGCGACCAGCGGTTTGCATCTCACCGATGACCTGAAAGCCCGCGTCCTGAGCACTTTCTTGACCCTGATGAACCTGCGGGAGAACCTCGACCGGGCCTCCATGCGCACACCCGCCGGCCGCAGCGGCATCTTTCGTTAACACCGCTCAAGCACCGATATATTTGGCGTAAAGCGATCGCGCGATCGCGGGATCTTTCGTGCCTTTCAGGATCGCCCGGCCGTCGCTGAAAATGGTCATTTCGTATGGGTCCACCTGGAATCGCAGCAGGAAGCCGTTCTGGCGGACTCCGGGAATTGTGGAAGAAAGCCGCTTCTGCAGTGCCGGCAGATCCAGATTGCGCCCCCGCGCATGAATTTGCACCGAGTCGCGCCCGCACATAGTGATATGCGGCTGCGCCTGTCCCTCCAGGTATGGGAACTCACGCAAGGCACACGCACGGCAAAGGGGATTGGGATCTGGCTGAACGGATTGGAAGCGGCCCGTCCAGACGTCACACGAGATCAACCGGCCATGCAATTGGCTCTCGTTGCCGGAGAGCAACTTCAAAGCCTCGGCCGCCTCAAGCGAAGCGATCAGGTTCACGATCGGACCCAATACACCTACGGTGTCGCAGGTTTCTTCCAGGCCGGCTGCGCCGCCGGTCTCGAGCAAGCAGGCAAGACAAGCGGTACGCTGCGGACGAATCGTGAAGGTTAGCCCATAGCTGGCAACGGCCGCGGCATAGATCCACGGAGTACCCGATTGGATCGCGAAATCGTTCACCAAAAAACGCGTTTCAAAATTGTCCGTGCCATCGAGAATCAGCGGAAACCCGGAAAGCAATTCCGGGGCATTCCTGGAATTCAGATCCGCCACAATTCCTTCGACCTCGACCTCCGAGTTCAGGGCTCGCAGCTTGCGTTCCGCGGCCACCGCCTTGGGCAGGGCTTCCCGCGCGTCAGCCTCATCGAAAAGAATCTGGCGCTGCAGATTGGAGGGCTCCACGAAATCACGGTCCAGGATGCGAATGCGGCCAACGCCCGCGCGAACCAGCAGATTGGCAACCGCGGCTCCGATGGCTCCACAGCCCACAATCACGGCATTGGCAGCGGCCAGGCGAGCCTGCCCTGCCGGCCCAATGCCGTCGAACAACATTTGTCGGGAATACTTCTCGTTCAGCGAAGGAGTCACGTAAAATAGTGTCCCAGCACCACAGGTTCTTTTTCCTCTTCATCATAGCGCCAAAGTGACCAGGGGAGGCAACGCGCCTGTGCTACGCTTCGTCTGTGTTATAGAACACATGAAATGCCGCTGGAACAGTGGGTTGCGAGCGATTGTCCTTCTTGGCCTGACTTTGGGAGGAGCACGAGCGCACGCCCAGACAATTCCGGAATCCCAGGCCGGCAAACCAGCGGAACCCAAATTGGCCGCCGTGCGCGTCGTTTCTGAAGATGGAAAGGTGCTTCAGGCCCATTTGCAGGCGTTGCCGGTGCAGGTTGGCGAACCGCTGCGCCCCGAACAAGTGGCCGCGAGCATTCGCATTCTGTATCAGACTGGGAACTACGCGGATTTGCGGGCCGTCGTCTTTCCCGAAGGCGATGCTGTGCGGCTTGATTTTGTGGCACGCGAAAATCTGTATTTCAATCAAATTTTGATCAACGGGCTCACTTCTCCGCCCACCGATGCCTCCGCCGTCGCAGCGATGCAACTTTCGTTGGGGCAGACCTACCACGAGCAGGATGTTAAGGACGCGGTAGAGCGTTTGCGCGAGGCGTTGAAGGAAGAGGGCCTGTACCGGGCCAAGATCAGCGTCGAGGAGCATCCTTTCCCCGAATCGCACCAAGTAGACGTGATCGTGAAACTGGATTCTGGGCCTCGCGTCCGCGCCAAGAAGATCGAGTTGATCAACAACACCGAATACCGTGATGCCGATCTCCTTGCCAGATTCAAACTGAAGCCTGGAAGCCCGCTGACGACCAGCAAAATGCAATCGGGCACCGAACGCATCCGAAAATTTCTGGAAAAAAAGGGGCACCTCAGCGCCCGCGTTTCCGTTCGGAGAGGCGAACTGGATACGGCGGCCAACACCATTCCGCTCATTCTTGAGGTTACCGAGGGGCCACGGGTGCGCGTGGCTCTGGTCGGAGCTAAGCTCTCTGCCCGCGATTTGAAGAAGATGATTCCTGTCTATCAGGAAGGCTCCGTTGACACGGACCTGCTGGAAGAGGGGCGCCGGAATATTCGGGAGCGGATGGAACGAGAGGGTTATTTCGACGCAAAAGTGGACTACGCCGTAGCGGCGCGCGATGTGGAAGGCGCCAAGTCGGGAAAGAAGGGTACCGAGGAAATCATCACCTATACGGTGGAGCGGGGAGCACGCCACCAGCTTTCCCGCATCGAAATTAACGGAAACCGCTACTTCAACACGGAACTCCTGAAGAGCCGGCTGACCATTTCCACCGTCAGCCTCTTCACTCGGCCGCACTTCAGCCGGCGATTGATGGATGCCGACGCCCTCTCGATGAAAAACCTGTACATTTCGAACGGATTTCTTTCGGCGAGAGTGGAGGGGCAGCCGGGGGAAACCGGTGGGAAAAAGGGCGGCGATCTGATTGTTCATTTCAATATCGAAGAAGGAAAGCAGACCCTGGTCTCGAGCCTGCAAGTGGAAGGGATGCATGCGATGACCGAGGCGCAGATCCGCGAGGTTTTGGGCGCTCTTCCCGGGCAGCCATTTTCAGACCTCAACGTTTCAAGCGACCGCGACAACGTCATGGCCCTCTATTACAACCAGGGCTTCCCGGAGGCGACGTTTTCCTACACCGCGGAGCCGGACACTTCCCCGGAAGCCCAGGCGGCCGTTGCCAAACAAAACGCGGAGGCCGAAAAGTTGACCGGGGAAGCCCGCAAATACGCGATCGAACGCGCGGAACCGGTGAAGCTGGTCTACAAAATCGAAGAAGGCCCGCGGATTTCCGTAAGAAGGATTTTTCTCACCGGATATAACCACACCCGGCAACGCGTGATTCGCCGCGAGGTCAAAGTGAAACCGGGTGAACCTCTGCGGGAAGGCGAGGTTGTGGAGTCCCAACAGAAACTCTACAATCTGGGCGTTTTCAATCGCGTGACCATCGAGCCGCAGAACGCGAATGGTACCGATCCTGAAAAAGACGTCGTGGTACTCGTCGAAGAGGCCAAGAGATACACCATCGCTTACGGCGGCGGATTAGAAGTGCAGCGCCTGGCCAGCACCACGGATCCCACCGGCGGAGAAATTCAGGCCGCGCCGCGCGGCATCCTGGAAATCTCAAAGCAAAATGTGACCGGCCGCGCCGACTCTCTTGCCTTGAAGCTACGTGGCAGTACCATCCAGGGCCGCGCGCTTTTGGGCTACACCGCGCCCAACACATTCGATGTTTCCAAATTGAGTTTGCAGGCGAATGCCTACGTTGAGAAGACGCAGGACATCAACACCTTCGAGCAGACGCGCTACGAGGGAAATATCCAGATCACCGATCAGGTCACTCCTCGTTCCTCCCTTCTCTTTCGTTACGTTTTCCGAAAAGTGACCGTCAGCAACCTCAACATTCCCGCCCAGGAAGTGCCCCTCTTCAACCAGCCCACCCTGGTCTCCCAGTTCGGGATGACCTATGTTCGCGATTACCGTGATAACCCGGCGGACGCCACGAAAGGCTCGTTCAGCACCGTGGATGTCAGCGCAGCGGGCACGAGCATCGGTTCGAGCGCCAGCTTTCTGCGTTATTTTCTCCAGAATTCCACGTATACACCGCTCTCACGCAATTGGAATTTCGCCCGCTCGATTCGCATTGGCATCCTTCAGCCGTTTGGCAATACCGTCGCCTTGAGTTTTCCCGCGCCCACCCAACCCCCGCTGCCCCAGGTAATCCCCCTTCCGGAGAGACTCTTTGCCGGTGGTGGCACTTCGATCCGAGGGTTTGCGCTCAATCAGGCGGGGCCACGCGATGCGTTGACGGGCTTTCCGGTTGGTGGCCAAGCGATGGTGATTCTGAACCAGGAAATACGTTTTCCGCTGAAGTTGCCCATTATCGGAACAAAGCTTGGCGGAGCTTTGTTCTATGACGGCGGGAACGTCTACAGCCGGGCCAGCCGCATAAATTTGCGTTGGTCGCCGCCAAAGCCCGTCTTCGTGCCAGCGATTCCCGGCCAACCGCCGGGGCCGTTCAATGCCACCCGCTGCGTGGCCAACTGCAGGAATGAGCTAAACTATTTCTCGCACACCGTCGGCTTTGGGCTGCGCTACGCCACGCCCATTGGCCCCATCCGAATTGATTTGGGTTATCAGCTCAATCCCGCGGAGTTCGTAATCCCGTGCCAGAACAGCCAGGTGTTCTGCCAGCAGGGAACGCACCTCCAGAAGTTCCAGATTTTCTTCAACCTGGGATCGAGTTTCTGATGCGTAGATGGATCACAATCGCGGCATTGCTCGCCGGGCTGCTCCCGGCGTTGGTGCCGGGCCTTGGCCTCTCGCAGGAAGTGATGGACCGCATTGTGGCCCGCGTCGAAACGGAAATCATCCTGTCGAGCGACGTCCGGCAACTTAGCCGTTACCAGGTCTTTCTCGACGGAAAAGCGCAAAGCGACGGGGACATCCTGAACCTCCTAATCGACCAGTGGATTGTCCGAAACGAAGCAACTGTCGCGCGATTTCCAAAGCCTTCGGACGACGACGTGAATCGCAGCATCGAGCGCTTGAAGCGCTCGTTTGCCTCACCCGAGGAATTTCAGGCACGCCAAAAAAACAGCGGCATCACCGATGAGGAGATTCGCCAGTTCGTCGGCGCGCAGCTCTATCTCAGCAATTACCTCGATAGCCGCTTCCGTCCGGCAATCCAGATCGATGAAAAGGCCATCGAGGAGTTCTACAAGTCCCGCGTAGTGCCGCGGGCAGAATCGCGCGGGCAGACCCCGCCGACCCTCGATACGGCGCGGGACTTCATCCAGGAAGCTCTTGTGCAGCAGGCTATTAACGAGCAGGCTGACCGCTGGCTCAAGGAGAGCCGGACGCGCGTCCGGGTTGAGATAATGCTGGATGAGAAGACTAAATGACCAAGGAAACCCGCCGCAAGAAGATATTGTGGCTCGAGCACCTCTTCTGGGTGCTTGGCACCTGGACCCTGCTCGGGGTGGCGCTGGCGATCATTGCCTTAGGCAGTGGCCTCGCCAATCCTCTCTTGCGCCGGTTCCTGGTTAACCGCCTGCATAATTTGACGGGCACTCCCGTGGAAGTGCGCACCGTTTCCGTCGGCTGGTTTTCGTTGACCGCCACCGTGAACGGGCTGGTGATTCACGGCACGGAGCCGGCGAGCACAGACCCCTTGTTCAGCGCCGAGCAGGCAAGGATCGGTCTGCGCATCGATTCGTTCTGGGGACGCCGCGTTTCCCTAAATGATCTGCTCCTGGTGCAACCCAGGCTGCATCTGCGCGTGGAGAAGAACGGCAGCAACAATCTCCCGGTTCTCAGGCAGAACGGTTCAAAGCAGCCGCTGCAGCAAACTCTGTTGGCTTTGCACATCCGCCACATTGAAATCAAGGACGGCTGGTTTCTCTACAACAACCTGCGTTCGCTGGTGGCGACGGAAGGCGGCGATCTGCGCCTGAATGTGACCGTCGGCGGTGCCCCGGACCATCCGCTTTATCTTGGCTCGCTCGATTGGGATTCCATCCAACTGGCCCGGCGGCGCGATCTTCCGTTGCCTGCAAACCTTTCCGCAAAATTCTCCGCTAGCCGCGACGCCTTTACGCTGGAACAGGCGGTGGTGGACGTCGGGCGCTCGCACCTGGACCTGCAGGCTGAAACAAAAAATTTCGAAACTCCCGACTGGACCTATCGTTACCGCGGCTGGCTCGATCTCCTGGACATTCGCGAGGCGTTTCGCACGCCGGAAGTGCCGCTGGGCAGAATCGATCTGCGCGGGGATGGAACGCTCGCCTCCGGTCAATTCAAGGGAAAAGGCGAGTTCGCGGCGGACAACATTGTTCTGGGTTTCGAGGACTTTCACTCCGCCAATCTCATAAGCCGCTCCCACTACCTCCTGGAACAAGATGGAGTCTTACTTCCGGATTTTGCCGCCTACGGCCTCGGGGGCAGCGTCAAAGGCCCGATCACGATGAAGTACGACGGCCTGAAATTCAGGGCGGTTACCAAGGTCCAGGGCATACGCCTCTCGGGAGTTGCGCCGGCAATCGATCACACCGGCTTCCCCATCGACAGCCTTCACTGGGACGCGGCTATTTATGCGGACACCGTGGAAACCTGGCACGACAATTTCCGCGACTTCGATATATCCGCCAGCATGCGCTGGGAAGAGCCCGACGAAACAATGCATGGCCACATTCCTGTTACCAGCGAAGCGGTTCTTCGTTACCGATACACTCCAAACTCCCTGGAGCTGAGCCAGTTTGATTTCGAAACTCCCACTTCCCGGGGCAGCTTCACGGGAATTCTTCATCCGAAGAAGACTTCGCTGGATGTCCGAATGGATATCGGCTCCCTGGCACCGTGGGATGATTTCATCCATGCAATTTCAGGCGACAAACCCGGCACGGCCGCCGCGAAGATCCCCATTGATGGTGCATTGCAGTGGAACGGCCGAATTCTGGGCCCCTCGGACGGCCCCACGTTCCAGGGCCATTTCCACGGGGAACACGCGCGCTATGATAATTTTGCTCTCGACTCTCTCGACGGCGACATGACGTATTCTCCGACCGAACTGGTTATCGCCCGGGCCCACGCACGCCGCGGCACGATGGAGGCCGGAATCGACGGGCAATTGCAATTGACCGATTGGGAGTTCCGCCCGGAAAACCAGTGGGTCAGCGAACTGAATCTGGAAAAGGTGCCGCTCGAATCGCTGGAGCAGCTTGCCGGTAAGAAATACCCGGTGCAGGGATTGCTGACCGGCCAGTTTCACGGGCGCGGAACACGTGCCGAACCCTCCTTGACCGGGCTGCTGGACCTGGCGGACGCGACCGTTTACACCGTCCCTTTCAACCGTCTTCGCGGCCAAATAACGGTACTGCCGGACGAAGTGCGGCTCTCGAACGCGGAATTGCGCTTCTTCGGCCCCACCGGAGAAAAAGCGGGAGGCGCTGGAATCGTCACCGGCTCAGTTGCGTACCGCTATGCCGATGAGTCGTTGACGACGGATTTGGTCGGTGCGTCGCTGCCGCTGGCAAATTTTGGACAGATTAAGGCCTCGGGCCTCCCCTTGGACGGCCAAATGTCATTTCGCCTGAAATCCAGCGGCCCGATCCGGGCTCCACTTGCCGAGGGCTCCTTCCGGGTCGTCGACTGGCAGGTGGGCTCGGAAGTCATCGGCAGCTTCGGGGGCGATCTGCAATCCGACGGGAAGCTCGCGCAACTGAAATTGAATTCGGCCATGAGCGAAGGCGCAATCACCGGTGGAATCACACTGGGTCTGGCCGATCCGCGACCTCTCGATGGGAAAATATCCATTCGCAACATCAACCTGGACCCCTTCTTACTCTCCGCCCTGCACCTCGGGAAATTCAAGGGACACGGCGTTGCGGATGGCGACATCACATTCCAGGGTGAGTTGCAGCGCCCCGAAACGTTGACCCTGGATGGGAATTTTTCCCGGGTTGTCTTCAACTACGGCAGCGTGCAGCTCGAAAACCAGGGGCCGATCCACCTCACCTCCACAAAAGACAGCTTGAAAATCCTGAGCCTCGCGCTAAAGGGCACGGAGACGAACGCGGAGTTGACGGGCTCCGTCCAATTTACTGGACGCCGCACCGTGGCCATGAAGCTCAACGGTTCCGTGGATCTTCGACTGCTCAGCGGCTACATGACCGATGTGGATGTGACCGGTCACGCGGACATCAACACTTCGTTTGAGGGCACCCTTGACCGGCCCCGGATCATCGGCCGCGTGAAATTGAACAGCATTTCCGTTCGCTCGGCGGATTTCCCCACCGGCCTCAGCAACGTAAAAGGGGATTTGGTCTTCGACGCCAATCGCCTCTTTTTCGATAATGTCACAGGCGAAGCCGGCGGTGGTTTGATCACGCTGGCCGGAACGGCCAACTATTCCGAGAAGCCTTTTCGGTACGATATCTCCGCGAAGACCGAACGAATTCGCATCCGCTATCCGGAAGGCATGAGCTGGCTCGTCGGCGGGGGGCTGCGCCTCTCCGGAACTCTCGACGGCGGATTGCTTTCGGGGAAAGTGCAGGTTCAGCGCGTCACTCTCAACCAGGGCATCGAAGCGGTCGGCTCACTGACATCCAGCTCGAGCAGCGCCAGCACAACCTCGAATTTTCTGCGCAACCTGCAACTCGATGTGGAAGGCAGCTCCACCCCGGACACGCGGCTGGAATGGCCGGGCGCTCATCTCGAAGCCGAATCAAGCCTCCGTGTCCGGGGCACCGCCGAGCATCCGATTCTTCTGGGACACATCCACGTGCTCTCCGGCGATCTCTATTTCCACGGTAATCGTTACAGAGTCACGCGGGGCGATCTGAATTTTACGAACCCGTTCCGCATGGACCCGGTCATCAACTTTGAGGCCACCACAAACGTCCAGCAATACGAAATCACCCTCAATTTCACCGGCCAGGCCAGCAAAATGAGTTTGTCTTACCGCTCCGACCCGCCTTTGCCAGGGAACGACATCGTCACCCTCCTGGCCCTCGGCCAAACCAGTTCAGAGACTGCGATGCACGGCGGTGTTACCGGGCAAGCCGGCTCTAGTAATAACAGCGGAGCCACGGCACTACTCTCGGAAGCGATTTCCAGCCAGCTCGGGGGCCGCGTGGAACGCCTGTTTGGGATCACCCGGTTCCGCGTGGATCCCGGACTCGCCGGTTTTGGCACCACGAACGCCAGCCAGAACGTCGGCGCGCGTGTAACCGTCGAGCAGCAGGTTACCCGCGACCTGACGGTCACCTACGTTTCGAACGTAAGTTCCTCTCAGCAGCAGGTGATTCAGGTGGAATACAACCTGAACCGGAATATTTCGATTGTCGGGTTGCGGGATCAGAACGGCACGTTCGGCGTGGATATCAAGTTCAAGAAGCGCTTTGAATAGCGCCCTTCAGTGGGGAAACCTCTCGAATCGTTTTACTGGGGATCCTGTTGTTGTGCCGACTGTTCGGCCGGTTGTTGCGCGTTGTCGGACTGCTGGCTGCGGCGCGGCCGAAATCGCTTGCCTGGGGCCGCAAGCCGCGCATTTTGTCCGACGCCCGGATTGTCCTGCTTGGCTTCTTGCAAAGCTTCTTTTGCCGCTTTTCCTGAGAAGAGGCGGATCGACTCCTGAATTTCGCGGCTGATCTTGGGCGACTCCGCGGCAACTTTTTGCCCGAGCGGTGAGCCGTAAAATTGCAACAGGCCTTTCATCTCTTCGTCGCTGTAGTGCCTGTCATACACGGAAATCAGCTGGTCCGTGACGGCGTCCACATCGAATTTTTTCTCGTACCCGGTGATCACCGAGTTAACGAACTTTTGCCCTTGCTGGTTGTTTTGCACCGTTTCAACAAGTTTTTCGCGATATTGCTCGGCCGAGCGGGTCATGGAGTCCTGCACAAGTTCGCGCGCGCCGACCAGTTCTAGCAGCGCTCGGATGTCCGCTTCTTTCGCAGGATCTATCGAGCCAACCGCTAATTCTCCGCCCTGCGGAGCAGTGGAATTTTGCGGTGCCGCCTGGACTTCTGTGAGCGAGCCACCCTGGATGGCGACAAGAAACGTGCCAATGTAAATCACGATGAGTGCCAGAACCGCCTTCATAACTGCCTCCACACCTTTGCCCGGGCTTTCCTAAGTGCCCGGAACCATTTGCCGCAAGAAGAAGTCTAGTGAAGCGGTTCGTTCCTGACTCCTGCTCCGAAGTCCAGAATTGTTGCTTGCGCCACTGACCATCGGTGCAGGTGCGATCACACTCGAAATCGCCAAACCGTGTCAGAGTAGAGCCTGCGGATTGTGTCCTCCGCGTGGCGCGGGCAACTCTCCAGATTGCGCAGGTCTAAATGGCCTATTTTCCACACGGCAACCCTTCCGGGGAGAGATACGCGAAAGATCGCCGGCTGATGATCGAACTCCAGATCCGCAAACGCGGCCTGACGGATGAACGAGTGCTCTCTGCCATGGCCGTCGTGCCACGCCACGAATTTGTGCCGCCAGACTGGACCAATCAGGCGTACGCGGACGAACCGCTTCCCATCGGCCACGGGCAGACCATCTCGCAGCCGTACATCGTCGCCGCGATGGTGGCCGCAATGGCGCTGGCTGGCGAGGAAAACGTCCTGGAAATTGGAACCGGCTGTGGCTATCAAGCAGCTGTCTTGTCGCTCCTGGCACGAGAGGTCCACACCTTGGAACTCCTGCCGGATTTGGCCCAATCGGCGGCCGAACGGCTGCTGCGTCTGGGATACGCCAACGTGCATGTTCACGCTGGCGACGGGACGCTCGGTTGGCTCGCGCATTGCCCTTACAACGCGATTCTGATTGCCGCCGCTGCGCCCTCGATTCCTGAACCCCTATTGCAACAACTTGCAGAGGGAGGGCGGTTGATTGCACCGGTGGGCGACCTGGACAAACAGGAATTGCAAGTGATCACCCGGCACGAGGGCCAACTCCTGTTTAAGCCAGGCGGGCCGTGCCGGTTTGTGCCGTTGATGGGGGAGCATGGGTGGCGAAAATAATCTTCTACTTTGCTGTATAAAGTACTTGACATAGATTCCCCATTTCCCTATCCTTCCCTCGTGCCTATCCCTCAATCCAACCGCGCTCCTCTCCCCAGGCCCATCCCCATCGACGCTCGGGCCGCCGATCACCTCCGCTATATCCGCGAAACTATGGAGAACGCCGCTGAGTTCACCGCCGTTCCCGGTTGGGGTGGCGTTGCCATGGGCGCCAGCGCCCTCGCCGCCGCTTTTCTCGCCTCTCGCCAGGATTCGCCTAGCGCGTGGCTCGCCGTGTGGCTGGCTGAAGTGTTCGTGGGAGTGGCCATTGCGGCCCCAGCGGCTGCCACCAAGGCAAGGCGCGCCAACTCATCCCTATTCAGTGGCCCCGGCCGCAAATTCGCCCTCAGCTTCGCCCCGCCCATCTTCGTCGGGGGATTGCTCACCCTGGCCTTATTCGAGTTTGGCGCCGTCGCCCTTCTGCCGGGCGTATGGCTGCTGCTCTATGGCACGGCCATTGTGACCGGTGGTTCGTTTTCCGTTCGCGCCGTTCCCATTATGGGAATGTGCTTGATGGTTCTCGGCGCTGCGGCATTGTTCGCTCCGGCTTCCTGGGGAAACCTCTTTATGGCAGCGGGATTTGGTGTGGTGCAGATTGCTTTTGGTGTGTGGATTGCCTTGCGATACGGGGGATAAGCGAGTAAGTTTTTCGAACGAAAGGAAGTCATGGCCAAGTCGTCCACAGTCCGCCAGGAACGCGCGCAACGGGAAGAGAGCCCCGCGCCCGTTCGCAGCCCCGCATCTCAGCCTGTCTCCGCGCCGCTGGACCGGTTGATTCACGAGCGGATCCGCTTGGGAATCGTCAGCGCGCTCGCGGTGAACCGCGAGTTGACGTTCAACGAATTGAAGGCGTTGCTGAAAACCACGGACGGAAATCTCAGCGTCCATGCCCGGAAGCTGGAAGAGGCCGACTACATCCTGTGCACAAAATCGTTCGATGGCCGCCTGCCCAAGACGGAATACCGGCTGGCCCCTGCGGGACGCAAGGCGCTGGAGCGATATCTGGATCACATGGAGGCCTTGATTCGCGCGACCCGCGAGAAGTGAAAATTTTTTGCCTTTATACTTTACAAGATAAAGTACATTATGCCAGTCGGCGGTGGAGAAAGAACCATGCTCATGCATCACCCTGTCTTGCAGGAAACTGTTTTTCAGCCGCGCCCTTCCGTACCCGCCGCGGCTTCCCGGCTGCACGTCGCGATTATCTGCGACGGCAACGGCCGCTGGGCCACTTCCCGCGCCTTACCTCGCTCCGCGGGCCATCGCGCCGGCGCCGAAGCCGCCCGCCGCGTCATTCGCAGCGCGCCCCATCTCGGCATCCACACACTCACGCTCTTCGCCCTTTCTTCCGCCAACTGGGCGCGTCCCGCCTCTGAAGTAGCCGCGATTCTTCAGCTCCTGCGGGAATATCTTCTGGCCGAAGTTTCCCACTGCCTCAGCGAAGGCATCCGCCTCAACGTCATCGGGCGCCGCGATCGTTTGCCTGCCGTGCTGCGTGAAACCATCGCCGATTCCGAGGCGCTCACCGCGAAAGGCGACAAACTTCATCTTCGCCTGGCCGTCGATTATTCCGCGCGCCATTCCATCTTTCAGGCCGCGAGCAAATTCTACAAAGTCACTGACCTTTCGAGCGATGCGTTCAGCAATGTGCTCGCTGAAGTCCAGCGCGGAGGCTCCACAGACGTCGATCTCCTGATCCGCACCGGCGGCGAACAGCGCCTCTCCGATTTTCTCCTCTGGGAATGCGCGTTCGCCGAGTTCTGTTTTCTGCCCAAGCGCTGGCCGGATTTCACACCCAAGGACCTGCGCGATAAGGTGAAAGAGTTCGAGCAACGCGAACGGACGCGCGGAGGCCTGCCCCGCGAAGTCGAACTTTAAACCCCGCTAATCTGCTGGCCCGGATGGGGTGGCGGCGCAAGCCGCCTGCAACTAATTGATAAAAGATTCCTTGCGCCGTCGATGGCATTGGGGGCCACGGACAGACCTTTCCCCTCTCCCCATCGTCTATACCCCAGGAGAAAGCCATGGGATCTGTGGGACTTACGCTGCCCTGGGAGCATAAACTCTCACCTGTGGAGCGCAACGGGGAGCGGCGAGTGGAACCTTTCCAGGAGAAAGCGGAAACCCTTGGGATCAAGGAAGAAGTTCCCCAGGATGCGTCCGTGGCAGCGGCTTGCCTGAGCGGCAATCTGCAGGGTTACGAACGCCTCTACCGGTGGCAAGGCACGCGAATGAAAAATCTGGCGCGCAATCTTCTCGGCTCCCAAGCCGATGCGGAAGACGCCGTGCAGGAAACTTTCCTGAAAATCCAGCGCAGCATCACCAGTTTTCGCGGGCAATCATCCTTCGTCACCTGGACCTTTCGCATCCTTGTGAACACTTGCCACGATTTGCGCCGCGGCCGGGTCCGTCGAAAAGAGCAGGCAAACGAAGACGTGGATGCGCTGCCCTCGCGCAAGGAACTCCGCGCGCCCGGCGCTCATCCTTCGCTCCGCATGGCGCTGGAACGTGCCTTGGAACGTCTCACCGCCCATCAGCGCGACGTGTTCCTCCTCTACGAAGTCGAAGGCTTTCACCACGCGGAAATCGCGGGAATGCTGGAAATCTCCGAGACCGCCTCCAAGAACACGCTCTTCCAGGCCAAAAAGAATCTCCGCGCAATGCTCGAACCGCCCCGCAGTTCTGCAACGGGAGGCGCGCAATGAATATCAACTGCGACGATCGAGAACGGATTTTTCTCTACGGCTCCCCTGAAGAATGGGCCGCGCTTCAGCTACACGCCAACGCTTGCGACGTCTGCGCCGACGAACTGCGTGCCTGGCAGCAATTGAACGCCGCGGCCGTCGAGTTGCGAGACTACGAAGAAAGCCCGGCGCTGTGGGCGCGCATCGAGAGTTCGCTTCGCCAACAGCAAGCCGCGCCCGCCCCTCGCAAGAGCTCTTGGACATCCCTCGATTTCTGGCGCCACATTTCGCACGCTTGGCAGTTCGCACTGGTTGGCGCCCTGGTTGTCGCGCTGGCCATCTCCAGCGGTTATCTGTACACGCACCGGCCTGTCTCGTCTGTGAACCAGGGCAATACCCTGCTCAAGACCGGGGCCCTCGCCGAAGTCGAGCGCACCGAACGGGAATACATGTCGGCCATCGACAAGCTGGCGACCGGCGCCGGCCCGCAATTGAACGCTGACACTCCGTTGATGGCCAACTATCGCGAAAAATTGCTGGTGCTGGACAGCGCCATCGCCGACCTTCGCGCCCAGGCTGGAGAAAATCCGTCGAACGCCCATCTCCGCCACCAGCTTCTGGCGATGTACCAGGAAAAGCAGCAGACCCTGCAGGATGTTCTGGAGACAAAACGATGAGCCTTTTCCGCGCAGAAAATTCAGTGGGGAAGTGCGGGCATGCTGTGGTGATTGCTTGCGTGTTGACCCTGCCGGCGGCGGCCAGCACGGGGCAGGATACCGCCTCGCGCCAGTTTCAGAAAACGCTCCCCCTTGCAGCGGGTCAAACCCTGAGCATCGAAAACAAATTCGGCGAAGTCCGGATCCACGGTGAAAACTCCCGCGAAGCGGTAATTTCCGCCTCCATCCGTTCGCAGGCCGGCTCGCAGGCGCAAGCCGAAAAATTTGCCGAGAGCGTGCAGATCGAGGTGACCCAGGATGCGCATGGAATCACGGTCCGCACTGTCGCTCCCGCTGACAACCCGCTGGTTTTCCGCGTCGGCCACAAAAATTCCTACTCGGTCGATTACGACATCGCAGTGCCGCCCGAAGCCAAGCTTTGGGTGAAGAACGCCTTCGGCAATGTGGAGATCCGTGGCGTGCGCTCCTGGAACGATGTGGAAAACAGCCACGGCCAACTGACGGTTCGGGACGTGGGCGCCAGCAAACTCACCAATTCCTTTGGCGCGGTTGAAGCAGAGGGCGTGGCAGGCGATCTGACGGCCGTCAATAGCAACGGCACCGTCACCGTATCCGCGGTGAAGGGAATCGTGGACATCAAGGACCGCTTCGGCTCCATCACCGTAAAAAATATCCACGGCAGCGTCACGATTGTCGGAGGGAACGGCCCAGTGGAACTGACGGACGCGGGCAATTCGAAACTGAACAACTCCTTCGGCCCGGTGACCGCCCGGAATATTCATGGCACCCTTTCCGTCAGCAACAACAACGGCGCCATCGAAGTGAATACCGTCAGCGGTTCTGCGGATCTGAACGGCAGCTTTGGCGCAATCACGTTTACAAACGTTGCTGGACACGTGAAATGCACGGCTAACAACGGCCGCGTTTCCGGCGGGCCGACCGGCGAAGATGTTTATGTCCGTAACAGTTTCGGCGAAGTGGCACTCGAGCAGATCAGCGGCGAAGTGGAGATTGAAAACTCCAACGGCACCATCACGCTCCGCGAGATCAAGGGCAGCGCCACACTGAACACCTCGTTTGGCGCAATCGAAGCCAGTGGCTTGCGCAGGGGCGCCAGGGCCACCACTGGCAACGGACGTATCTCGCTGTCCGACATGGGCGCCGACACGTACGCAAAAACCAGTTTTGGCGCGGTGACCATCACGCGGGTGAATGGAAACCTCACCATCGAAAATTCGAACGGCCAGGTCACGGCAAGTTCGGTGAAAGGCGACGCCTCCGCCAAAACCAGTTTTGCCGCCGTTTCACTCGAGGATATCGGTGGCAATATCACCGTGGACAATCAGAACGGTGCCGTGATGCTGACCGCGGCTCGCACGTCGTCTGGCTGCAAGAATATTTCCGCGAAGACTTCTTTCTCCCCTATCCAGGTGCGCCTGCCGGAAAGCGCGGGTTACTCCCTCACCGCTCGCACTTCGTTCGGTCGCATCAACAGCGAATTGCCGATCACTACGATTGGCCAGGTCGGCGGAGATTCCTTGACTGGCAAAATCGGCAACGGCACATGCACGCTCTCCCTGACGAATGCGAACGGCAACATCGATATCTTGAAATTGACGAAATAATTCCTGAGGGTCGCCCGTCGCTTCATCCCGATTTGCGGCGTGCCCGATCCATGGCGAAAGCGCGAAGAAGCACCCGATTGGCGGTCTCCGTCATATGGAACTTTTCTAACTCGTCCTCCGTGGCGTAGGCAATGTCCGTGACGTCGCTCCCAGCCTGGGCCTCGCCCCCAACCCTTTCGCAAAGATAGTCCACGATAACGTAGTGATACTTGGGCCGCGATCTTTTCCCTGGGTCGAGGGCCGCCGCGTCGAGGAAAATGCGGTCGAAAGCCTCGATCATGTCCAGCACTTGCACTTCCAGTCCGGTTTCCTCCAGCAATTCGCGCGCGACCCCTTGCTGCAAGGATTCCCCCAGTTCGAGAGTCCCGCCAGGGATCGACCATTGCCCCAGCAGCGGCTCGCTTCCTCGCTTGATCAACAAGGCCCTCCCATTCTCAATGATCACCCCGCCTATCCCTACCACCGGACGATCCGGATATTCTCTCGCCATGGGCTGTTATTCTTTCATCGGAGGTGTTGAGTTACACTGAATAGCCCGCCAATGAACCTCGACCCGAGGCTCATGTGCAGGGTATATAATACGCCGGTTGGTGGATCCTGGGATGTCGAGCTACACCGGCTGAAATTCTAATCGGAGGATGGAGACGTGCTCCGCTGCCCTGAATGTTCCGCTGAGATTGATGTGGACGAAGACGAAGTGGAAGAGGGAGAAATCCTGAGCTGCCCGGAGTGTGAGTGCGAACTGGAAGTTTCGCAGACACATCCTGTGGCGTTGAACCCCATTTCCGACGACCTCGATGAAGAAGACGACGAAGAAGAGGACGACGAAGACGCCGAGGACGAAGACGATGTTGATGAAGAGGGCGATCTTCCGGAAGATGAGGACGACGACGAGGATGAAAGCGAGGACGAAGACGAGTGAAGCAATTCCCGCCGCCTTTCCGGACATCCTCGCGTTTCCGGGAAGCCATCTAACCTGACGTGATTCCTCCCCGACGCAGCTTACCGTGCATGCGCTTTCCGATTGCGGCGTTCTTGCTTGTAACTATTATTTGGCCCTGCCTCTCCGCGGCACAGCAGCCTGTGCCTCCTCCCCCAGCCACCTCCCCGGAAGCACCTGCTCCCGCCCCTCCCGCAGCGCCCACACAAGAAAGCTCCAGCACCAGCAAACACAGAAGCAAGATCCCGCCCTTTTTGATTCTCGGAACCGTGTTCAACGAACACGCCCTCGCCTTTCCGGGCGTTCAGGTGAAAATCCGCCGCAAGGGCGAGAAGAAATTCCGGTATGACGCTTATACAAATTCGCGCGGGGAGTTCGCCGTTCGGGTGCCCGACGGCATCGAATATGAAGTGGTCGTTCACCAGAAGAACTACCAGGACCAATCGCAGGTGATTGCTGCGAATATGGGAGAAGTACAGAAACGCCTGACGTTTAAACTGGTTAGCACCAAGCCGGAGAAGCCGGGAGATCCGAAATGAAGTATGCGCGAAGCAAAGCCGCGATTTTCAGTGTTCTTTTCCTCTTCGTGATCGCCGGCGCCGCCCAGGATTCCAAGAAAGAAACGCAGTTGCGCACGGTCCGCGGAGTCGTCAGCGACAAATCCGAAAATCCAATGCCGAACAGCGTCGTCTTCCTGAAAAACTTGAGGACCAACGCGGTGCGAAGCAATTTTGCGGATAGCGACGGGAATTACCGATTCAGCGGCCTGGACCCGAATGCCGACTATGAGGTTCACGCGGAGTTCGAGGGAGCGAAATCTCCCGTTCGAAACGTCTCCTCTCTCGATAACCGCAAGGAAATGACGATCAATCTGAAAATCGACCGGAAGAAAAGCTGAAAAGCAGATCCTTGCGGACGCCATCCGGTCCTTTAAGTGCTTTTATTTGGCCGATAATTGCTGTCAAGAAACACACCACGACTCTCTCTAGCAATGGCCGGAGTCCCTTCTGTTACCATTATTAGGCGCGTGTTTCGCCATCCGCGCGACGTACAATTGTGGGGGCAGATTCAAACAATTCTCCGCCCGGCCTTGGGGGGCTGGACTTTGAATTGCCGGCTCGAAGCTTTCGCCGCCGCGTCGTCACTACTTCTTGGCTGGCGGCTGTACAAATTGGGAAAGCAACAAATTGCACCCGTATCGCCGGGGATTGCCAGGAGAACGTTCTCCGCCAACGGACGCCGCTCCCCAGGATAAACTGAAAGAAAGGTTTTCCAAGTCTTTGCATGAGCCGCAATATTAACCCAGTCCCATCCCTGTTTTTCCAACCCGGGGGCAGCCCTCCAACCCGCATCCCCACCTGGCTCAGTGCCTGCTTGCGATTTTCGCTCCCCCTCGTCGCCACCGCTTTCCTGTTTGCAATTTCCTCCGCGGCCGCCCAGGATACCACCCCAAACGCAAGCGGCCTGGCGGGTTCCATCCACGGAACAGTTTCCACGATCCAGGATAATCTCGTTTCGGGTGTTGCCGGGATTTCGGTGAAGCTCTCTGGAGTTCCCCTTCACGGCACTCCTCTGAGCGCCGATACAGATGAACACGGAGCGTACGCTTTTCCGAACCTCGAACCCGGCACTTACTCCATTTCCATAACCCTGCAAGGTTTCAAATCCATCTTGAAGTCCGTGAACCTGAGCCCTAAACAGCAAATGACGCAGGATTTTACTCTCGAGCTGGAGGTCGTTGCCGAAAAGGTGGAGGTCAAGGAAAACGCCGCGGCCATTGACACAGAAACAGCCGCTGCGCCTCCTGCCGTGGTTACGAACAAGGAACTCACCACGATTCCCACGCCACAGGAAAAAGTGAAGGACCTCCTGCCATTTACGCCCGGAGTCATCAAAACGCTCGACAGCAAGCTCACTTTCAAGGGCGCAAGCGAGCAACAAAGTTTACTGCTGGTCAATTCCGCGCGGACCACCGATCCCGTCACCGGGAGTTTTGGCGTTCCCATTCCCACGGATGCGGTTGAATCTTTTGCCGTTTACAAGACACCCTACGATGCCAGCACGGGAAGTTTTTCGGGCGGATTGACGACTATCGAAACCCGGCCACCGGACGACCAGTGGAGCTTCAAACTCAGGGGAATCGTGCCTTCCGTACTGGGCAAAAACGGCAGCATGGTGGGCATCGCCGAGGCAATTCCTGGCGTATCATTCGATGCCCCGCTCATTCCACACAAATTTCTACTTTCGGAATCCTTTCAGTACGAAATGAAAAAGACAACTGTTGAGGGACTTCCGTGGCCGTTCGACATCAGCAAGCGCCAGGGATTTAATTCCTTCACGACGCTTGAGGCGATTCTGGCGCCCAACCACGTGCTCACGTTGACCGTTAACGCGTTTCCGCTGCGCCAGCAGCACGTGGACATCAGCGCGCTCGAGCCGCTCGGCGCCTCAAACGATCTCGATCAAAGCGGCGTCGCCATCGGACTCAACGATAAATATCAGCTCAGTTCCGGCGCCATTCTTGCCGTGGTGGCGCAGTACATGCGCTTCGACAGCAATGCGCATGGCCAGGGCCCCTTGGACATGCTAATCACCCCCCAGGGATACGGCGGCAACTACTTCAATCAATGGTCACGCCGCGGCAAGGAATTTCAGGCCGTTCCATCGTTCCAATTTCCCAAAGTGCACTGGCACGGAGAGCACGAAATTCACGTGGGCGCCGACATCGACTATCGCTCGTTCTTCGGCACCACCTTGTCGCACTCGATTCAGATTCTGAACCTGAATAATACACTGTCGCAGCAGATCGCTTTCGGCGCGGCGCCCGCCCAGTCTCCTTCCGACAGTTCCGTTGCCGAGTTCCTCCAGGATCACTGGATTCTGGATTCCCACTGGAGCGTGGACCTCGGCGCGCGTATCTCTACCGAGACCTCAGGCTGGCCCTTCGCGATTGCGCCCCGCGCCGCTGCCGCCTACTCCCCGGGAAAAAGCGGCAAGACCGTGATTCGCGCAGGCTCAGGCATTTTCTATGGCGTGCTGCCGCTTCTTGCCGCGGACTTCGCCGCGAATCCGAGCCGTACCATCACCACCTTTGACGCCGCGGGTCTCCCGATCGGCTCGCCCGTAACCTACACCAACGCTTTCGTCGCCAATCTGAATCCGCTCACCGCGCCCGCTCTGCCCGTCAAGCCGAGCACAACCCCGCGCAACGTCACCTGGAACGTCCGGCTCGAGCATGAACTCCACAAAGATCTGCAGCTCAGCGTCGGCTACCTGGACAGCCACACCTCGTATCTCTTCGCCGTGAATCCGTTTACCTCCACCACGGGCGGCCCGTCCTTCGAGGGACTCACCAACACTGGCTCATCCCACTACCGCGAAGTTGAAGCTACGGGCCGTTATTCCCTGCGGGAACACGACCAGATTAACGTCTCCTACATCTGGAGCCGCAGCCGCGGCGATCTGAACAGCCTTTCGAATGTTTACATTCCGTTCGCTGCGCCCGTCATTCGTCCCGATGTCTACGGCATCCTCCCGTCGGACATTCCCAATCGCGTCGTCGGTTGGGGGATCTTTGCTCTGCCCTGGAAGTTGACGTTCAGCCCGCTTTTTGACGTTCACTCTGGCTTCCCGTTTTCCCCGATTGATGTCCAGCAACAGTACGTTGGCACGCCCAACGGAAAGCGCTTTCCGGAATATTTTTCGCTGGATATGAAACTTTACCGCCAGTTTCGTGTGCCGTTCCTTGGAAACAGGGGCGGCAAAGTTCATCACATCCGCCTCGGCGTCTACACCCTCAACGTAACCAATCACGGCAATTTCACCACTGTCTACAACAATACCTTTTCGCCGAACTTCGGCCAGTTTGTCGGCTTTCTCTACCGCCACGAAGGCGCGGTCATCGATTTCGTAGACTAACCGCGTAGCGGCCACCTTCAGGTGGCCAGGTTTCGAAAAACAATCCCGATCTAACCCCGCGTCGCCTGCGCAGTTCTTCCGCGCGCTCTCCATACCCGTATCATCTCCGGCACCACCACAATCTCCACTGGCGTCATCCCGATAATCTCTCCATCCGCATGGAACGCGCACGGCCGCTCCGTTTCAATTCGCACTCGTGTCACGCAATGTCTTTGAATTCGCTCCGTCTGAATCTCCCCGCTCATTGCCAGGCGCGGCAGCATCCTGACAATTTCCAGCGCGCCGAGATTTTCAAGGAACACCAGATCGAGCCGCCCGTCGGTCAGGCTTGCTTCCGGCGCCAGCCGTACTCCTCCTCCATAGCTGGGAGTATTAAGAACTCCCAGCACCAAGGCGGTCCCTTGCACGGAAGAACGCTCAGCGCCCTCCAGGGAAACGCTCACCCCGATCCCTCGAAATCCACCCAGCGCACGAATCGCAGAAAGCAGGTAACGGCTTCTCCCTCGCATCCTGCGATAAACCCCGTTCGCGAACTTTGCCGCTTCTGCGTCCAGCCCGATCCCTCCTCCGCCCATGTACAAACGTTCCGCACCGTCTGCAGTTCGCACCTGCGCCGCATCCAGCGGCGTGGCTTCGCCCTGGGTCAGAATCGCTTCCGCGGCTTTCACAGGATCCAGTGGCAATCTCAGCGCTGCGGCCAGATCGTTTCCACCACCGGCCGGCAAAACCCCAACGGAAACGTTTGGGTTCCCAGCCACTGCATTTAAGAGCGCCTGGAACGTACCGTCGCCTCCCAAGGAGAAGATCCGCTCCCGACCCGCGCCGGCTTCTTCCCGCGCGATCTGCGCAAATTCCGCGGAACTTTCCGCGCTGCGAAATTCCGCGTTCCAAGGTTTTTCCGCGGCAAACGACCTCAGGCGGGCGAGTGCTTCGTTTCCTAGCCCACCGCCTGCGGTCGGGTTGGCCAGAATTAAGTCCGGAACCTGCAATGTGAAAGAGGAAGGAGTGGGCACTGGTCCGCTATGCTGCCGGACCAGGCACCAACTGTCAATCGAACTACCACAGCAGCTTCAGTGCGAACTGCACCTGCCGCGCGGTTGTGGACGTGCTGGTGATCGCCCCTGCCGTCCCGGACAATCCCGTTGGATTGGCCGCGGTCGGCGGAGTAAAAACGATCAGATTTGGCGTATTGAAGTTGGCGCGATTCAGCAAATTGAAAATCTCCGCGCGGAATTGCAGATTCAGGCTTTCGCGAATCCTGGTGTTCTTCAGCACCGAGAAATCCCACGTCGCCAGCCCCGGCCCGATGTACGTATCCCTTCCGAGATTCCCGTAAAACCCGCTGGTCGAAGGAGGCGCGATGAACGCATTGGGATTAAACCACTGATTCGGATTGCCCAGCACAACTGGCCCCGTGAAATTCGGGTTCAGGAACGGCCGCACGGGATTCCGAGTGTCGCCGTTGTTGGAGGGGTTGTAGCTCAGTTGCGGTGTGAACGGGAATCCTGACTGCGCCGTGACGATGCTGGATACCATCCAGCCGCTCACCAGCTTGTCGCGCCAGCCTTCCACGTCATGAGCAAAGGACTGTCCCCGGCCAAACGGCAATTCGTATAGCACGTTGACCAGACCAACGTTTCTCGCGTCATACGTCGCCAGCCCCTTATCTGCGGCCAGGTTGAATGGATTCGACACCAGGCCCGGAGCATTCCCCGCCGTCGTCTGGTTCAGCGAATCGCCGTCGTCCAGCGCTTTCGAAAAGGTGTAGACGCCGCGCACAGAGAGGCCGTGACTGAATCGCCGTCGCAGGTCTACCTGCAACGCGTGATACGAACTGTTGCCAACGGAAAACCACGTCCAGGTGTTGGCAATGGTCGGATTCGCCCTCGGCGCTCCCGCTGGAATATAGAACGACCCTGCGGGGACCGGTGCTCCAGCCAATGGGGAGCCGACTGGAAACCCGGTCGCAATCGTAACCGGCGGTGTCGCATTCGGGTTCACTGTGGGATAAACGGCTGGGCACGGGGCAGCCGGGCAAATCACCGGCACCGGCTCGTTGGCGTCGATCCCGATCGACTCGTGGTAGCCGTGTGAGCCTACGTAGCCGACCGTCAGGACCGTGTTCGGCGAAAGTTCCCGATCCACGCGCAGCGACCAGGAGATCAGCGTCGGTGTTTCCATGTCCGGTTGAACCCCTCCCGGCACAAGCTTTGCGGTGGCTGGCACAGGCGCTGCCGGGTCAACGGGGAACGAAGACACTTTGAAATTCGCGATGCTGTACGTTGGATTGAACGGCGCATTCTGGTCCGCGCGATACCCCAACGCATCCTGCAGGTCGTTGTACATGCCAAATCCTGCCCGAACCACGGTCTTGCTGCCAAACGGGCTCCATGCCACGCCAATGCGGGGCTGCGGAAGGAACTTCGCATTGTTCGTGGTGAAGAGCGATCCGCCGATCCGCGGCTGCGAGTTAATCACTCCGTTGGTGAACGTGTAATTCGACGCGTGATCGTGAGCCTCATTCCATCCGGTCGAGAATTCATCCCGGAATCCCAGCGAAATCGTCAGCTTCGGACTGACACGGAAAACATCCTCGGCATAAAATGCGCCAAACAGCGACCGCCAGTACATTTTCGTCGGCGCCGGATCAAACAAAAACGAGGACGTGGTGCCTTGCAGGAAAGTCGCGAGGCTCGCAAACGTCGCCTGCCCATACTGGCTGAGGGCGATGATTTCGTTGGATTGGAACCGCTGAAACCACGCGCCGAAACTCAACTGGTGCCGCCCTTTTGTCATTGTCACGCGATCCTCATACGTGAACAGATTGCGCGCGATATGCAGATTGCTGCCGTTGTTGCTCCCGGCCAGCCCGATCGTCGCCTGCGGGTTCGACGCCGCGCTGCCGCCCACCACCACCGCGCCAACGGGCAGACCGGCAAGAAAACCCGGGACGCCAGCCGCGGGAGTGCCAGGCGTGGGCTCTCCGGTAAAGAAATAGCCCGCGCGCGAAAATCCAAATCGGGCCGTATTCAGCAGCGATGGCGAAAAAATATGCGTCTCTTCCAAGCTGAGTACCTGTTCGCGCAGGTTCAGAATATCCGAGCTGAACGGATTGGCTGGAGTAGCCGTCACATCACCGCCATCGTCGATGGTATAAACCCCCGCCAACGAGTCTTTTTGCGAAAAAATGTGATCCACGCGCACGGTTCCAAAATCCTCGCGAATCGTCTGCAGCGGACTGCTGAAGTACTCCGCAATACCGCAGGCCGGAGTGCATGCCTCGGTGGACGATTGCGGCCACAAGTTCAGTAACGGTTGCACACTAGGCACCGCTGCCGCGCGCGAGGCCGCATCCGGCACAAACGCCACCGATGTCTGATGCAGGTGCTGCCGGAAACCTTCGTAATTGCCGAACACAAACGTCTTGTTCTTCTGAATGGCCCCGCCCGAAGCGGCGCCGAACTGGTTCCGTTGAAAAGGAGGAGCGGATCCCTGGTCGAAGAAATTCGCCGAATCCAACGCATTGTTCCGCAGGAACTCATACACCGAGCCGTGCCACTGGTTGCCGCCAGATTGCGTCACGATCACGACCTGCCCGCCCGGACGCTTCCCAAATTCCGCGCCATAGGAATCCCGTTCCACGTTAAATTCCCGCACCGCCTCCACGCCCAGCAGCATCCCGCTCGGGCCGCCCGGTTGCATGTTGTTCTCTGCCGCGCCGGTGTACTCCACGCCGTTCAGCAGAAAAAGATTCTGCTGCGGGCGGTTTCCTGCGACCGCAAAATTGCTCGCCGTGCTGGAGTTGGATATCCCCGTTCCGCCCGTCTTCTGCGAGGTGAAATTGACGATCCCCGGATTGAGCGGCAGCAACAAATCGTAGCTGCGGCCGTTCAGCGGAAGATCCTTCACGGCCTGCTCGCCAACTAGCCCACTGATATCCTGCGTCGTCACACTGACAATCGGCGCGTCGCCGGTGACTTTTACTTCCGATGTAACGGTGCTCACCTGCAGTCGAACGTCGACGTTGGCTTCCTCGCCGACGACCAGGGAAATGCCGCTTTGCACCGCGTCCCTGAATCCATTCTTCGAAGTCCGCACCTCATAGAGTCCGACGGGCAGCGCGAGCACCAGGTACCTTCCGGCATCATCCGTATTGGTGGTACGGATCACTCCGGTCTCCAGATTTTTCGCGCTCACAGTTGCCTGGGCCACTGCCGCGCCCGACGCATCCGTGACAATCCCGCGAATGCTTGCCGAGACTTGCGCGTGCGCCGCGGGCAACCCTAATGTCAGGATGAGCAGTCCCAGCCGGGCGAATCGAATCGCGAGCGATTTGGCACGGGTCGCGGCACGCGAACCGCCCCGTACTTCGGGTCCACGGGTAATCTTTGCATTTAGAATCATTGCGCAATCTCCCAAGGTAGGCGATCCCTGTCCAGTTTCGTTGATTCGGGCAGGCTAACAATTCAATATAATTAGTTTCGTTATGTCAAACCGACTTAATACGGATAGCGTTTGGGTGAATCTACGCGATTCCATGGGGTGGAATCGTCCAACGAGGCTTCCGCAGCGCCAGGCTTGTTGTGGACAGCACTCTTCCAGGAAAGTCCCCGTCCGATCAGAGGAGCTCTCGAATACCCGGGATTTCTCGGCAGATTTTCACAAGACCAGACGTTGATTGGGGTTTAAGTCTTTGGGATCCAATGGTGCCGGCGGGGGGAATCGAACCCACGGCCTAGGGATTATGAGACCCTCGCTCTACCACTGAGCTACGCCGGCTAAGTGCAATTCTTTATGCTACGAATGAACCGCCGAAAGTGTCAAGCAGTTGGCGTGGGCATTCCGCGGCTTGGCGATTGCTCTGCTTTGGCATCCGCATGTTGAGAGTAAGCCGCTCCGAACCTTGCGATATGTTGGGAAATCAAGTCGAAGACGAAGAACCCGCCCCTCCGCTCGGTAGTACTTTCGTACCATCCAACTTGGAACTTCGGTACCGTTGCTGCTATGCGTTCTGGAACACTAGACTCTCACTGTCGGAAGCGGTCTCTTTCCCCGCCAGGCGAAAGCTTGGCGAAGTCAGCAGGCCGTATCTGTTGTCGGTTTTGCACAGGGCCGTAGTGTGCCGTGCTTGACACTACCCCATTTTGGGGTAGAGTGTCTCCGTTCGTATTCCCGCTCTCGGAGGCACTAAATGTCACGCAAACTTGGCGCACTCGCTCTTGCTTTGGGTATTCTTGTTGGCGCAATGGGACTGAAGACCTTGGTTACGGCGCATGGCAAGACGGCCGTTATCATGGCAAATGGTGTCTCTCCTGTTCCAAAGTATCCCCTGCCGCCAGCGAATTAGTTGGGCCGGTTAGTAGTTGAAACTCTGATTCCCTGACCGGCCAGGTTTTGCGAGGAAAATGCCTAGCGGAATCGCACTGGTCATCTGGATTGTGGGAATGGGCGCAGGGGTGTGTTTCGTCGCGTTTTCGGTAATCCGCGCCTCCTTCCTTAAATATTTCTTCCTCAATCTTTATGTGGTCCTTTCCCTGTTCGCTGACCTGCTTCGCCAATCCATCCTACGGTTTTACGGCGTCGAGTCGCCTCAGTACAGTTACGCCTACTATTACACCGACTGTTTGTTGACCATTGCGCTGTTCGTAGCGGTGATCAGTCTCGCATCCCGCGTTTTTGCTGAATTGCGCCTGGCCAAATATGTCCGATTTGTAGCGGTTTTGCTGCTTTTGGGCACGGCCGGATTCTCCTATGCCGTCGTAGCGCAATCTTCGGAACGCCTCGGTACCACGTTTGCGGTTGAGCTCTCTCAAAACCTCTATTTCGTCGGGCTTGTGCTCACCTATCTGCTCTGGGGCGCGGTACTTAAGCTGCAGGAGACCCGCACGCGTCTCGTGCAAATGATTCTCTCTCTGGGGCTGTATTTTAGTGCATACGCGGGCAGCTACGCGCTCCTCAACCTTGCACCCAAATATGAGGTGGTGCAGTATCTTGCCCCTATCCTCGGCTGCTTTCTTCCCGTCTCTTGGGCGCTGACCATTATGCGCCACACGGAAGATTCGCGGCTCACTCCCGCTCGGCTGGTGGCGGTGCCGCGATGATGGCCGCCTTCATTCTCGCGTTCTCGCTTTTGACGTTACTCATGTTTTTTGTTTCTTATTGCAGGTCCTTGACCGCCTCCTCCCTGCACATGTCGATTTCCGAAGACGTGCGCGACGTCACGGGAATTCAGGTCAGAGCTGCCGGCCGCGATTATACCCGCGTCATGCAGATCCTCCAGTTGTGCCCGGATCGCCCCGAGGATCGCTCCGGCCTGCAGATCGTCGGCGCCTACTTCTCCTTTCTGAACCTCCTCGATCAGGGCTTCGCCAGGATCAGTCCTGCCGTGCGAACCTGGGCCGAAGAGGAGCGCGCGAGTTGTGCCCATTTTGCCGCCGTGGCTCTCGGCCGCCGCATCGCGTTGAACCGCGAAATGCTGGCGCAACAAGTTGAACTCTAAGCCGTCCCTGCTAACTCTTTAGCCCCATCCATTGATTTCTTTAATGTCCATCACTCCCCTTCAGTGATATTATTTCGTTCTCTGCTCCTCACCGGAGTGTGAGCGTCCGCAGCGCAAAAACAACCGGTGAATACAATATGCTCGCAGTGTGGCGCAGTGCTCTCCTCAGGAGAGCGCGCCTGCCATTTTTGTGACCACCCTGAACTTTCTTCCTTGGCGGAATCTTCTGTCTCCACGCAGGGCAATCTCGCTTTGCGCACGTCCGCCGGGGAGGAGTGGCGCGGAGAACTGAACCAGCGCCTCCAGGCTTATCGCGCACGCCGCAGGAAGGCCTTCCCCAACGAGGCCCAGACGGAACTTCCCTTTGACAGCCGCCAGCCAGAGGCTTCGGTGGCTGTCCAGACGGAAGAACCACAACGCGCCGTTGACGACTTTGCGTTCACGATTGCGATTGGCAGGCCGCCTCAGAACGTGGAGCCGGAAGACGCCAGGCTCCTTATCGATGTTTCCTTGCCGCCTTTATCCGAAGAACAGGAAGAGGCCCCCGAGGCTCCCGAAGAATCGCCGTCGGATCTCTACCCGGTTGCCACGCTGCGGGAGCGCCGCCTGGCCGCGCTGATCGACGCGGCGTGTCTCGCGTTCGCCTATGGCGGGTTTCTAGCCTTGTTTGGCTCTCTGGGGGGTGAATTCACGTTGAGCAAGCTGAGCGCTGTGGTTTGCTTCTCCACCTTCGCGTTCGTCTATGTCCAATATTTTGGGCTGTTCACCATTTTCGGAGGCACCACACCGGGCATGATGGTTCGCGGTTTGCAGGTTGCGAGCTTTACGGGTGATTCCCCGACTGCGCAACAACTCTTCCTTCGCACTGCGGGCTATGTGATTTCCGCCAGCACGTTTTTCCTTGGATTTTTCTGGGCTCTATGGGACGAAGACGCCATGACGTGGCACGACCGTCTCTCAAAAACCTATCTGGGCGTGCCGCAAACTTTCGCGGATGCGGAAATTACCAACGCATCACCGGTTCGTTAAGCTGGCAATTCTGGCCCTGAGCCTGCGTGAATTTTGGGGTGTTGTACTGCCCGGTGGAATCCCTACCTCTTGACCACTTTTTCGTCGGAGGCGATTTTTCCGTCGCGGATAAAGATCACCCGGTGCGCATGTTGCGCGATATCCATTTCGTGAGTCACCAGGATGATGGTATTCCCCTGCGCGTGCAGGTTTTCGAATAAATTCATAATTTCTTCGCCGGTCTTCGAATCCAGGTTTCCCGTCGGCTCGTCCGCAAGCACGATCGAAGGATTGTTGACCAGCGCACGGGCAATCGCCACCCTTTGCCGCTGGCCGCCCGAAAGTTCATTCGGTTTGTGATGCATGCGCGGGACCAGGTCCACTCGCTCAAGCGCCTTTTTCGCCCGCTCGATGCGTTCTTCCGCCGGGGTGCCGTTATAGATCAGCGGAAGCTCCACGTTGTGAAGCGCGGTTGCGCGCGGCAAAAGGTTAAACGTCTGGAACACGAAGCCGATTTCCTTGTTCCGGATGTAGGCAAGCTCGTCATCGTCCAGTTCGCTCACCAGGCGCCCCGCCAGCCAGTAGCGACCAGAGCTCGGTGAATCCAGACACCCGATCAGGTTCATCAACGTAGACTTGCCGGAGCCCGACGGCCCCATGATGGCCACATACTCGCCCTTGCGGATCTCTACGTCGATCCCGCGCAACGCATGCACTTCTTCGGCGCCCATCTGATAGACCTTCGCCAGCGCTTCCGTGCGAATCACTACGCCGGCGTCCACCAGATCTTGCCGGTAGGATTCTGATGTTGTTATCTCTGCGGGCATCCGCTTCTCCCTGACATTAGTTCAACTTACTCTTTTTCTTCCGGCTTCTTCGGCGCGGAATTGTCCACTTTTATGGGCGCATCGGGTTTCAAGGTACGCAGCGCTTTATAGCTGCCGACCACGATCTCGTCCCCCGCCTGCAATCCCTTCGAAATCTCGATATCGGTCACTCCGGAAATGCCTGTCTCCACGGGTCGAAAGCTGGCCTTCTTTCCGTTGATGACAAACACCCCCTGGATTTCGTCCTTCTTCGGATCGCTGCTTGCAACCGGAGCCGGGGCGGCCAGCGTAACGTTGCCGTCCTTTTTGCCATTCTTCGCCGCCTCGTCCAGATCCTTTTTCGATCTCACTGCCAGCGCCTGGATCGGTATGGCGACAACGCCCTTCTTCTCCGCGGTTTTGATTTTTGCCGTCGTGGAAAGGCCGGGCCTCAGGTTCTCGGGTGGGCTGTCCAGCGTCACCACTACCTTGAAGTCTTTCGCCTCCTGGTTGCTTGTCGTAGTTTGTGTCGTGGCCAGGCCGGAGCTCCGCAAAACAGCCTGCGAACCGATTTCCGTCACTTTTCCCTTGAATAGCTTGCCGGGGATCGCGTCAATGGTCACATCCGCATCCTGGCCAATTTTGACATTCACGATGTCTGTCTCGTCCACTTTCACTTCCGAAGTGACGATCGACATATCCGAAAGGGTCATCAGGAAACTTCCCGTGGCGTTCTGAATTCCCGGAACCACGTACTCGCCCAGCCGCACCGGCAGGTAACTTACGATCCCGTTGATCGGTGAAAAGTAGGTGGTCTTCTGCAGCACGTCTTTCGTGCGCACCAGCACCGCTTTACTCTGGTCGAGGGTCGAACGCACTTGCTCCAGTTGGGCTTTCTGCATCTGCATGCGGGCCCTGGAGGCATCAACCGCGGCCACCGCCGAATCATAAGCGGTCTTCCGCTGATCGAAATCCTGCTTGGGAATCAGGCCGTCTTTAAGGAGCCCCTGCCCACGACCGTAATCCAGCTTCGCTTTCTCCAGGTTCGCTTCCTGCTGGATCAGATCGGCTCTTGCGGCCGTGTAGCTGGAATCGGCCACTTGCACCCCAGACTCGTTGGAATTGATTGCCGCCGCCTGTGCCTGCACATCGGCGTTGGCCTGCACGTTCTCCTGCAGCAGCAGCCTGTCGCCCTTCTTGATGTGGTCGCCTTCCTTGACCAGTATCTCCGTGATCCGCCCGAAGCCTTGCGCGGTGATATTGGTGTAAGTTGTGGGCTTCACTTCACCGGATGCGGTTACCTGGGAAACCAGCGAGTCCACCTTCGCCACTTTTGCGGTCTGTACCGTCACGACGCCCTTATTCGCCTGGTTGATGCTGAACCACACGATTCCGCCCAGCACGGCCACACCGCCGAGTCCTATCCCGACCTTTTGCCACGTCTTCATGATTCTTTGCCTTTCATGATTCCGCTGCGAACCACCCGCGCGGAGGGACACTGCCAACCCACAAAACTCTCGCTTGCCTACCACTAATACGGCGGAATTGCCGAAAATGTTTCGTGGTCAGGCCGCGGTCTAAATTGCACTTCAGGCGGGGTAGTTGCACACTTCGCTGCTATCTTCCACTCCGTCCTACCAAAGCGTTTCGCGCCTCCATTGTATTTTGAAGTTCAGCAAAAGAAAAGACTTGAGTCTGCTCTCTCGCTTGCGCAACGGGCCGACCCCACCTTTCAGTTAGACGCCGGTTCCCGTGTTTTGGTCTTTCCACACCAGCGCAAAATCCAACTTCGCTCATCCTGCCCTTTGGCCACCGCCCCCTCCTTCGTCTATTTGCCTTGTGGCAGAGGCTCTGAATCGTCAGGTACTACCCGCAAGATGATGACTGTAACCGCTTCGCGCGTCCCCGCGATCCGCATACCTTGGAAATTCTGGACCTCACTTTTGGCGTATGGAACAAGCTTGCCCTCCTTTTCCAACTGCTCCAGTGGGGCGGCAATCGTCTGGGGATATGAGGGCGAGCGAACCACGTACGCGATGTGTTGATCATGGAAAAACGCCTGCCAATCCGCAGGTGTCTTGATGGAATCGGGATTGACTTGCCAGGATTGCGATGGGTTTCCAAGTATGAATGGCACGCGGAGATAGTATAAGTGGCGAAGAAACACGAGCGTTTTCCCGGCGATCGGCGTGGAGCCCACAGCCTGATTAACCGCCTCGGACACCTGATACTCTGGCGCTCTCTCCCTGAGGTAGTGCTGGCGATCTTCTATTCCAGTCGCCGCAAGGATTGCCGGAGACATGTAGAGCGCCAGGCCACTGGCGCCTATGAGGCATGAAAGAAGAACGGATAGCGTCGCCAGGCGATGCACCTGGATCCAACCTTTTTGCCGGGCATAGTAGACTCCCGCTGCGGCGCACGAAAACGCCACGGGCAAAAGCGGAAGCAAGTATCGCAGCAACCCGGAGGCAAGAAAAATTCCCAGTCCAGCGGAAAGCCACACGAACGTCCGCACCCGCCATTCTCTGGTATTGCGCCACGCCAGAAACATAAGCGGAGCGATCGCAAACACTATCGGGCCAAAGAATTCCCAGAAACCGGGCGCTGCTCCAGTCCGCCCCATGGAAAAAAACAGGAATGGAATCGCCTGAAACGGGGTGTGCGAGCTTGCCACGCGCGTGCCATTCAGGAAATCCCCAAGGGCATAGGGATTCACACGCTCCGGAATAAGGCGGGAGGCCAGCGTCGGAAAGACTGGATCGCCGGTCCAGATCAGATTGCGAAGGAAAGGCCAAATCCCCGAGAAAAGTGCCGCCAGGAAAAATAACAATCCTTTGATGGCCGAGCGGTATTCGGCAATGAATGCAACACCAAGCGCTGCGGCAATCACACAGCCGGTGTACTTTGCACCCGCAACACCGCCGGCGAGAAAGCCGGCGAGGAACGCGTGATGTGAGTCAGCATCTTCTCGTCTTGAAGCGATTACCAAAACCGCCGCACCCGTAAATGTGGCCATCCAGATGTCTGGTGATCCAGAGGAAGAGAATTGCCAGAACACCAGCGGCGTCAATAGGAACAGGAGCGTGAAACCCAACGCGTAGAAACGCGGAACCCAACGGGCGCTAAGACACGCCACGGCGAGTGTCGCCAACGCACCGCCAAGGAAGAGAAAGCTCATCGCGAGCGACTCTCCTCCCAAAGCAAGTCCAAGAAGAATCAATAAATGGCTCTGCCCGCAGAGAAAACTGTTCGTGATAAAGAAAATGGGGTGGAAGCCCTGCTCGAGAATCAATTTTTGCGTTGCGAAGTGGTAATTGAGGGCGTCCGACCCGGTGAGCGGTGCGAGTGAAGCCATTAACTCCAGCAGTAGAGCGGCGCCGATGCTCCAAAGTGCCACACACTCCGCTGATGAAAAGGGAAAAGAGCGCTGCACGAATCTCTTCGCTCTTCGCAGGAGGTTGGGCAGCTCGACCCAAGCCGGCAGCCAGGACAACAATACGATAAGCAGGCCCGCAGTGCGGATGTGTTGGGTCCACTCCCCAAGAGCTACGCCGATTTCCGTGAGGATGACCCCGGTGCATGCGGATACGAGGAAGTGTTCCGGGAAGGATTCGAATTCCAGATGCAGCTTGCGCAGGACCCAGCTTCCCTGGATGAGCTGCCCAAGCAGGAACACCACTAACCCCGCCAGCATCAGGCTAATCCGGATTAGTGCCATACCCTGCGAGAAAGTGAGCGCAATATCGACGCTGCGGCCGGAGAATACTGATAATAGTAGAAAATTTGCGCGCCAATGACCCATAGTGCCAGGGCAAGCTGCAGCCAAATGCTCACGGGCCTCTGTCCTGTGTCAGCCATGATGAATGCGATTATGCCTCACTCCGCGAGGATGTACTAGCGCCGGTGCTCCCATGCTTAACCCGCGCAAATTCAGCGACCTTTGGAAAATCATTTTGTCGCGTGGCCCGGCTGAGGCTGACGTATAATTTCCAAGGAGCTGAGTTGTCGAAAGGTCTTTCCTAAGGCGCCAATCAAAATGTTTGAAGTGGCCATTCCATGGCTTCCCCAGGAGCGCCTGTTGTGCGAATGATAGGGGCAGTACCTTCCCTCCGGTTCTCCCGCAGTCCCGGACTCGCCTTGATTGCCTTCGTCGCCGTGATTTGCTTGGCCTACGAAGCTGCTCAACTTGTTCTCGAAGGCAACCTCAGTATGCTGGTCATGTCGGGAATGGCATTTGTTGGGGTTGCCATTCTGGTAGCCATTCTTAATGATTGGCGACGTGGTCTCTATTTGCTGCTCGGCTGGATTCTTTTTGAGGATCTGTTCCGCAAATACCTTGGCAACAATATGGCCATTTTTTTCGCCAAGGATGTGCTTGCCGTCGTCCTCTACATCTCCTTTTTCGCCGCCAGAGGGAAACGTCTGACAAGAGGGTTCAAGCCCCCATTTCTTATTCCGTTGCTGATATTTATATGGTTTGGCGTCATGCAGATGTTCAATCCGGCCTCCACCAGCATCTTCTATGGCCTGTTGGGAATGAAGGTCTACTTTCTCTATATCCCCCTGATGTACGTCGGCTACGCATTGATTGAGTCTGAAGCCGATTTGCGCAAGTTCTTCACTTTCAATACCGTCCTGATCCTAGTCGTGGCTTCTCTGGGCATTGCGCAATCCATCCTTGGCCCCAAGTTTCTTAATCCCATCGTCATACAGGATGAAATTCGAGACCTGAGCACAACCTATCGCACCGCGCCCATCTCGGGTTTGATAGCCTATCGGCCGAACGGCGTCTTCGTCAGTTCCGGCCGTTTCGAGAATTTCATGATCGTTTCCTGGATTGTAGCCCTGGGCTTCGGCGGCTATCTGTTGTTGCGCAGCCGTCGCGGCCGCAATTTGGCATTTCTCGGTATCGCCGTCGCCGGCGTGGGCTCGATCATGAGCGCTTCTCGTGGCGTCTTTATGTGGAATGCGGGCAGCGCCCTGGTAATCGTGGCGGCATTCATCTGGGGCGCGCCCTGGCGCCAGGGAGAAGCGCGCCATATCCTCCGCGCAATTCAACGAACGTTGTTGTCCGTGGGCCTCGCCATTCTGCTCATGATGTCCGTTTTCCCGGAAATGATAGGGTCAAGATTCGCCATCTTTTACGAGACCCTCTCTCCGGACAGCCCGGCGAGCGAACTTGCCTTTCGGACGCGCGACTATCCGCTCAGGAATTTTCTGCTCGCCTTTGATCACGATCGCTGGCCGTATGGTTATGGAATCGGCACCTGTTCCCTTGGGGTCCAGTATGTGATTCGCATTATGCACGCGGCCCCCATGGGAATCGGAGTCGAAAACGGCTATGGCCAACTGATCGTCGAGCTTGGCATCGTGGGCTTGATTCTATGGCTTTTCCTTAGCATTGCCATTTCTGTTTCCGCTTGGAATATTGCCAGTCGTCTGCGGGGAACTCCCTGGTTTCCCCTGGCCTTCGTCATTTTTTGGTACGCATTCTTGCTCCTGGGTCCCAAGGGTTACATCAGCTTCGTGTCCTACCAGGATTATCTTATGAACGCTTATCTGTGGATCTTGTTAGGCATACTCTTCCGCTTGCCGCATCTAGCGCAGGAGACGATTCAGTCCGAAGCCGCGGCGGACGTGGCCTCCGCGCATGGGCAGGTTTGAATTGCGCATCGCTGTTGTTTCCCCTTTCCTGGATAGGGCGCACGGCACGGAGCGGTGTATTGTTGAGCAGATTGAATATTTTCTTCGGCAACCCGGCTGCGAAATACATATTTACTCCCAATCGATCCGTGATCTCGAAACCGTCCGTCTTAATCGACTCCCAGCTTCGTCCCCCTCACCTGGAAAAGCCATCTGGCACCGCATTCCCGCGTTGCCGGGGCCTCATCTGCTGAATTTTCTCTGGTGGTACTTCGCCAACCAGGCCCTTCGCTGGTATCAGCAGAAGTTTCGCGGACTCCGCTTCGATCTGGTTTTTTCGCCGGGAATCAATTGCGCCGACGCAGGCGCGATCGTCGTACATATCGTTTTTCAAGAATTCTTCCGGCTGGTGCACCGAGATTTGCTGCTGGGCGACGCTCCGCTATCCAGTTGGCCGGTGCTTCTTCACCGTATTTTGTATTACCGCCTGATTATGGCTTTGGAAAACCGAATTTACCGCAATCCCCGGGTTCGCCTGGCTGCCGTTTCTCAGCTGACGGCGGCGGAGCTCACACGGCGTTTTTCCCGGCAGGATGTCACCGTGATTCCCAATGCCGTCGACCTGGCTCGATTTAATCTTCCCGAGCGGCTTCGCCGGCGCGAACAATCCCGCAAGATTCTGCAGTTGTCGGAATCCGAGTTCGTTTTGCTTCTCATCGGCAACGACTGGAAAAAAAAGGGCCTCGCGCCTCTTTTGAACGCGACGGCTGCATTGCAAAATTTCCCCCTTCGCTTGCTGGTTGTTGGCCGCGACGACCGGGCTCCGTTCCTGCAGCAGATTCAACACCTCGATCTCGACGGCCGCGTACTTTTCCTGGAGCCGACTTCCGACATCATGCACTTCTACGCCGCCGCGGACGTTTACGCCGGGCCCTCTCTCCACGATTCCTTTGCCTTGCCCCCGATCGAAGCCATGGCTTGCGGTCTTCCGGTCATCACCAGCGTCACCAACGGTGGTTCGCAGATCATCACGGAAGGACGCGATGGTTTCGTCCTCAGCGACGCTCACGACAGTGTTGCCCTTTCCCGCCTCATCTCCCGGCTTTACGAGCACCCGGACCTCCGGCGTTCCGTCGGAGAAAGCGCCGCCCGCACGGCCCAATCCTATTCTTGGGAACGCAACGCCTCGGAAACCTGGGATTTCCTCTGCGGAACTCCACCCTCGTGTTCGAGTGGTTCAGATGGGATCGCGACACACTGATGACCTCGGGTTTCCTGCGTGGGCATCCGGGGATTTGCGGCTCACTCATTGTTCTGTGATTGAATCACGCGATTGGATTCGCTTCCTTCTTGGTCCTCCCACGCCGTTTCTCGAGGCCGTGAACGTATCCCTCACGCACTTCATTCTCGTCCTGTTTTCAATTTTCGTTTTTCGCTTTTGGGAGGAGCCGCTCCGAAGGCTCATTCGCGGAAGATTCCGCGCCGGATGGTAGCCTTCCCGGCACTTTCACGCATTCCACGTAAAGAGACAACGGCACTTTGGGATTCAGGTAATCAAACCATTGCAAGGGCCACGTCAAGAGAAACACCGGCAAGGCTTTCGCAAACCCCTTGCGGTTCCACAAGCCCTGGATCAGGTCCGCCAGTCTTACCAGCAGTGGAGAACCCAACCCTGCGCTTCTCATGATGCGAAATCCCGATGGCTCCAGCAGCTTTCGGTAACTGTCCAGCGTGTATCCGTCGCGAACGTGCCATCCAATGCTTTCGTCCGTGCAAACGTGCCCCTTATTGTTCGGATGCTCCGAATAAGGGCAGCAAATGTGGAGCACTCCTCCCTCGCGAAGCAAGTCATGGAAATGTTGTACCACCTGCTGGTCCCTCGTAATGTGCTCCAACGTTTCAGAACAGATGATCTGATCGAATTTGCGTCCCAGCTGCGGCAGGTCGTAAAGATTGCAGACTTCGAACTTCAACCGGTCGGGCTCCGCTCCCAGGAATCTGAAATATTCGCCTGCCCGCTGCACTTGTCCCGGGTCCATTGTGACGCCGAGAACGCGGCTCCCTCGCCGGTAGGCGGCGTAGGACAATGCACCGTTGCCGCATCCCGCATCCAGTGTGTCGATTGGCCCTTCGCGGAAAAATCGTGGAAGAAAGCGGTGCCGGCATCGCGTGTTGAGATCAAGCCCAGGGAAGAGGAACCGCTTTCCCCACAGCCTTATTCGATCCTTCATCGGCAAATAGCTTTCAAGCAGTGCAACCTTCGCGGCATTTGAGTTTCACTCTCCCGGCGGTGCGTTTGATTTTTCGAGCTTTGCAGTAACCAGAATTCTACGCGCTGGTTCTGATCTTCGGCAACTCGCGCCAATCTCCAATGCCGGGCCCCGCGATCGGCTGGCCGGCCACGGTTCAGGCGGAATAAGATGCCTGTACAGTGTAGTAAATATATGTATAATACCTCAACGATGTATGGCGACATCAGTTAAAACACCGGTTTTTCAACAGCGCAAATACTACACGGAAACCGCCTCGCGCTACGACGTCATGCATGCCCACGAGGCCGTTGATGACGACGGTATGCAAATCTTGTTTTCAGTCTTGCGCGCTCTGGAAGTGCGGAGCCTGCTCGATGTCGGTTCCGCGACCGGGAGGGGTTTGCCCAAATTGTCTCGGGGAATTCCGGACGCACTTATCTGTGGCATCGAACCAGTTGAGGCCCTCGTGCGCCATGGGATTTCCTCGGGTGTCAACCAGGGTCTACCGCTCTTGCTCGCCAGCGGCGAGGCCCTTCCATTTGCCGATAACAGCTTCGATTCGGTTTGCGAATTCGGCATACTTCATCACGTCCCCGATCCTGGGCGCGTCATTCAGGAAATGCTCCGTGTTGCGCGGAACGTCGTCGTGATCTCCGATGCCAATCGCTTCGGTCAAGGGCCCCTGCCTCTCAAAATCGCCAAGCTTCTCCTCTATAAGTTGAAGTTGTGGAATGTTTTTGATTTTCTGCGAACCCGCGGCAGGGGTTACCAGGTCTCTGCGGGTGACGGTGTCTTTTATTCCTACAGCGTTTACGACAATTTCAAACAGATTCGCCAGTGGGCTGATACTGTCGATCTCTTCGCCATAGGAGAAACCCGCTCCTCGAACTGGTTGCACCCACTGCTCACTTCCAGCAAGGTGCTGCTGATCGCCGTCCGCAAAAAGCAGTCTCACGCAGCCTAGCGCTTGCCCTGTTCCAGCACCGCTTCGCGCGTCGCATTCATCGTAAACTCCAGCGTCTCTTTCGGAATGCTGGTCACAAACGGCCCGATCAGCCAACCCAGCCCGGCGGGAATGTCGCGCGTCAGCGTCACCGCCTCATTCTGCACGTAAACGCCCCCGTCGCGTTCTTCCATCCGCCACCAGGTCTCCATCTGCCACAGAAACCCGTTCTCTTCGTCGGGAGATTTCTCTTTTTCCTCTTTCGTTCCCGGATTGGCCACTTCGCGGATCCGGACCGCCGAACTCCGGCTGTGTTCCCGCGTTGGGGAATCGCGGAAGTACCTCACATCGTGTTCGGTATTCAACACCACCGTAACGATCTTTTTCCGCCGAAACCTCATGTACACCCGGAAGTGATCCCCATCGCGCGTTTCGATCTTCGCGCTTTCCACATCGGGCGCGTAGTACACGGACTGTTTGTTGTAATCCTGCAGCACGCTCAAAACCTGTTCAAGCTTCACGCCGGGAATGAAGATCGCGCCTTCCCAGTCGTGAATCATCCCTCCGGAAAGTTTTGCGGCGCCCTCCACCTCATCCTTGCCTATGCGCTTCATCACCACGCCGCCCTGCTTCAATTTTGTGTAGGCACTCGTTCTAGACGGCTCGGGCAGCTCATCGATCCACAGAAATGCACCCTTGCTCAGCCCCTCCTGATTGCGGGACTCGACTTTGCCCACGTAATGGTAGTAGCCGCGCAGAGTGGTCTGTAACGGCTCGGGCGGTCCTGCTGACGCATCGGTCGTCCTGCCCGCCAGCTCCAGCAGGGTCAGCAGCAGGCACGGCAGCAGATACCTGCACCTGCCAGCGGAAACTGGCAACTGACTGCTTTTCCCTGTAGCCACACAATCCTTTCAATGGAATCCCCGCTCCTTTCATACAGTTGGGCGGGTCACACTAGCATGGATGCACGAACCTCTCCGAACGGCTCGCCTTTCAGGAAATCAGGTGGATTTTGCAGGGGGAAAGAATGGTGGGTTGGGTAGCTCGCACACGGCCCCTTGCGGAACCGCTGTCCCCGCGCGGCCCCCAACCCATCGTTTGAATAGCTTAGGGTCGCCCCAAAATTACAACAATGGCCCAATGGCCCTAGCTAGCGGGGTACCCGGGTCTTAGTACCAGAGCCCTATGCTCGTTAACCAGGTGGTATCTAGATTATGTTAATGAAAATAATGAAGTTACCTGAGAATTAGGTCGCCGATACTCTTCAGCCGCCCACCATTCTCACGGATTTTTGCGGGCCGGTTGCTTTCCCACCAACGCGGTATTTCCATTCAGCAGAATCAACGTCATGTCCTTCGTCTGTCCCTTGCGCATGGGGATGTTGCGTTCCCAATCGGAGTACGCTCCATTCGACGAAGCCCTCAGATCGTAGCTTTCCTGCTTCAATCCAGTGATAAAAAATCTTCCTTTTGAGTCCGTGTGCACTGCGCGCGGCTTGGCCCCGCTGGAGGTTTCGCAAGTCACTCCGGCGCTGGCTACGGGTTTCCCGTCCGCGCCAAGTACTGTCCCAGTGATCGTCGCTCCCGTTTTTTTGGGGGTCTGCGCATGAACTTCTGACGCCAACAAGATCGCCGCGCCAAGCATCATCGAACAAATCAGCCTACGTCTCATGGCCACACACTCCTCTGCGAGCCATTTCAGTGTAGTGCTTTTCCCTCCCGTTGCTTTGTTCTCGTCTTTTTGTGTGACGCAGTTCGCAACTGGCTGAACGTACAGTCCCCGCCCGAATCGCGGCCAACATTTCGTTCGGATTCCTGCAACTCTGAGAGGTTCAGGGGAGCTTTAAATCGATGGCGTATACATCCACGTCTCCGTGGTCCACCGTGACGTATACGGATCCGTCCGGGCTCAATCCCGTAAAAATGCAACGCGCCGCCCCGGAGCTCAATAAATCGCCAAATCGTGTAACGCGTTCCGGTTCCCTGGTCGCCATCGGGACCCGGAAGACGGACTCTTCCACCTCGTCACTGTCCTGAAAATACAGCGCGTCCCCTCCCGGCGACCAGCGCAGTGTCGAGGGAAAATTCGCTTCGGCCAGCACCGTCCACTTCAGCAATTTGCAGTCATAAAGGAAAATCTGTTTTTTCTTCGGGTTCAGCGCGGCGATGTATCTTCCATCCGACGACCAGCGCGGCTCGATCAACCCTTCGGAACCGGAGATTGCGGACAGATGTCCCGATTCGAGATCCAGAATCCTGATTGTGGATTCGCCCCCCGTCGCCGTGTCCTGCACGTCCAGCACGATCTGCCTGCCGTCCGTCCTCCAGTCGCCCGACACCGATGCCCACCGGTTATCCGTCGGCAGCACGGTCTTCGGCGAACCGCCCTGCGCTGACACCACGTAAAGCCGGGGCTGCTTGTCCAGCATAAATCCTGTGAACAGAATTTGTTTTTGGTCCGGGGACCAGTGCGGCGCGAACGCGCCCGTGGCCCCGGCCATCAACTGCATCCGATTGCTTCCGTCAATCTTGCTCTTCCAAAGAGTTCCGTTCTCCCGGGCCGCATACACCACCCACTGCCCATCCAGCGAAAAATCCATATCCGTCGCGCCGGATTCCTCCAGCATCGCCGTTTTCGTCAATGTTTTTGGGTCGATTCGCAAAAGTTGGTATTCATTGTGCGAACCGATGACAAACAGCCGCGAGCCGCTCGCCGTCGGATGATCGAATGCGATTGGCCCTTTCGTCAACTGGATGGGATTCCCGCTACGGGAGCCGAACCACCCTTGCTTCTCTTCCATCAGCCACAAGTTGGCTTGCGTATCCACCGCCAAATTTGCGCGCAAATCCTGGCCCGTGGAAAACGCAAAATATTTCCCACCCGCCAGCCACGTGCCGCTCCCCTCGTGTGGCCCGCCCTCTTCGCCGGGCAATACGCGCCGCAGCGATTTTCCGTCGGTTCCGATTTCCCACATCGAATCGGTCCCTTCCACCAAATTGCTTTGGGTGAAACGAAGTCTTTTTCCGTCCGGAGACCACAGCAGCGAATGAGGTGCCAGGTGGAATCTCGCCACCTCTCGCGCTTCGCTACCCTGCGTATCGGTGATCAAAATTGTCTCGCCGCGGACGAACGCGATCATGTCCCCTTTTGGCGACCACACCGCTTCCTTTGCCATCACATCGCCGACGCGCCTCGGGGCCCCGCCCTGCACCGGCCAGAACCATAGAGGAGTTTCTTCGCCCTCGTGCGTAAATTGGCCGATCAGGAATTGCGCATGGTCGGGGGAAAGATCAAAAATTCGCGTGTTATCAAATGGTGTGGGGGTTCGCTGGATGTTTCCGCCTTCCACCGAGGTCTGCATCAAATTCCAGCCTGTTACGTCTCGCACCACGAAATAAATCCGGCTTCCGTCCGTGACCAGTTTCCCCCACGGATCCACTTGCCCCGTGTGCGTAAGCTGGCTGGCCGCCACTACCTTCGGTTCCGGCCGCGGCCAAAGGGAAAAAACCATTAACGTGATAATGCCAACCGCTGCAGCAAAAACCTGCCACCAGGCGGGCCGCGTTTTCCATCCTTTGTTCGCGTCCTCTTTGGGCCGAGCATTGCCCGGCGGACCGTACTCATCCAGCGGAAGTTCCAGCGCATCACGCTCGTCTTCGCTCTCAATACGGATCGCTGTCATCAGCGGCGAGGTTTCTACCGCCACGATCTCCACCGGGGCGATGAAGCGATAACCCCGCCGCGGCACAGTTTCTATAAATACGGGGTTCTCCGCGTTGTCGTTCAACGCCGCCCGCAGTTTCATCAACGCCGTGTTCAGGCTTCCGTCGAACTCAACAAAAGTTCCCTCTGGCCAGATCCGCTTGCGCAATTCATCCCGCGAAAGCACTTCGCCAGGTGTTTCCAGAAGTAGGGCCAGAATACGGAAGGGCTGCTCCTGGAGCCTAACCGGCGTCCCTTGACGACTTAATGTAGCCTTGTCGGGGTCTGCTTCGAACAATCCAAAGCGGTAGAGCCGTCGATCTTGCTGTGCAGTTGTGTCCACCGGGTGCTCCACTGCCTCCGTTGCAGGTGATTGTACACCCAAATCACAGTTGATAGAAAGCCATATCTTTCTAGAAATTAAAGGGTTAATGGTTCATAAATGAACCACCCGGAGTTCGTTTGACCTGTGGCAATTATCTTCCCATTCTTGCGTCTAGCACCACCCGCCTGTCTTCGGTCCCACATACCGGGTCCGGCGGGCCCACAGAGGAGGGTCGCTCCAACATAGCGAAATAACCCTCAATCTCTGAACCAAGGGAATGTCCGCGTCCTGTGTCCTCCGTCAAGAAGTCCTGGACACGGGCGCGGCTATCCCAAAATTTTAGCCCTCGCGCGTCTACCTTAACTTCTAGACACGGCAGTCGATTAGGCCATCAAGAGTGTCCCTGGGAACAATTTGCGTACCGGTACCGGCCCCTCAATTTCCAATATCTCCTTTATCTCATTTCTTTTCTTTACAACCTGCAGTAATGAACCGCCAATTTCTTTGGCATTCATCGTGCCCCTGTCTTACTACCCAGTCGAAACTCATGATTCTAGAGGTGTCTTTCATCATGCGTTTTCGAACTGCTGTTTCTCTCGGAACTTTCTTTCTGCTGTGTTTCGCCATCTCTCTGTGGTCGGTTCCACAACTTGCGGAAGCCGAACCCTTACGAAACTCTCCGGAACCTTCTTCGGTCTCCGGCAGAGTTGCCACCGTCCACGATTCACAGTTCACGCTTGAGCTGGATCGTAACCAGAATCCTAACAAGCTCGAGTTTGTCATCGATTCCCGGACGAAAATCGAGGGCAAGCTCGCTATTGGGGCCCAGGCCACAGTCGACTACCGTGCCGAAGGTCAGCGGCTCTTTGCCACGCGTGTCGTCGTTTTGCCTGCTTCTGGAATTCAGTTGTACTAGTTAGCCGGATTCATCCCGGCGAAAGCTTGGCTCTTTAAACGCCGGCCTTCGCCACGGAGCACCCGACCCGCTCCGCATTATCCAAGTGTCTCGCCGGAGCCATCTAATTACTGCCGGCCGCAGCCTGGCCCCGCCATGCAATTCGTACTTCGCGGGAATCATTCCTCGGGCTCAGGAGGAACGGAATTGCGAAGGACTCTCAATCTTGTTCTGCCTTTGGCCATCAGCGTCGCCTGTGTTTCGCTCTGCTACACGTTTCTCCAGATTCGGACCGAACGCCGCAATTTGAGAAACGAACAAACCCGGCGTTCCGCGATCGTCGCGGAAAATATCGCCGAAACCATCGAATCGTCCCGCGATAAAGTCACCTCAAAAACCTTAAGCCATCTTCTGTACCGTTATGTGCCACGTGAGAGCCTGAGTGGCATTGCTGTTTACGATCCTTCCGGTGCTGTCCGTGCCATCACCCCGGGACTTCCAGTGCGATTCGATCAACCTCCCTCCGAAGCGCTTCGCGCCGTAAAAGTGGGTGCGCCCGCCAGCGATTTTGTTGCTGTCGAGGATTCCACTCTCAACATTTACTCGCTTCCCGTCCTTCAGGGCGGAGAGCTCCTCGGCATCGTCGTGGTCATCTCCGATGCCAGCTATATCCAGGCCCGGGTTATGCGCACTCTGCGTGCTTCCTTGTTGACCGCGCTGGTCCAGACTATTTTCATCACCACTCTTGCCTTCATTCTTGTGCGCTGGAACTTCATCTCTCCCCTCGCCAATACCGCGCATTGGCTTCGCACTCTTCGCTCCGGCGTCCCGGATAGTTCGCGAGTGCTGCCCAAAGACGAAATGTTCGAGCAGATCCACACGGAAGCGCGCCACCTTGCCCAGGATCTGAATTTTGCCCGCGCCGCCGCTCAGGAGGAGGCCCAACTCCGCGAATCGCAGTCCTCGCTCTGGACCCCCGACCGCCTCCGCGTCAGTCTCCAAAGCAAATTGCAAGACAACTCGCTCTTCGTCGTTTCTAATCGGGAGCCCTATATGCACGTTTTCAACGAACGCGACCATTCCATCCAAATGCTAATTCCCGCCAGCGGTGTCGTCACAGCACTTGAACCGGTGCTCGATGCCTGCCACGGCACCTGGATTGCCAACGGCTCCGGCAACGCTGACCGCGAAGTCGTCGACTCCCACGATCATCTGCAAGTTCCCCCATCGCGTCCCACTTACACGCTTCGGCGAGTGTGGCTCACCCCCGAAGAAGATCGTGGCTACTACGAAGGCTTTTCCAATGAAGGCCTTTGGCCGCTCTGCCATATCGCCCACACGCGGCCCATCTTCCGCCCCGACGATTGGAGCGAGTACCAACGCATCAATCAACGCTTTGCCGATGCTGTCGTGCAGGAAATGAAAAACGTCACTTCGCCCGTTGTTCTTGCCCAGGACTATCACTTCGCTTTACTCCCGCGAATGGTGAAGGAAGCTCGTCCCGATGCGCGCGTCGCGATCTTCTGGCACATCCCGTGGCCGAATCCCGAAGTCTTCGGAATCTGTCCTTGGCAAAGCGAACTTCTGGACGGATTACTCGGCGCCGATCTGATCGGTTTTCACATTCGCACCCACTGCAGCAACTTTCTCGCGACCGTTGACCGCGCCCTCGAAGCCCTCACCGATTGGGATCGGTTCGAAATTTACCGCCAGGGCCGCGTCTCACGCGTGCGGCCGTATCCCATCAGCGTTGCCGCGCCGCTTAACGGAGAAACTCCGCATCCCCTTCGTTCCTCGGGTGAAGAACGCGCCGCTCTCTGCGAAGAGCTTGGCATCGAAGCTTCTCTCCTCGGCGTCGGCGTGGATCGCGTTGATTACACCAAGGGAATTCTCGAACGTTTCCGCGGTGTCGAACGCTTCCTCGAAAACTATCCCGCGTATGTGAACCGCTTCAGTTTTGTCCAGATCGGCGCTCCCAGCCGCACCGACATCCCCCGCTACCGCCAATTCCTCGAGGAAGTCGGCGTCGAAGCCAACCGCATCAACGAACGCTTTCAAGCCGGCCGCTGGAAACCCATCGTGCTGCTGCAGCGGCACCATTCGCACGAGGAGATCAGCCGCTTCTACCGCGCGGCTTCGGTCTGCCTGGTCACCTCTCTCCACGACGGCATGAACCTGGTGGCCAAGGAATTCATCGCCGCGCGGGAAGACAATCGCGGCGTTCTCCTCTTGAGTAGCTTTGCCGGCGCGGCGCAGGAATTGCGTGACGCGCTGCTCGTCAATCCATACGACGTTGACCAGGTCGCGCGCTCGATCCGCCAGGCCCTGGAAATGAGCGAAGAGCAGCAGGGCGAGAGCATGTCGCGCATGCGCAAGATCGTTCTGGAAAACAATGTCTATCGCTGGGCCGCCAACCTGATCTCTGACCTCAGCGAGATCCGCGTCCAAAGTTCCGAACGCCGGGAGGTCATGCCCGCTCGATGACTCTCCCCCTGGCCCAGCTTCCGATTCCTCTCCACCACTGGCCAATGATTGCCCCGCGAATCCGCGCCACCGTTCGCCGTGGCCGCTTCCTGTTGGTGGCCGGCAATCCGCTTAATCGCGCCGACTGCCGTTCTCGTGACTCGGCTTTGAATCGACCTCAGGAGGAACTATCGTGAACGTCGCCGAAACTCCATTCGAATTTTTCACCGTGGCTTACCTCACCCGCATTGGCAACCAGTCTGCCGGAAATCTGGAAGAACTCCTTGCCGGCCTGGAACAGTGCAGCGACGCATCGATCTTTCACCACACTTTCCAGACCCTCAGCTCGCACCACTTTCTCACCGAAGGTTTCTCAAACGACTTCGCGCAGTGGGCTCTCGCTGAAGCCAATCGCGACGCTCTCGCCGAACAGTTCGCCGCCCTCGATATCCGCGACTACACCTCCATCGCCGCCCTTCGCGCCGATCTCTCCCGCGTCCTTCGCGATTTTATCGCCGCTTTTCCCCAATTCAGCCGTCAGGAAGCCCTCGATCGTTTCTACTTCTGCGAAAGCCTCGAAGTCACCATGCCCTTCTCTCTGAACGCGGGCACGCTCGACGATTTTCGCGATGGCGTCGCCTCCATCAGCCATGCGAGTTTTCATTTTCACTTCGTCACCTCCCGCCTGCGTCTTCAACTCCGCACCAATGATTTTTCGCACTGGCTGGCCGGCAGCCTCGGTCTCACCACCCTTGCAGAGAACATCGATCGCATCGATATCTACACCAACACGCTCGACAGCGCGCGCGCCAAGATGCTTCGCCTTGTGGACCGTGAAAGGAGAAAGTATGAGCACGATTCAAATCCCAGGCAGGATTCCGCTGGATGACTACTCCTCCGTCATCGGCGCCGGCGAAGTAGCAGAGCTCCGCACTCTCGCCAAGCCTCTAGCCGGCCGCTCCGTGGTCATGATCAATTCCACGGCCGTTGGCGGAGGTGTGGCGGAAATCCTGAATCGCCTGGTTCCTCTTGCCGAAGAGCTCGGCATCAATATTCGCTGGGAAGTTATGACCGGCGGCGAGGATTTTTTCGAAGTCACCAAATCCTTTCACAACGCCCTGCATGGCGCGCCCTACCATCCGGAGCCCCGCCACTTCGAAATCTTCCGCGCCTACAATGAAAAAAATGCCAAGCGCCTCCCCCTCGATGCGGAATTCATGGTCATCCACGACCCGCAGCCTGCCGGTCTAATTTCCTACCGCGAGAAAAATGCCAATCACTGGGTCTGGCGCTGCCACATCGATCTTTCTCACCCGCATCCCGCCGTCTGGAATTTCCTGGAGAACTATGTTCCCCATTACGACGCGGCCATCTTTTCCTCGCCGGAGTTCGCCAAGCAGCTTCCCATCCCCCAATATCTCTTCCACCCGGCCATCGACCCGCTCTCGGAAAAAAATCGCGAGCTCCCGCCGGAATTCATTCTCGACGTTCTCGCCCGCTACGGCATCGACCATCTGCGCCCCATCCTGACGCAAATTTCGCGTTTCGACCGCCTCAAGGACCCCGTCGGCGTCATTCGTGCCTACCGCATTGTGCGCCGCTATTTCGATTGCCAGCTTGTGTTGGCGGGGGGAGGAGCCTCGGATGATCCTGAGGGCGCCACTGTCCTGAAAGAAGCGCAACATGCCGCCGAAGGCGATCCTGACATCAAGCTCCTCGAACTTCCCGCCTGGGCGCCCCTCGAAGTGAACGCCCTCCAGCGGGCCTCTACCATTGTCATCCAGAAAAGCCTGCGGGAAGGTTTCGGCCTTACCGTTTCCGAAGCTCTCTGGAAAAAGAAACCCGTGGTCGCCGCCGCTGTCGGTGGAATCCCCACACAGATCATCCACAAACATACCGGCCTTCTCGCCCATTCCATCGAAGGGACCGCCTATCAAATCCGTTTTCTGCTCTCTCATCCGGATATTGCCGGACGTCTCGGCGAACGCGGCCACCAGCACGTAAAGGAAAATTTCCTGATCACCCAGAATCTGAAACGCTATCTCACCCTGTTTCTAAAACTCGGAAAGAGTTCCTGATTTTGAGACCATGTGACAGGAATTGGCACAGGATTGGAATTTCCTTACCGATTCAGTTTTCCTTCTCAAACCGCTCAAGAAGCTTTCGTTTCTGCCGATAACGGTCTGGAGGTGATGAATGTCCATTCATGCCGTTCAAGGCAGTCCCGTCCAGCTCCAGAACGATGCGCCCGCTGCCGCTGCTCCCAAGGCTGCTCAGCAGGCCGCCGCTTCAGCGCTGCCGCACGACCGCGTCACGATCAGTTCGGCAGCCCAGGCCAAGGCCGCCAGCGGCGATAAAGACCGCGATGGCGACTCCAAGTAGCTTCATCGAACAAAAAAGGGCAGTGACGCATCCCGTCACTGCCCACTTTTCTTTCTACATTTGTAGCTAAGAATTGTCATCCTGAGTGCATCCGACGAGGATGCGCGAAGGATTTCAGCTTCAAATGATTGCTTGATTTCTCTTCAAGGGTCACCACCCAAGCAACACAAAACGCTCCTATCTCAACTCCCCCGGCTCAATTCCATCCTTCTTCGCCTGGTTCTCCAGATCTTCGATGCTCGCAAGCAACTGCTTCTTTTTTGCTTCCAGTTGCTTCACCTGCTCGTCGAGCGGAATCATGTTATAGCCGCGGTTCGGATTGATCCCCCCGTTCGGGCTGCTGTCGTCCGCTTTGAAATTCTTCAATTGCGTGATTCGCTCTTCCCCCGCGTCGATCTTTTTCTGCAGCTCGGCAATTGCGGCGCGGTATCGCAGAATTTTCCCGCGCCGCGGATCCACCGCTCCCTGAGTGCCGCTAGCCGAAGTTTGCCCGCTGCCTTCCCCGGGACGCTTCGTCCCCACCACCGAGACGGTTCCCTGAAGGCTGCCCATCTCTTCGTTCGTCCACACCTTCTTGGGCTTTTTCCCATCCGTCGGCTTGTTTTCTTCTGTCGCTGACTGCGCTTTCGCGCCGTTGGGAGACTGGCTGCTCGTGGCCGTGCTTCCGGATTCCTGTGTCTGCGCCATCGTTTGCAAACCCGCGATTTGGCAAATCAACGCAAAATACAAGGCCAGCGCCTTCATCGCGTCATCCTCCAGCTCATTTCAACTGCCCGGACTCAATCCCTTTCTTCCTCGCTTCCTCGTACAATCCATCCATCTGAACTTCCAGTTGTGTTTTCTTCTCCCTCAACTTGGCGGTTTGCTGATCCACCGGCGACCGGTTGTATCCGCGGCTCATATCCCTGCCGCCTGCAGAGACATCCTTCCCTTCCGTAAAGTCGCCATACAGTTTCAGTTGCTTGTTCACGTCATCAAGTTGAACCTGAAGTTTCTGCAGGCTATTCCGGTATTTCGCAACCGTCGCCGGATCCGGCGGTTTCGTCATCGTATACTTCTGGTTCCGCTTATCGCCGACAACGGAAACACTTCCCGCGCCATTCACGTCGTCGTTTGTCCAGACTTTCTTGGTCTTTTCGGTCTTGGCAGCCGGAGTCGGTTCCGTCGCTGCCTGGGTAGGTTGCTGGATGGGCGCAGGAGTTGACGTAGTTGGGCCGTCCTGGGCGAAGCAAACAATTGGCAGAAAACCACAGAGCAGGAGTAGGCGTGAAGCGTGACGGATCATCGGACCTCCGATCCGCTAACTGGACCTGATGCTACTTCCCCCATTTTAACGAGGGAAGTCTCACGGATCGGCCCGATTTTCTCCCAGTTTGCTCAGTTCGCCACGCACCAGTTCCGCCGCCTCTTTCGGCGGCCCCACTCGCTTGTAGTTCGTATAAAACGTGCGTTCGTGAATGGAAAACGGCACCACGAATTTCCGCCCGTCGAAATCGTATTGCTGGTAGCTCGGCAGCCAGATCCCCGGCGCCATTTCATATCTTTCCTGCATGAAATAGCTGCCCTGATAGACCTTCGCCAGAAATAGCGCCAGGGTAATATCTTCCGTAACGTGCCCTTCGATCTTCGCCAATTGCGAAGTCTCCTTGTCGATCCACAGGGTACCCTGCACCTTGGCAAACACCATTTCGTTCCGCGTCGAGGGCTTGAACGCGGGGTTTCGCGTCATTTCGTACTTCACAAGCACCCGGTCTCCCCTCACTTCCTCTCCCGCTTTCGTGAACAAGAATGCTTTTCGAGTCGAGTCGATCAAATCATTCCGCTCTTTTTTCCGCCGCTCCACTTTCGCGTAAGCGTCACGCTGCGCGGGCCCCGCCTCCGCCGCCCAGATCAGGGTCGTCTGCAGCTTTTCCAGCGCCGCGCGGTAACTCTCCGGGCTGGCGGGTTGCGCATCGGCTGTCAGCGGGATTTTGCTTGTTCCCGTGCCCGCCGGAAAAACTCTCCACACCTTCACTTCGCTGGGTTTCGAGTCATTCCCGGTCTTTCGGATCTCCACCCGCTCGATTCGCTCGTACGTATTTAAATCCGCGTCTACGCGCTTCTGGTTAGCGATCACCCGTTCGAAGAGATCACCGCCGTTCGCTGAAGCCTCCGGGGTTGCACTCTCCGGGGGAGCGGATTGGGAAAAACAGGGCGAACCGGCCAGCAGCAAGGCGAAAACGGTTAGCCCCCAGACCGTTTGGCCGCCCGCTTGCCTCTTTCGCGCAAAGCCAAGGTAAGTCTTTTTATATGTGTTCATTGCAGTTGAGCTCAAGCTTGATGCTCTCAACCTGTACCCACTCTTTAGCACCGCAATTTCCACTTCAACGCCTCCGTCTTACGGGTACAATGGAGCTACTTTTAGATTATAGATGCCTTGGCTGAAAGCAAATACACATCTAAAACGTCTAATTAGGGAACGATTCGGCCGGGTGGTTCGTCTCTAAGGTGACAGGAGCACAGTTTGGGCATTTCCCCCATGGATGGCTTGACCAGCGTCCCACCGCTCGCGGGCCGAGTGATGGTGTCAGCCTCGCGCCTTCAACGCGTCAAAAAAGCCTGGATCACCTTTTATGAAACCCTGAAGCTCTCATTGGATGCCTTGCGGGCTCACAAGCTTCGCAGCTTCCTCACCCTCCTCGGCGTCATCCTTGCCGTCACCACCCTCGTCTTCGTCATGAGCGTCATCGCCGGCCTCAACCTCTACGTCGCCGAGCGCGTCGCCAACCTGGGCGCCAACGTCTTCATCGTCGACCGCTTCGGCATCATCACCAGCCGCGACGAATTCATCAAAGCACAAAAACGCCCTTTGATTACCATGGATGACTACCAGCGTCTCCACGATGGCCTGAAACTTGCCCGCTCTGTTGCCGCCGAGGAAGACCGCAACGTCCAGACCCGCGTCGGCGATATCATCATGGAAAACACCTCCATCATGGGTACCACCTCGAACTTCGCCGATGTTCGCAATCTGAATATCGAGGAAGGCCGCTTCATCACTCCCGCCGACGACGAGCACCATTCCGATGTCACGTTTATCGGCTCCGACCTCGCCATCAAGTTTTTCCCCAACGTTGACCCCATTGGGAAATCCATTCGCGTCGGCACGCATTCCTACCAGGTCATCGGCGTCGCCGAAGCCATTGGCAGCGCATTCGGCCAGTCGCAAGACAACTACATGATCATGCCCATGAATACCTTCCTCAAGGGCTGGCATCGCCAGATTGACTGGACCACCGTATTCATCCAGGCCCCCAACGCCGAAATGATGAGTGCCAGCCAGGACGAAGCCCGCATGCTTCTCCGCGCCTGGCGCCATCTGGATTACAACGCACCCGACAATTTCGCCATCCTCGGCTCCGATTCCATCATGGCTCTCTGGCACGACCTCACCGGCAACCTTGCCTTCGTAGCCATGGCCCTTGTCAGCGTTTTTCTTGTCGTCGGCGGCATCGTCATCATGAACATCATGCTGGCCAGCGTTACCGAACGCACCCGCGAAATCGGTTTGCGCCGCTCGCTCGGCGCCCGAAAAATGCACATCCTTTTGCAATTTCTCATGGAGTCTGCCGTGCTCGCTGCATTCGGCGGTTTCATCGGCATCCTTACCGCGTATCTAGCTGTCTTTCTGGTGAAGGCCGTGTTCTCGTTCCCCATGGAGACTCCCCTCACTGCCGTCATCCTCTCGCTCTGTCTTTCCACGGCGGTGGGGCTCTTTTTCGGCATTTTCCCGGCCATGCGGGCCGCGAAGCTTGATCCGATTGAAGCTCTTCGAGCGGAAAGCTAGGCGCGCTTATGCCTCAGGCACACGGCGAAAATCTCCGGCAGGCCATGGATGCGCTGCGCACCCACAAGCTCCGCAGCGCCCTCACGATTTTTGGAGTTGTTCTTGGCGTCAGCGTCATCATGCTCGTCGCCGCTCTGATCACCGGTTTCGACGCGCAAATCCAGGAAAACGTGAAGCAGTTCGGGGCCGACACCGCTTTCGTCACCAAGTGGGATCAGGGCCGCCACGGCGGGCCGCCACCCCTCGAGGAGCGCCAGCGCAAGCCACTCACGCTTGAAGACGCGCGCGCCCTTCAGGAAAGTTGCCCCGCTGTGAAGAACGTCACCGTCTTTATCACCAGCGATTGGGACGTTGCTCACTCCGTCCGCACCAAGTCCGGCGAAGTCACCGGCATCGATTTCCGCGGCGTCCAGGCCAATTTCGGCCTTGTTTACGCCAACGCGGCCACCCTTGCCGGCCGCTTCATCAGCGAAGGCGACGACCTGCACAAGGAAAAAGTCGTCATGCTCGGCGAAAATGTTGCTCCAGTCCTTTTCCCAGGGGGCGATGCTGTCGGCAAAGACGTCATGATTGATGGCTCCACTTTTCAAGTGATCGGAGTTGTCGAGAAGCCCAAAGGTGGTTTCGGCATGGGCGACGAAGATCGCCGCGTCCTGATTCCGTTCAGCACTTTTCGGAAGACCTTTCCTTCGGCCACTGAGATCAACTTCCGCGTGCAGGCTCAGCCCAAAATGCTCAATCAGTTGGTCGACCAGATCACCGAAGTTCTCCGCCGCCGCCGCAACGTCCCCTATGACGGCAAGGACAATTTTTCCGTCGCCACCGCTGAAGAGCAGATCCAGGAATTTCACAACATCGTCGGGAAAGTCGCGATCGCCACGGTTGTTCTCAGCGCTATTGGCCTGCTGATCGGCGGTGTCGGCGTGATGAACATCATGCTCGTCAGCGTCACCGAACGCACCCGCGAAATTGGCGTCCGCAAAGCCATCGGCGCAAAAAGCAAGGACATCACCTGGCAGTTCCTTCTTGAAGCCATGACCCTTACCGGTTTGGGCGGGCTGATCGCTCTAATTCTTGTAAACGGGCTCGTTCTCCTCGTGCGCCTGGCTCTCAATTGGCCCGGAAGCGTCCCTGTCTGGGCCGCGGTCCTGGGCATCTGTGTCAGCGTCAGCATCGGCCTCGTCTTCGGCGTCTGGCCCGCCATGAAGGCCGCCAAGCTAGACCCCGTCGAAGCTCTCCGCTACGAATAGCTGGATCAAGCAGCATTAAGCTACATCGCAGCGGCGGAATGCCTTTCATCCCCCCACAATAAAGTGAAACTTGTCATCCTGAGCCGTGCGGTGTTCGCACGGCGAAGGACCTCAACTGACACAATTTGCAAATTATTTGGAGTGAACGCTGACCGCGTTGAGACCAGAATGGCTTTGATTACGCCGAGCGCAAAAACCGCGCCGCCCGGTTCCGCAACGACTGTTCTGCTACCGGCGCCACGGCCGGTGCAACCGTTTTCCGGCGCGCCAGCGGATACAACTTCTCCGCCAGCACTTCCGCGGAAGCCATCCGCTGCTGCGGATCTTTCGCCAGGCACGAAGCGAGAATCTCATCCAGCGCCGCGGGAATCGAGGAATTCACCTGCGACGGCGGCAACGGCCGCGACGACAGCACGTGATTGCAAACTTTTTGCAGCGATTCCGCCGCAAACGGAGAAATTCCCGTCAGCATTTCGTAGAGCAGCACGCCCAGCGAAAAAACGTCCGAGCGCGCATCCTGCGCCCGCCCCATAATTTGTTCCGGGCACCAGTAAGCCGGGGTCCCCAACAGGGAAGTGTCCTTCGTATCGTGGCTCGAAAGCCGCGCCATCCCAAAGTCCGTCAATTTTATTCGAGAATCGCTGGTCACCAGAATGTTCGCCGGCTTCACATCCCCGTGGATGATGTTGTGCTTGTGCGCTACCTGCAGCGCCACGGCCACCTGCGCCGCCCAACCGCACGCTGACGTGTACGGCACGCTCCCGTTCGTCAGAATTTTCTCCAGCGATTGCCCTTCCACCAGCTCCATCACCAGGTACGGAGTCGAAGTCGACTCCTCAATTCCCATGTCGTGCAGCGTGATAATGAATGGATGCGAGAGTTTTCCCACCACACGCGCTTCCCGCAGAAAACGCGACCTCGCTTCGCCACGCGACAACTCCGGCGAAAGTAGTTTGATCGCCACTGGTCGGTCAATCATCGGATCAAATCCGCGCACCACGCGGCTGTTCGCTCCGGTTCCCAGCGTTTCCAGTATTTGATAACGGCCGACTTGCACGTGTGCCATCCCTCCGATGGACTCCTGCCTCTTGCCAGATTACGCGATCGCGCGCACGCAACGAATGATGCAAGAGTCCTGATTTCAAAGTACTTCCGTACCGGAACCTTTGCTCTGCACCAATCCGGAACTCCGCTCTCCCGGAAAGTCCACCACTAGATATAGACACCTTGGAAATTTCTTCCCCAGATTTTGCGATTTTCTCTTGACACCAACTTCCCCTGGCCCGATACTGCGAATCCAGATTCGGGGGACGTGGAAGCGCCAGACGGACCGAGTCGGGGATAAGTCTTGGTTCGGCTTTGCCCCACGCTCCAGCCCGGTATCACCGCAAAAAACGAGCGCGAAGTACCTGCTCCGCGCAGTCGTAACGTAAGCGCGGACTTTGCTGTTCGGCCGTGTGCGATCCACCGGCATTGGGCAGCGCATTCGTTTTTTTCGATGATTTCGGGTGGACGCCTTCCACTCGTGCCACGAATCCAGTTGCGTTTTCAGGCGGGAACGCAGCCCCCTGCTCGCCAGGGGAGTAAAATAGAAGGGTTCCCCGCTCGCACGTCGGGAACCTGTTGCGGGGAGGAATCAGGATGGCTACGGTGAAACACGCATTGAACGGGAAAGCGGTCGAGACTTCGAAAGCGGTGGATACCTCCAGCGTGTCCAGCGGTCTGGTTTTTGAACGGTACTTCACGGACGGGAAAATCTCTCCCTTCGATAAGGTCGAATGGGAAAAGCGCACCGCTCTGATCGGCAACGAAAAGGGCGCCACAATCTTCAAGCAGGAAAACGTCGAAGTCCCGAAAAGCTGGTCCCAAACCGCCACCAATATCGTCGCCAGCAAATACTTCCACGGCAAGCCGGGCACTTCCGATCGCGAAACTTCTGTGCGCCAATTGATCGGCCGCGTGGTGGACACCGTCGTCCGCTGGGGTGAGGAAGGCGGCTATTTCGCCAACAACGCGTCGCGCGATGCCTTTCGCGACGAACTCTCCCACCTGCTCGTCGAGCAGAAAATGGCTTTCAATTCCCCCGTCTGGTTCAACGTCGGCTGCCAGCCCAAGCCCCAGTGCTCCGCTTGCTTCATCAACTCTGTCCAGGACAGCATGGAATCCATCATGGGCCTCACCCGCACCGAAGGCATGCTCTTCAAGTGGGGCTCCGGCACCGGCACCAATTTCTCCACCCTCCGCGGCAGCCGCGAAACCCTTTCCGGCGGCGGCATCGCGTCCGGCCCGGTCAGCTTCATGAAGGGATTCGACGCCTTCGCCGGCGTCATCAAGAGCGGCGGCAAAACGCGCCGCGCCGCCAAGATGGTCATCCTCAATATCGACCATCCGGATATCGTCGAATTCATCGACTGCAAAGTGAAGGAAGAAAAGAAGGCTCACGTCCTAATCGAACAGGGTTACGACTCCTCCATCGACGGCGAAGCCTACAGCTCCATTTTCTTCCAGAACGCCAACCACTCCGTCCGCGTCACCGACGAATTCATGCAGGCCGCCCAGGAAAATCGCGACTGGTGGACCAAGAACGTCACCGACGGCCAGCCCAACGAAAAGCTCAGCGCCCGCGAACTCCTCCACAAGATTTCCGATTCCACCTGGCACTGCGGCGATCCCGGCATGCAGTACGACACCACCGTCAATCGCTGGCACACCTGCAAGTCCACTGCCCGCATCAACGCCAGCAATCCTTGCAGCGAATACATGTTCCTCGACGACACCGCCTGCAACCTGGCCTCGCTGAACCTCATGAAGTATCTCGGCCCCAACGGCGAATTCGACGTCGAAGCCTTCACGAAAGCCGTGGACGTCACCATCACCGCCCAAGAAATCCTGGTCGACAACGCCAGCTATCCCACGGACAAAATCGGTAAGAACTCGCACGAGTTCCGGCCGCTCGGTCTCGGCTACGCCAATCTCGGCGCGCTGCTGATGTCCATGGCCATGCCCTATGACTCAGATGAAGGCCGCGACGTCGCTGCCGCCGTCACCGCCCTCATGTGCGGTGAAGCCTACGCCCAGTCCGCCCGCGTCGCTGAACGCATGGGTCCGTTCCCCGGCTACCCCGTCAATCGCGAACCCATGCTCGACGTCATTCGCATGCACCGCCACGCCATGCGCGGCATCAAGCCAGACCACGTTCAGTCCGATCTCTACATGGGCGCGCAAACTTCCTGGGATTCCGCTCTCGCGCTCGGCGAAAGGCACGGCTTCAAGAATTCCCAGGTCACCGTACTCGCTCCCACCGGCACCATCGGCTTCATGATGGATTGCGACACCACCGGCATCGAGCCCGACCTTGCCCTCGTCAAGTACAAGAAGCTTGTCGGCGGCGGCGTCATCAAAATCGTCAACAACACCGTGCCGGCCGCCCTGATGAAGCTCGGCTACACGCCCGAACAAACCAGCGAAATCGTCAGCTACATCGATGCCAACGGCAAAATGGATGGCGCGCCCTTCGTCAAGCCCGAACATATTCCCGTCTTCGATTGCTCTCTCGCCACCACCGGCGGGCGTTCCATCGCCTGGCGCGGTCACGTCAAGATGATGGCGGCGGCCCAGCCCTTCCTCTCCGGCGCCATCAGCAAGACCATCAACATGCCCGAAAATTCCACGATCGAAGACATCATGGACGCCTACATCGAGTCCTGGAAGCTCGGCCTCAAGGCCGTCGCCATCTACCGCGACAACTCCAAGCGCTCTCAGCCGCTCAACGCCGCTGGCAACAAGAAGGACGAAAAGAAAGCCGAAGTTGCCGCCGCCGCTGAGCCCGAACCGGTTCAGCGCGAACTCTTCGCCCGCACCCAGCGCGAAAAGCTTCCCGTCGAACGCAACTCCGTCACCCACAAGTTCAGCGTCGGCGGCCACGAAGGCTACATCACTGTCGGCATGTACCCCGACGGCCGCCCCGGCGAAATCTTCATCAAGATGTCCAAGGAAGGCTCCACCCTCTCGGGCGTCATGGACGGCCTCGCGCTCACTCTCTCCATCGGCTTGCAATACGGCGTGCCCCTGAAAGTTCTCGTCAACAAGCTGGTCAACACCCGCTTCGAACCCAGCGGCATCACGCCCAACGCCAACATCCGCTTCGCCACTTCCGTGCTCGATTACATCGCGCGCTGGCTCGGCGGACGCTTCATCTCCGCGGACTACCTCAAGCTCAACGGTGCTCCGATGGAAGGCACGGTGGTCGCTTCCATCCCGGCTCCCACGCCAGTTGCTCCGGTAATGACTCCGGCACCGCTGCCCGTCGAAACCAAAACCTATTCTCCGGGCAACGCCCTGGAGGACGCGCCAACCTGCTCCGAATGCGGCATGTTGATGGTGCCCAACGGCGCCTGCTACAAATGCGAAAATTGCGGGAGCACCAGTGGATGCAGCTGATGCGGGCCACAGGCGAGGAGATCACACGATGAGCTCTTTCCCAAGCGGCGCAGCGGTTGCGGTAAGACAGGTCAAAGAAGCCCCGAAAGCCCGGGGCTTCCTCCACATAGTTCGACACGGTGCCGGCACCAACGCCTTCTACATCGTCTCCTATCACCAGATCGCCCGCACAGGCGTCCGCCCCAAACCAATGCTTGCCGAAGGCGCGCAAGCCCTCATCGACATGCTCGAAAAAGTCGGTGTGGACTTCCGCCTTCGTGAAGTTCGCGGCGCCCTCGAGGACATCCTTCGCCTCGGCTCCGCCAACATCCCCGACCTCTGGCTAAGCGACGAAGAGCTCCTAGCCAAAGGCCTAGTCGAATCCTGATCCGCACATTCTTGCCTGTGTAGGGGCGGCGTTACGCCGCCTTCTTAGGTTTCTCCTGCTCGTGTAGCGGACACCTTCAGGTGGCCCAGCCATTCCTAGCTGGGCACTTGTCTTCTTTTTTCCTATGTAGGGCCTGCCGTCTGCGGCGGGCCGCTCTTGCGCCAAAAATCACAAAGGGCCGGAGCATGGCGCTTCCGGCCCTTCGCTTTCTCGAGGCTCTCCCCCACTCACTGCGGAGAACCGCGCCCCTGCCCGCGCAGCTAGCGGGGACGCAAGGGCGGGCGAGGCGCAGCTGGTCTTGGGCGGAATCTCATTCTTGGCATCAGCGGCGGCGGCACATGCCGCAGCGCTTCCCCGCACGCAGGGCAATTCTCAGAGCCAGCCGCATCGGCCCGCATCCAATTTCCCTTCACTTCACATAGTGGATTGACACACTGAACAGTGGAGCCCGGCATCATGGTCATTCTGAACTCCCTCAGCGGCCCCAACTCACTCTGCGGAAGTGAGCCCCTTTGGTGGCCAGAGATTCGACGAACGGACCGAGCGGACCTGCAAATTCTCACTCCCCGCACCTGGGGCGTCAACAGGAAACCACCCCTGCAGCTTGCACTAGCCCCACAAATCTGTGGAAAAACTTTGAACCTTCGAAGCTTCCTTCGCCCGCCCCCGCCGATTCTTAACGTTCTCCCATGCTTCTCAGCTCACAGCGAAGGCGGCGACAACTTCCAGTTTCCCGACGTCCAGTTGCTCGCCATGCTTAAACGCTCGTTCTAAGCCAAGCGACAAGCCGAACAGCAGGCCCAACGCAAGCGCATCGAAGCGCAATACATCGCCGATTTTCAGAAAATCGGAGTCCAGGGCATCAGCCCTCAGCTCTCGGAATGGAAGGGAATTGAAGCCACCGAAAAACTGGCCACCAGTGCCAATTCAAAAGTCATCGTCACCGGCAACTCCAAGACCGGCTTACCGATCTTCCTCGGTCCGGAGCAATCCACCACCGAGTCTCTTTCTGTTTTTGTGATTCTGCCGCTACTGCGGGGGAGCGGCCGGCTTCTGATCTGCGTCCGGCGCCAACTCTTTCAATTTGGCCTTTAATTGCTCCAGCTGGTCCTTTTTTTGCGCCACGTCGCTTCGCATCGAGTCCAGCTTGGCTTTTCCGTCCGGGTCTTTCGAAAAATCCGGCCGCGAATAATAGCTTTCGTTCGCCAACGCCAGCGCCCGTTGCTGGACGTCAACTTCTTGCGCCCTGTCGGCAATTTCCTGCTTCAATGCCTCAATCTTCGCCTTCTTCTTGGCAATCTCTTCTTCCGAAGGTCCCTTTGCGGGCTGCGCCTTTTTTGCCTCATCGGCCGTCGAACTCCCGGCCACCGTTGCGTCACTCTTTGCGGTTGCTTCACTGCTTGCGGTCGCTTCCGTTCCAGGCATGCTCTCCGTTGCGGCGGTTGCGTTTTGCACCGTCGCCGGTGTAGCCGGCTTCAGCGTATCGTTCGTAATCACCGTGGCCGGTTTCGCCGGCGTCTTTTTCTGTTCGCGGGCCTTTCGCGCCACTTCCGCCACGGATTGCTCCTGGTCGCTTTGCGCCCGCGCACTCGGCATCCCCACGAGGCACGCCGCAAATATAATCGCGGAAACACACACCCTTTTCCCATTCATCATTGTTCCGCCTCCTGCCTCAATTGGGCTCTCATCTTGCAGGATACGCCCGCCCGCCCAGCGGCACAATTTCCCTCTTCGACCCTGGCGCTTATCTGCAAATCCACTCCCCGCCCTTGCCCTTCGGTACAGGCCCCCCGCTATACTCTTCCCATGCGCTGCCTCGCGATCTCTTGCTTCAGGTCCTGCCTTGTCTTCTTGCTTCTCGCGCTTCCGCTTGCTTCAGCCGCCGATGGTGTTCACCCGGTTCCTGCTGAGTCTACTCAAAATACCCCGGTTCCTTCTTCCACCACATCCACCCAAACTTCCACGTCCACCTATCATCTCTCTCCGGAAAAATATCAGAAAGCCATTGCCTACTCGCGCGCCGGCTACCGCCTCTATTTTCTTTCCGTCTTCTGGAACCTTGCCGTAATCCTGTTTCTTCTTCGTTCCGGTTTCTTCGCCAAACTCCGCAGCTTCGCCGACTCCCGCGCCACTCGTCGGCCCCTCCAGGCAGCACTCTTCGTCCCCGCACTCTTCGCGCTCCTCGCGCTGCTTAATCTCCCGATTCGCCTCTACTGGCATCAACTCTCGCTTTTCTACCAACAATCCATCGAGCCCTGGGGCCCCTGGCTCTGGGATTGGACAAAGGCCGAACTCCTCGAAATCGCTCTTGCGCTCCTCGTTGTGACGCTCCTTTTCACCCTCATCCGTTCCAGGCCGCGAAGGTGGTGGCTCTTCGCCTGGCTCGGTGCCATCCCGCTATCTCTTTTCCTTGGCCTCATCGCCCCGTGGTACGTCGACCCGCTCTTCAACAAATTTCGCCCGCTCCAGGAAACGCAGCCGCAGCTCGTCCAGTCGATTGGCGAACTTTCCCGCCGTGCGGGCATTCCGATTCCTCCCGACCGCATGTTCCTCATGGAAGCCAGCGCCAAAACCAACGCTATTAACGCCTACGTCGCCGGCATTGGCCCTTCCAAGCGCATCGTCATCTGGGATACTTCCATCCGCAAAACGAAACCCGAGGAACTCCTCTTCATCGTCGGCCACGAAATGGGACACTACGTCCTCGGCCACGTCCTGAAAGGATTCGCGTATTTCCTTGCACTTCTGTTTGTCGCTTTATTCCTTGCCCATCGTCTCTTGCAGTGGACCATCGCTCGCTGGGGCAACGCCTGGGGAATCCGCGGGCAATCCGACTGGGCCGCCCTCGGCGCCCTGCTCCTGCTCTTCAACATAATGAATTTCTTCGGCGAACCTATCGGCAACGCCATCAGCCGCATGCAGGAGCACGCCGCCGACGCCTACGGCCTCCAACTAGCCCAGGGCCTCATCCCCAACGCCAACGAGGTCGCCGCCCATTCCTTCCAGGTCCTCGGCGAAGAAGATCTCGACGATCCCGATCCTCCAAAATTCATCGTCCTCTGGCTCTACTCCCACCCTCCCCTGAACGACCGCCTCAAATTCGCCCACGACTTCCCTCGCCCACCCAAATAGGAAAACTTGTCATTCTTCGGGCATCCGACGAGGATGCCCGAAGAACCTCAACCTAAAATGCTTCGATGACTTCGAATGACGGCAACTCGCCCTTCTCCCCTCATCTCCCGCCCTTCCTCTTCAAAAACGCCGCCACCTTATGCCGGTTCCCGCACACCGCCATTGAACACCATCTCCTCCGCCGCGTCCGCGAATCATCATAAAAAAACAGCCGGCACTCCGCATTCGCGCACCGCTTCACGGGCGCATTCTGTCCCTCCACAATCAACTCCGCCGCCGACCTCGCAATCGCCGCCAGCAGCCATTCCAGCCCGCTCTCTCTCCCAATAAATTCCAGCCTCCACCGCCCCTCTCGCCCCATCAGTTCATCGTGCCCTTCCGTAACCCGCAAAATCTCATTGATCGGCGCCACCCAAGCCTTCGGGAACTCCCTTCTTTCTTCCACCGCCGAAAAAACTGCTCGCACACACTCCCGCAACCGCAAGATCTTCAGCAGCACCGCATCCACCGCCCCCAGCTCGCTCCCCTCCAGCGACTCCAGCCTCATACCCCGTTCTTCGCTCACCACCCTCGAATCAACTAGGAACTCCACAAATTCTGCCCACGAAAGGTCATGCGCCACAGGGATCAAATTGGCAAAATCCAGCGCCAATCTTCCGGCGATCAGCTTTGGAGGCGATGCGCTGGCTCTCAATCTTGATCCCTATCCCCCCTTTGGAGATTTCTAACCACTCTTCCGGCTCATGCAGGTTATACTCTCCCTGCTGGGCACATTGCAACAATTCCCGGCCCCTTCCCGTGTCTAGGGACGGCTATTGCCGGTTGAACGCAATTTCTAGCAGTCAGCGTCCTTTAGCCGATTTCGCCGTCGAATCGCTTGCAAGGAGCCATCGTGGACAATCTCCCGTCTTCTGACCCCAACGTCCCGGAATTTGCAAATGAAATTTCGACTGTCTTGCCGACTCCCCCTGGCCGAAATTCCGTGCTCTTTAATGATCGAGGCCTCCGTACCGGCTGGCGTCTGCTCATCTATATTCTCCTCACTGCTATTTCATTCACGTTGATTGGCTTTGTTGCGCGAAAGTTTGTCGCCCCCACTCGTGGCGTTCCCCCTCCATCAGCCGTCCTGGTTCAGGAACTTCTCGGTTTCGCCGTCGTCTTTGGCTGCGCTTTAATCATGTCTCGAATCGAGCGTCGCGCCCCAGGTGAGTATGGACTTCCCATCGCGGAAGCGTTTGGCAGGAAATTTTGGCTTGGGATTCTTTTCGGCCTCGTGGAAATTTCGGTTCTGATTGGACTAATATCCGCATTTGGAGGCTATGCTTTCGGCGCCATAGCGTTATCTTCGAAAGGCATAGTGGGATGGGGCCTGCTTCACCTTGTGCTGTTCACCGCCGTCGGATTCTTCGAAGAGTTCCTGTTTCGCGGCTACACCCAGTTCACCTTGGCGGACGGCATCGGCTTCTGGCCCGCCGCGCTTCTGCTTTCGCTGGGCTTCGGCGCCATTCACCTCCTCAACCCCGGCGAAGGTCCAGTCGGCGCGGCAAGCGTCGCCCTGGTCGGTATTTTTTTTGCGTTCACGCTGTACCGCACCGGCAATCTCTGGTACGCCGTCGGCCTTCACGCCAGTTTCGATTGGGGCGAAACTTATCTCTTTTCCGTCCCCAACAGCGGCACCTTCATGGAAGGCCATCTCTCGAATTCCATTCTCCATGGCGCCAAGTGGCTAACCGGCGGCACCGTCGGCCCCGAAGGCAGCATCTTCTGCTTCCTCACTATGGGCCTCCAATTCCTCGTAGTCATGTGGCTCTTCCCCAAGAAAGCTGCGCCCGCCGGATCCGCGGTGCCATCCGCTCTCCCACACTCCACCTGAACTTTTCTTGAGAAATTTGAAATGGAAAGAAACGTTGTCATCCTGAGGGCATCCGAAGAGGATGCCCTCAGGATGACAACCTAAACCACACCACAAAATTTTCCGTACCGAGCACCACGCCGCCACCTCGCCCGCTACTTGACCAGCTCCGAAACCACCACCAAATGCACCCCCTCCGCCTCCGCCCGCGACAGCATCTCCTTCAACGCCTGCAGCGTCTCCGGATGCGGATGCCCGATCGCAATCGCCGCCCCCTTCTCCTTCGCACCGCGCATCGCCAATTCCAACTGCTTCCGGACCGCCGCCACATCCTGCACATCATCCAGAAACGGCACATTGCGAAATCCGCTTCTCACTCCCGCATGTTCTGCCTCTTCAAACGCCACCGTGGCCGCCGTCGTTCTACTATCCACAAAAAATAGATCCCTCTGCTTCAGCAGCCGCATTAACTCCCCCATCAATTTCGCATCCGTCGTAGCCAGCGACCCCTCATGGTTATTCACCCCTTTCGCCGTCGGCACGCTCTCCAGCATCCCGCCTAACTCGTGTGCCACTTCCTCGCCACTCATCCCCGCCTCCAGTTGGTGCGCCTCCGGCCTGTCATTCGCGATCGCCCGCATCGGCAGATGCAGCATCACTTCCAGTCCACGCCCCTGCGCCTCCTCTGCAATCTCCGTCGAATGCGCTTGATAAGGCAGGACGGAAATCGTTAACGGATAATGCAGCGCGAAAACCGCCGCCGCAGCTTCCCGGTCGTTGCCAAAATCATCCAGAAGGATTGCCAGCCTCGGCCCTGAAACGGCAGGCGTGGGCGCGTGGTGAGACGCACGCTCTTTTTTTGCGGGTTGAGTTTTGGATTTAGAGCGAAACTTCGAGGCAATCTTGTCGCACCCACCCATCCAAACGGCTACGCCAGCTGCGCAAACCAGGAGCAAAAACAAAAGTTTCCGGGCGGTTCCGGACTTTTTGCGGGCCACTACGCCTTAAGCGGCCTTCTTTGCGGGATTCTTCAGCAACTGCAGTGCCTTCTGCAATACTGGATCGTCAGCCGAAAGCGGGCGCGGCCCCGGCGGCGGTTCTTTCTGTGCGCTACTATCCGCTACTTCTTCGCCGTCGTCCGTCTCGCTCGCAGCCGCCGCGCGAACCACTTCCGTGGGCGTCACGCCTTCATCCAGGATCGATTTGCCGTCCGCGTTGGTAAAATTTCCGACGGTCAAAATCAGCGCCGCTCCATCGTCCAGCGGGATCAACTTCTGTTCCGATGCCAGACCGAACGTGCGGTCGCCCACCAGGTCGCCTCGTTTCGTGTTTGCGATCGCCGCGGCCAGCACTTCCGCTGCTCCAGTCGTCGTTCCATCCATCAAAATCGATACGGGGCCTTTCCACATCACCTTGCTCGGCTCCGCGTTGAAAACCTGTTCGGTGATCGTCTGCCCGTGCAATTTCGTCAGCGTTCCCGATGGCACAAACAGCTTCGCGATCTCAATCGCTTCCGTTGTCTGTCCGCGCCCGCAATCCCGTACATCCAAAATCACTTTGTTCACGCCCTGCTTTTCCGCTTCCAGCAGCTTCGCGCGGAGCTCATCCTTGCGCCCCGCGTCCAGCGTCGAAAAACGGATCGCGATCGTGTCGTTGTCCACCTTCTGCACTTGCAGCTTTGGTTCCGTCATCTTCATGCGGACCACATCCAATTCCTCCGGGTCCGTCTTTCCGCGCCGGATCACGCCGACCTTCACGCCGGTCCCCGGCTGCCCCGCCAGCAAATTCTTCGCCTGCCCCACTGACATTTCCCGCGTCGTGAATCCCGCCACCGACTCCAAGATGTCCCCGCTGTGCAACCCGGCCTTCTCCGCCGAACTCTCCGGCATCACCGACGTCACGATGATGTAGCCGAACCGCTTGCTCAGGTTCAGCCCGGTTTCGCCCGTTCCCGGGTTCGCCTGCTTCTGTTGATATTCCGTATATTCGCGCGGCGTCAAATAACTCGACTCAGAATCCAGCGATTCCAGCAACCCGTGCAGCGATCCCGCCGTCACCAGGTGCATGTTCGGTTCGTCCACATAATCGTTCTGAATGCGCTGCAGCACTTCGCCGTAAACCACCAGGGACTTGTATGCGTTGCTGTCGTTCGTGGTCCGGCCGAGCACATGGCCAATCCCCACCCAGCCGACAATCAACACCGAAGCCGCCAAAATGCTATAGCGCGTCAAACGATTCATTCCGCACCATCCTCTTGAAAAACGATTTCTGAGTATACCATTCTGTTAGGACGCGCCAGAGGCCCACTTGGATACCCTGCTTCTGCCGATTAACCCCTCCCACCCGGGTGCGCCAGAGACACGCTGATTCCTGCCTTTGTTGCGTTGTTACCACAAGCAACGCCAACCGCCTTCCCGGCATCCTTATATCTCGTTGAATACAAAGCACAAAGCAAAAATAATTTGGCCGACAATGTGCTACTCTAAATGAGTAACTCTATGTTTCAATCCACAATTCACCGTCCTGTGGAAACCGAGGGTGTGGGTCTGCACACCGGCGTTCACACCAAGCTCCGCCTCCAGTCAGCTCCTCCGGACACTGGCATCGTTTTCCGCCGCGTTGACCTCGACAATTTCCCCATCGAAGCCCATGGCCATAACGTCGCTCGCGTTAGTTACGCCACCAGCCTCATGAAGCAGGGTGTCCTCCTCTCCACCACCGAGCACCTGCTCGCCGCCACCTATTCCTACGGCATCGACAACATCTTCATCGACATCGACAACATCGAAATCCCCATCCTCGATGGGTCTGCCGAGCCCTTTCTCCAACTCCTCGATCGAGCCGGCCTCCGCCGCCTTCGCCGCAAGCGACGCTATCTCCGCGTCCTCAAACCCGTCGAAGTCGTCGAAGACGGACGTCGCATTGCCATCTCTCCCGCCGACGAATTCCGCGTCCGCTGCTACGTTGATTTTCCCCACCCCCTGGTCGGCCAGCAGCAGGTCGAACTGCTCGTAAATCCCGATTCTTTCCGCCAGGTGCTCTCCCGCGCGCGCACTTTTTGCTTTGAATCCGATATCGAGCCGCTCCGCGCCATGGGCCTCATCCGCGGCGGCTCGCTCGATAACGCGATCGTCCTCACCAAAGACGGCGTCATGAACGGTCCCCTGCGCTATCCCGATGAATTCGGCCGCCACAAAGCTCTCGACCTTATTGGCGACCTCGCCCTCGTCGGCCTCCCGCTCCTCGGACGCGTCGAAGCCCGCAAAGCCGGCCACTCACTCCACACCCAGCTTGTCAGCCGCCTCCTCGCCGACCCCTCTGCCTGGGAAATCTCCACCGAAGAACACTCGTCCGCCACTTTCCGCCACGCCCCCCAATTCGCCTCCGCCGACTGAACTTTTCAACCCTTCAACTTCTGAACTCATCAACTTCTTGTTCCTCCGAACTTCTTCCCATCCCCGCATTGTCAAAACTCCCCGTCCAATGGACAATGCTCCTGCCATGTCCAATCACGACGTTGCCGTCCTCATCCTCGCCGCTGGCAAAGGCACCCGCCTCAAATCCAGCCTTGCAAAAGTTTTGCATCACGCCGGTGGCCGCCCGCTCGTCGATCACGTAGTCCGCGCCTGCCTGCCCCTCCACGCGAAAAAAATCATCGCCGTCGTCGGCCATCAAGCCGAGCAAGTCTCCTCCGCCGTTGAGCCGCTTGAAGTCGAAACCGTTCTGCAGCAACCGCAAAACGGCACCGGCCACGCGATGCTCGTTTCCAAACGCGCCATCGGCAACGCGAAATACGTCATCGTGCTTCCCGGCGACGCCCCGCTCATCCGCACCGAAACTCTTCGCGCCCTGCTCCAGAAACACAAAACCGGCAACGCCGCCGCCACCATCCTCACCGCCGTCCTCGCCGATCCCTCCGGCTACGGCCGCATCCTCCGCAAATCCGGTGACGCCGTCGCCTCCATCATCGAAGAATCGCAGCTCACTCCAGACCAGCGCGACCTCAACGAAATCAATTCCAGCATGTACTGCTTCACCGCCGCCAAACTCTGGCCCGCGCTCGCGCACGTAAAACCAAACAACAAGCATCGCGAAATTTATCTCACCGACGCGATCTCTCTCCTTAATTCCGCCGGCGAAACCGTCCTCGCCGAAATCGCCCCCGATCCCCGCGAAGCTCTCGGCTGCAACACCCGCGCCGATCTCGCCGCCGTCGATCGCACCTTCCGCGAGTGGAAACGCGATCAGCTCATGCGCGACGGCGTCACCATCCAGCTTCCCGAAACCGTCCTCGTCGATCCCGAAGTCACCGTCGGCGAAGACACCATCCTCGAGCCCACCGTCCAGCTCCTCGGCGAAACAAAAATCGGCGCCCGCTGCACCATCCGCACCGGCAGCGTCCTTCGCGATGCAATTCTCGGCGACAACGTCCTCGTCGAACCCCACTGCGTCATCGACTCCTCCCGTCTCGAATCCGAAGTCATCCTTGGCCCCTTTGCTCGCCTTCGCCCCGAATCCCATCTCCTCAAAGGCGCGCGCATCGGCAACTTCGTCGAAATCAAAAAAAGCACCATCGGCGAAGGCAGCAAAGCCCCGCATCTTTCCTACATCGGCGACGCCAAAGTCGGCAGCAAATCCAACATCGGCGCCGGCACCATCACCTGCAACTACGACGGCTTCGCCAAGCACCCCACCACCATCGGCAACCGCGTCTTCGTCGGCAGCGATTCCGTCCTCGTCGCTCCCGTAAAACTCGGCGACGGCGCCTACATCGCCGCCGGCTCAGTAATCACCGAAAACGTCCCCTCCGACGCTCTCGCTATCGCCCGCGGCCGCCAATCCACCAAACCCAATTGGGCCTCCAAAAAACGCCGCGAACTCAGCAACCACTCTCTCCACTCGCCCAAAAAGCCCAAACGCAAAAAACGCCGCTAACTCTTTGGAGTGCGGTGGCTCTGCCACCGCTTTTACGGTTTCAACGCAACCACCCAACAAAAAGTTCGACGCGTTCCCCCCAGCGCTTGTCATCCTGAAGACATCCGATAAGGATGTCCGAAGGACCTCAACGAAAACACGAGCACCCAAGCACGAGTTCACCTCTCCCAAATCTCTCCTCCTCCCTGTGCTAAAATAGATCTTCCTGCAGCACTCCCGGAGGTGCCCATGAAATTCGGAGTCGTAGTCTTCCCCGGGTCCAACTGCGACCACGACGCCTTTCACGCCATCGGCCACGTCCTCGAAAAACCCGTCGAATTCATCTGGCACCAATCCGAAGACCTCCACAATTGCGACGCCATCATCCTCCCAGGTGGTTTTTCCTACGGCGACTATCTCCGCACCGGCGCCATCGCCCGCTTCTCTCCCGTCATGAACTCCGTCGCCAAATTCGCAAAATCCGGCGGCCTGGTCCTCGGCATCTGCAACGGTTTCCAGATCCTCCTCGAAGCCGGCCTGCTTCCCGGCGCCATGATGCGCAACTCCGGCCTCCGCTTCATCTGCCGCCACGTCCACATTCGCGTCGAAGACACCAACTCTCCCTTCACGAACTCCGCGCAAAAAGGCCAGATCCTCAAAATCCCCATCGCGCACAGCGACGGCAATTACAATTGCGACGCGGACACGCTAGCCACCCTCGAAAAAAATCGCCAGGTCCTTTTCCGCTACACCACGCCCGACGGCACCGACGATACCGCCGGCAATCCTAACGGCTCCACAAACAACATCGCCGGCATCTGCAACCGCGAACGCAACGTAGCCGGCTTGATGCCCCATCCTGAGCGCGCCGTAGAATCCGCCCTAAACTCCGAAGACGGCTTAGTCATCCTGCGTTCCATGGTGGAAGCATTAGTAGGCGCAGCCAAGGCCACCGCGTAACGTGGCAGGATTTTCTAAATTCGCAAAGTTTTCTGCGTCCCGCGAGATTTGTCATTCCGAGCGGAGTCTTCGAAGCGAGGAATCTGCTTTTGACTTTCCTGAGGTAACGGGTAAGCACTGAACATGGCCACCGCACAAACCGAAATCAAAGTCACTCCCGAAATCGCCGCCGAACACGGCGTCACCCGCGAAGAATACGCCCGCATCCAGAAAATCCTCGGTCGCGACCCAAACATCACTGAACTCGGCATCTTCTCCGTGATGTGGAGCGAGCACTGCTCCTACAAATCCAGCAAAGTCCACCTCAAGCGCCTCCCCACAAAAGGCAAACTAGTCGTCCAAGGCCCCGGCGAAAACGCTGGCGTAGTCGACATCGGCGACGGCCTCGTCGCCGCTTTCAAAATCGAATCCCACAATCACCCCAGCTATGTCGAACCCTTCCAAGGCGCCACCACCGGCGTAGGCGGCATACTCCGCGACATCTTCACCATGGGCGCCCGCCCCATTGCCGTCCTTGACTCCCTCCGCTTCGGCGAAATTTCCCCCGTAGCGGCGACCTTCAGGTCGCCAAGCGTTCCGAACTCCGATTCCGAAACCGCCGCCAACCGTCGCATCCTAGACGGCGTAATCCGCGGCATCGCCCACTACGGCAACTGCTTCGGCGTCCCCACCGTAGGCGGCGAAGTAGCCTTCGAACCCTGTTACTCCCAAAATCCTCTAGTCAACGCCCTAGCCCTCGGCATCGCCCGCAAGGAAGACATCTTCCTCGCCAAAGCCAAAGGTCTCGGCAATCCCGTCATCTACGTCGGCGCAAAAACCGGACGCGACGGCATCCACGGCGCCTCGCTCCTCGCTTCCGCCGAATTCACTGAAGAATCCCAGCAGAAGCGCCCCAATGTTCAAGTCGGCGATCCCTTCGTTGAAAAACTTCTTCTCGAAGCCTGCCTCGAAGCCATGAAGACCGGCGCGATCGTCGCCATTCAGGACATGGGCGCCGCCGGACTCACCTGCTCCACCTGCGAAATGGCCTCCCGCGGCGGCACCGGCATTGAAATCGATCTCGCCAAAGTTCCCAAGCGCGAAACCGGCATGAGCCCCTACGAAATCATGCTAAGCGAATCCCAGGAGCGCATGCTCCTTGTCGCCGAAAAGGGACGGGAGCACGAAGTCCTCGACGTCTTCAAAAAGTGGGGCCTCGATTCCACCGTCGTCGGTGAAGTCACCACTGGCGGCCTCCTCGTAGTAAAAGATCACGGCAAGATAGTCGCGCAAATTCCCGCGCATCCCCTCGCCGAAGAAGGCCCCGTCTACAATCGTCCGATCGCCGCGCCATCTCCGCGCAACGAATCCGATAAAGATTGGTTCCCCTTCGCTCCCGAAAAAACCGACCTGACCGCCAATTTCAAAAAACTTCTCGCCTCACCAACCATCGCCTCCAAGCGCTGGATCTTCGAGCAGTACGACACCAGCGTCCGCACCAACACCCTCGCCGGCCCCGGAGCCAGCGATGCCGCGGTAGTCCGCATCAAAGAATCCGAGAAAAATGGCGTCATGCGCGCCCTCGCTCTCTCCACCGACGCCAACGGTCGCTGGTGCTTCCTCAATCCCAAAGTCGGCGCAATGCACGCCGTCGCCGAAGCCGCCCGCAACGTCGCCGCTTCCGGCGCGCGCCCCATCGCCGCCACCAACTGCCTCAATTTTGGCAGCCCCGAAAAGCCCGAAGTGATGTGGCAATTCTCCCAGGCCATCGATGGTCTCGGCGAAGCCTGCACCGCCCTCGCCACCCCCATCACTGGCGGAAATGTCAGCTTCTACAACGAAACTCTAGGCAAATCGATCTATCCGACTCCGGTAATCGGCATCCTGGGAATCCTCGACGACGCCTCCAAAGTCCTCAAAATCGCCTTCCGCAACGAAGGCGACATCATCGTCCTCCTCAACGGCGCCAACTCTTCCGGCGCCGGTCAGCACACCACCGCGCCCGCCGCCCGCCGCCGCGAATTCTCCTCCTCCGAATATTCCAAAACAATCGCAGGCATAGTCGCCGGCGAACCTCCCTCCATCGAACTAGGCGCCGAAAAATGGCTAATCGACTGCCTGGTCACCCTAGCTGCCGCAGGCACGGTGGAATCCGCCCACGACCTAAGCGACGGCGGCGCAGCCGTCACGATCGCCGAATCCCTCTTCGCCTCTGTAGGGGCCGACCTCGCTCGTCCCGCTCTCGGTGCGGCAATGACCCTCCCCGAAAACGCCTCCGCCGAATACGCCCTCTTCGGCGAATCCGGCGCCCGCGCCATCGTCTCCGTCTCCCCCACGAAACTTGCCGCTCTCCGCGCCACTGCGAGACAATACGGTGTAGGCGCTCACGAAATCGGCAAAGTCACCCGTGACAACTCTCTCCGCATCGAATATAAGGGGCATATAGTGGTCCAGTCCGATGTGCCCGCTCTCGCTGACGTGTGGGCCAACTCTTTGCAGCGCACCCTAAAGGTTCAATGAAGCAAAGACTCGCTTTCGCTGACGATCACTTCCACGACGAGTGTGGTGTCTTCGGCGTCTTCGGCCATCCCGAAGCCGCCAACCTCGCCTACCTCGGCCTCTACGCTCTCCAGCACCGCGGCCAGGAATCCGCCGGCATCGTCGCCAGCGACGGCCACGACCTCAACGCTCACCGCGCCATGGGCGAAGTCGAGGAAATCTTTATCCCGAGCGTCCTCGCAAAACTTCCCGGCTCCAGCGCCATCGGCCACACCCGCTATTCCACCGCCGGCGACAAAGCCCTTCTCAACGCGCAGCCCATCATGATCGATTGCAATAAGGGCAAAATCGCCGTCGGCCACAATGGCAACCTCACCAACGCCGCCGACTGGCGCCGCAAGCTCGAGCATCGCGGTTCCATCTTCCAGACTAACAGCGACACCGAAGTCATCGTCCATCTCATCGCCCGCTCGCAGGCCCGCAATCTCTCCGGCGCCCTCGGCGATGCGCTCAATCAGGTGGAAGGCGCCTACTCGCTTCTTGTCCTCACACAAGACGAGCTCTACGCCGTACGCGATCCCCGTGGCTTCCGTCCGCTCGTCCTTGGCAAAGTCGCTTCTCCCCTCGGAGAAGACGCCTGGGTCGTCGCCTCCGAAACCTGCGCCTTCGATCTTCTCAACGCCACCTACGTCCGCGAAGTCGAACCCGGCGAAATGGTCCGCATCTCCCGCTCCGGCATCGAATCCATCCGCTTCAGCCCGCCGAAGCCGCACCAATACTGCATTTTCGAGCACGTCTATTTCTCGCGCCCAGACAGCATCATCTTCGGCCGCTCCGTCAATCACTCCCGCGAAATGCTCGGCCGCCTCCTCGCCCAGGAACATCCCGTCGAAGCAGATATGGTCGTTCCCATCCCGGACTCCGGCGTCCCCGCCGCCATCGGCTATTCGCTCGAATCCAAAATTCCTTTCCGCATGGGCCTCATCCGCAATCACTACATCGGCCGCACGTTCATCGAACCGTCGCAAGCCATCCGCAATTTCGGCGTCAAACTGAAACTCAATCCCGTCCGCGAACTCGTCGCCGGCAAACGAGTCGTCCTCGTCGACGATTCCATCGTCCGCGGCACCACCAGCCGCAAGCTCGTTCGCATGATGCGCGAAGCCGGCGCCAAAGAAGTCCACATGCGCATCAGTTGTCCGCCCACCATTTCGCCGTGCTATTACGGTGTGGACACGCCTACGAAGGAAGAGCTAATCGCCTCTTCAAATTCGCCCGAGGAAATCCGCAAATACCTCGGCGCCGATTCCCTCGGTTACCTCTCTCTCTCGGGCCTCAAGCAATCCGTAAACGATAACGAAGGCAAATTCTGTACGTCTTGTTACACAGGCAACTATCCAACGGACCTGGTGCAATTAGAAGTTCGCGAATCTTCCGCAAGCGGAAAGGCAACCGAACCAGTAGCGGTAGAACATGAATCCTGATGTAGCGGCCACCTTCAGGTGGCCCAGTGTAGTGGCCGGTCTTTAGACCGGCCACTCCTCCGGTACTACAGAATCCGGAGAAAAGGCACCAACTCCAAATTCGTTCTAGAATAGGAACAAAGCCATCCCCCGAACCAAGGTGAATCGTGAAAGCTGACGCAATCAAAGTAAAAGCCAAAAACGGCGCTCCCGCCAAAGAAGCCGACGCCTCCATGAGCGCCAAGGTCAAAAGCGAAATTATCGCCTGGTTCTGGGTCATCCTCGCTTTCATGCTCATCAACGGCACCCTCGGCCAGGCCCGCGTCATTCCTTCCGGCTCCATGGAAAACACCCTGCTCATCGGCGATCACCTCATCATGAGCCGCATCGGCTACGACGCCGGCATCCCCTTCACCAACATTCACGTTCCCCTCTGGCGCGAGCCCAAGCGCCAGCAGATCGTCATCTTCAAGCCGCCGTTCGATCCCGCCCAACCCGACTACGTCAAGCGCGTCATCGGACTTCCCGGCGAAACGGTTGACGTCCACGACGGCGGTGTCTGGATCAATGGGAAAAGACTTGTCGAGAATTACACCATCGGCCGCAGCGAGCCTCCCGCCCGTTCGCAGCTCATCGCCCCGTTCACCGGCCTGCCCTTCACCATCCCCAAGGACTGCTACTTCGTCATGGGCGACAATCGCGAAAATTCTCTCGATTCCCGCTATTGGGGCTGCGTCCCTCGCAATGATATTCTCGGTACGCCGGTGCTCATTTATATGTCGCTCGACGCGCCCCGCGACGCCTGGAACGGCGATATCGGCGCCCGCTTCCTCGCCTACGGCAACGCGATCATTCATCCCGGCACCGTCCGCTGGCGCAGGCTGTTCCATGTGTTCTAGAATCTTGATTGTAGCGGCCACCTTCAGGTGGCCCCGCTTGCTGCTCTAGCGGCCCTGACCTGGTCGGGGGTGTTTTTTGTTCTCGGATTTGTTTTTTTCCGTGTAGGGCCCGTCCTTCTGAGGCGGGCAGTGTTTTTGCTTTACGTTCTGCCCACAGTGTGACCTCTGTCGTGCTCCTCTACCTCGCGGCCTCCCACTGCCCCGCAGGTTTTGACCCGGCAAGGCGCACCGCTTGTTCCAGCGTCACGCATCGAATCGTTGAGGCGCCTCACCATGAAATACGCCGACGCAGGGGTCAATATCGCCGTAGCCGATGACGCCAAGCAGCGCATTCGTCATCTTGCCAGCCGCACCTTCACGCCCGCCGTTCTCGGCGGAATAGGCGGATTTGGCGCTCTCTATTCCCTCGATCACAAAAAATTCAAGGAGCCGGTCCTCGTCTCCAGCGCCGATGGCGTCGGCACCAAACTAAAAATTGCCATGTCCATGGGCGTTCATTCCACCGTCGGCGGCGACCTCGTCAATCATTGCGTCAACGACATTCTCGTTCAGGGCGCCGAGCCGCTCTTCTTCCTCGACTACCTCGCCATGGGCAAGCTCGAACCCGATGTCGTCGAACAGCTTGTCGATGGCATGAGCCGCGCCTGCCGTAAAGCAGGCTGCGCCCTCATCGGCGGCGAAACTGCGGAGATGCCCGGTTTCTATCCGGTCGGCGAATACGATCTTGCAGGCTTCATCGTCGGCGTCGTCGAACGCAAAAATATTCTCACCGGCAAAAACGTAAAGCCCGGTGACACATTGCTCGGGCTTCCCTCCGCCGGACTCCACACCAACGGCTACTCTCTCGCCCGCAAGCTCATCTTCGACGTCGCCAAACTCAAGCCGGACACCTACGTCGCCGAAGTCGGCAACAAAATCGGCGCCGAACTCCTCAAACCGCATGTCTGCTACGCGCCCGCTGTAAAAAATCTTCTAGCGAAAGGCTGGATCTCCGCCCTCGCCCACATTACCGGCGGCGGCATTCCCGGCAATCTCCCCCGCGTCCTTCCCAGCGGCGTAAAAGCCATCATCGATCTCGACGCCTGGCCCATCCCCTCGATCTTCAAATATCTCGCAAAGATCGGCGAAATCGATACCGACGAACTCCTCCAGTCCTTCAACATGGGCGTCGGCATGATCGTCATCGTTCCCGCCGACTTCGTGAAAGAAGCCGAAGCCGACCTCAAGCGCCGCCGCGAAAAATTTTTCCGCATCGGCCGCATCGAACGCGGCGACACCGGCAAAGCCCGTCTAGTCTATTCCGGCGCTCTAAATCTGTAACCTGTCGCGGGATTCACGCCCGAACGTAGGGCCCGCCTTCCGAGGCGGGCCGTTCTTACTTGGGAACGCCAATTTCCTAATTGGCGTTCCCTCCTCCTCCGCTCAAATTCTTCCCCTCCGCCCTCTTCCTCCTCCTGCTCCACCACCACCACTCGCACTTCTCCGCTGCCAACCGCGGATTCCTCGCCTGCGCCACCGCCGCCTCAAACGTATCCAACACGCAAATATCCTGATGCTGCCCCGTCAACCTCTCCAATTTCCCGTACATCTTCTTCGCATCCTGCTTCGCCAAGTCCTCCACCGAACGAATCCCCAGCATCTCAAAATCCCGCAACATCGCCGGCCCCACGGAAATCAAATCCTTCAGCCTCCGTGCTCCTCGCATGACGCCTCCTTTCGTTCTTCGCTTTACTTTCGCCACTCACTGCGCAACACTCTACTCCGCATTTCGGCTGCTTTCAACGCCTTTATCCTTTGACTCCCCGGCTCGTCTAACTCCAAAAGGAGAAATCCCCATGGTCAAAAAAATCACCCCTGTCCTCTTCGTCAAGGAAATCGAACCCGTCCTCCCCTTCTGGCTGGGCAAGCTCGGCTTCACCAAAACCATTGAAGTCCCCGAAGGCAACAAACTCGCATTCGCAGCCTTTAAAAGCGGCAATGCCGAAATCATGTACCAGACCTACGCCAGCGCTGACCACGATCTCCCCTCCGTCTCCGCAGACGTCCGCAAAGGCCCCACCTTCCTCTATCTCGAAGTCGAAAATCTCGAAGCCATCAAATCCGCCGTCAAAGGCGCCGAAGTCTATCTCCCCGAACGCACCACCTTCTACGGCGCAAAGGAAATCGGTGTCAAAGACCCCGCCGGCCACTTCATCACCTTCGCCCAATTCTCTTAATTTTGAGTGCGGGAGCACAGCTCCCGCTTTTGCAAACTACACCCATCCGCCCAAACCCACCACGATCACCAACCCCAGTCCTGTCGCGCCCCTGTGTGGCACAGCCATTCCTGGCTGTGCTCTTGGGGTTTTCTTCCTCTTCTTCTCAGCGATCTCCGCGCGCTTCCTCTGCGAACTCTGCGTTAAGTCCCCTCTTCTCTCTGATTTCGGCTCCCCGCATTTGGTCGTCCCCTCCAGGTGTGTTAACTTTTTCTTTCATGACCAAACACATCGGCGTCCTCCTAAGCGGTCGCGGCTCCAACTTCGAAGCCCTCGCCGACAGTGTCTCCGCCGGCCGCATCCCCAACGCGGAAATCTCCATCGTCATCAGCAACAAGCCCGGCGCCCCCGGCCTCGAACGTGCTGCCGCCCGCAACATTCCCGCTCGCGCCATCCCCTCCAAAGGCCTCGAACGCGAAGCCTACGACCGCCAGGTCGCCGCCGTCCTCCACGAATACAAAGTCGATCTCGTCTGCCTCGCCGGCTACATGCGCCTCCTCTCCCCTTTCTTCGTTGCCGCATTTCCCCAGCGCATCCTCAATATCCATCCGTCTCTCCTCCCGTCCTTCCCCGGCCTCGAATCGCAAAAGCAAGCCCTCGACTACGGCGTAAAATTCGCCGGCTGCACCGTCCATTTCGTCGACGAAAATCTCGACGCCGGCCCCATCATCCTGCAATCCGCCGTCCCCGTCCTCGACTCCGACGACGAGCACACCCTTTCCGAGCGCATCCTGAAAGAGGAACATCGCATCTACACCCAAGCCGTAAAAATCATCCTGGAAGGGAACTACAAAATCGCCGGCCGCCGCGTCCTGCATTCCGCGTAGCGGCCACCTTCAGGTGGCCTAGCCTGTTTTTGTAGAGGCCGCCTTCCGAGGCGGGCGCCTTTTTAGGCGACTCGTCCTTTTTTTAGAAAGTCTGTCATCCTGAGGCTATCCGATAAGGATAGCCTCAGGACCTCAACCTAAAGTGCAGCGCACAAAGTAAACTAGGAAGGTCTTTCAAAATCCAAAAATGTCCACCACCTTCAAACCCGTCGACGAACAACTCGCCTACCTCAAAAAAGGCGCCGCCGAAATCATCCCCGAACCCGAACTCCGCGCCAGCTTAGAAAAATCCCTGAAAACCGGTACGCCCCTCCGCGTCTATCTCGGCGTAGATCCCACCGCCCCCGATCTCCATCTCGGCCACACCGTAGTTCTCCGAAAACTAAAACACTTCCAGGACATGGGCCACACCGCCGTCTTCCTCATCGGCGATTTTTCCGCCATGATTGGCGACCCAACCGGCGTTTCCGAAACCCGCCCGCCGCTCACCCGCGAACAGGTGGACGCCAACGCCAAAACCTATCTCGCCCAGGTCTTCAAGATTCTCGATCCCGCCAAAACCGAAGTCCGCTACAACAGCGAGTGGCTCGGCAAGCTCTCCGCCGAAGCCATCGTCCGCCTCTGCTCGCACTATCGCCTCGCCCGCATGCTCGAGCGCGAGGATTTCCGCAAGCGCCTCGACGAAGGCCATCCCATCTCCGTCCACGAGCTGCTCTATCCGCTCCTCACCGCCTACGACGCCGTCTCCCTCAAGTCCGACGTCGAACTAGGCGCCACCGAGCAAAAATTCAATCTCCTCGTTCACCGCGAAATCCAGCGCGAATACGGTCTCCCTGGCCAGGCCATTCTCACCATGCCCATTCTCGTTGGCCTCGACGGCCAGCGCAAAATGTCCAAGAGCCTCGGCAACTACATCGGCATCACCGAGCCGCCCGCCGACATGTTCGGCAAAATCATGTCCATCCCCGACGACCTGATGTGGACCTACTACGAACTCACCACCGACCGCACCCCGCAGCAAATCACCGCCCTCAAACAGGAAGTCTCTTCCGGCGCCCTCCATCCCATGGACGCCAAAATGCGCCTCGCCGAAGAAATCGTCTCCGGCTTCCACGGCCCCGACCCCGCCCGCAAAGCCGCCGAAAATTTCCAACGCGTCTTCCGCGACCGCCAAGCTCCCACAGAGATGAAGGAAATAAGATTCACTCGAATCGAAGGCGGCTTAGCGAATTCGCAGAATGTGATTTCGGGTTCGAGGAAGTGGTCTCAGGTCTTCAAATACCTAGGAGAGATCGAATCTAGCGCAGAGGCGGAACGTACAATCAAACAGGGTGGCTTCGAGTTAAATGGTCAGATCGTTGATGACCCAACTGCTAAACTTGATCATGAACGCCCGGGAGTTTACGAAATCAAGCTCGGCAAGAAAAAATTCCTCCGCCTAATCGTCGAATAATTTTTGAGTGCGGAGGCGAAGCCTCCGCTTTCGCGAATTCAACCCAACCACCCAACCCAACCGAGTGCCACCCACCGGGCGCGTTATCATCCTGAGCGCATCCGACAAGGTCCGGTTTTGGGACTCCGGTGATTTTTACCGGAGATGCGCGAAGGACCTCAATCTAAAATTCTTCTACAAAAGCAAAATTCCGTACGCTCTTCTCTTCCCACCAGTCACCATTCACTAATCGCCAGTTGAATCACCCACGGCACCTCGTTGATCTGGCGAATGGCGGATTGTATCGAGGAAGTTAGCCGGTTTGGGTGTGAGCGTGTTCGCTGGCACGAGGCGAGCCAGGCGCCAAAGCAATCCCAGCCAGGACGCACAGTAGCGGATCGATCAATGGGACGCGCAGACGGGTATTCATCGTGAAGGGCAAGTGAAGGGCGGTCGCGAGCGCGCAATACAGGAGCAGGAGATAGGCGATACGGGGAGTGGACTTCCGAAGACGCAGCCATCCCAGCATTGCGACCGCCAAGAGGGCCCAGTAAGCCAGAACTCCCACGGCCCGGAGCTTGCGCTGCACATCCAGCAAGGAACTGGTGTCGAGAAGTTGATCGGTGCTGAGCCAGAAGTAGCCGGTTTTTTTTATCAGCAAGGGGATGATATGGAATCCCAAGCCATTCCACGCAAGAATGGCGGCGCTTCTGGCTTGGCGGTTCAATTCGACCTCGGATGGAAAATTCAGCCTGCTGGGCCGGTCGATTTCAATCATGGAGAGCCACCAACCTTGTTGCCTTTTGAGTTCGACTAGGCCTTCGGGTTGGTTGCGTCCTTCCGGTGCCAGCGCGCCCTGGAAGGCAGTTGTACCGGTTTGTGAGGAGTACCAGATGTCCCCGTGAAAGACGATGAAATTTCGAATTAACCAAGGAGAGACAATCACAAGCGCGACTATCAGGGGAAGCAGTGCGCGTTTGAGGTTCCCAACGGTAAGCGGGAAACGGATTGCCGCCAGAGCCGCCATGGGAGGAAGGAAGAGAGCGTTAAAACGGAGGAGGAGCAAGATTCCGGAACAGATGCCCATGCCGATCAACGCATTCCAATTTTCGTTCGCGGAGTATTGAACCAGAAAATACAGGAAAAGTGACACAAAAAAGGCCGCGAAGATTTCCGTAGTGATCTGGGTGGTGAAGAAAAGAAGGGTTGGAGTGCAGATAGCGACAGCGAAGGCGGGCCATTTGGCTTGTTCGTTCCAGAGTTGACGAGCGGTTTTGGCGCAAATCCAGGCGGAGAGAACTGCGAGAAGAGACTGGACGACGCGCACGATCAGTAGGTAATGAGAAGCGAAGATAGCTTCCAGGGCGGCCAGCATGAGCGGATAGAGAGGAGCACGCAGCGCGGTGGGCTGGCCGACGTAGGCCATGCCGTGTCCGTGAAGAATGGAATGGCCGAGGAGTATGTAGGTCGGGGCGTCGCTGCCCGCACCTAGAGGGCTCTCGGGGCGAGTCTTTGACAGTACGATCAGGATGATCCGTGCCGCGATTCCGGCGAATACAAGGAACGATATAAGATAAGGATTGGCGAAGATGCGACGGAGCAATCTAGGTGCTCCCTGAACTAGATCGGCAATGGGCCAGGAGCGAACGTGACGAAACAAAAATTTTGTCAGTTAGAATCAAGCTGTGACGATAAAAGAAGTAGGTGGCAGTGTCAAGAAGATGGGGTGCGGACTCAGTAGCACAGGCTTCAGCCTGTGTTCTTCTCCGCGAACCTCTGGCTCCTCTGCGCATCTGCGTTATCTTTTCTTTCTTCACTGGTCGCCGGCCACTAGCCACTACTCCCCCAAAACTTCCCCCACCAATCCCGCCACCACCCCCGCAATGGCCCCCGCCGCCGTCAATCCAGGCGACTCAATCCCCACCAACTGAATCACCCGCGGCACCTCGCGATCCGCCTCAATCACGAAATCCGCCACGCCTTTCTCCCCCGGCGCCTTCAATTTCGGCCGCAACCCCGAATATCCCAGTTGTAAATCCTCCACCGAAATCTCAGGCAACATCGTCTTCGCATCCGCCGCAAATTCCGCAATCTCCATGCGATCCTTCTCGTAATTCTCTTTCCCGTCCACATACGTCGCCGTAGGTCCCACCAGCGTCGTTCCCCAAAGCGTCTTCGTAAAATGCACGCCCAGCGTCAACTGATCATGATGCGGCAGCGGATAAACCAAATTCCGTATCAACTCCGCCTTCGCCCCGCGAATCTCGCAATACTCCCCGCGAACCGGATAAATCTTCCACGGACGCGGCCCCAGCATCCCGGCCACTTCGTCCGCATACAATCCCGCCGAATTCACAACGCAGCGCGCCTCAATCGTCTCTTCCTCCGACTGTTCCTCGTCCCCAATCCGCAGCGTCACCCGCACCGAATCATTCTGCGGCTCCATTCTCACCACCGTCGCACGCTTCACCAGGTGCGCACCCTGCCCCTCCGCCACCCGTGCAAACGCATGCACCAGCTCCTCCGCCGAACAAATCCCCGTCGACGGCACCTCCAGCGCCGCATGCCCCTTCACATGCGGCTCCTTCCGGCGCATCTCCGCCACATCAATCAGCCGCAATCCCTCCACTCCGTTGTCTTCCCCTTTCTTTTTCAGCGCCAACAACTCCGCTTCCTCCGCTGCATTCTTCGCTACCACCAGCTTCCCGGTAGTCCGGTGCGCCACGCCATGCCGCGCGCAAAACTCCTTCGTCATCCGGTTTCCCGCCACGCAAAGTTTCGCCTTCCACGAATTCTTCGGGTAATAAATCCCCGAATGAATCACCCCGCTGTTCCGCGAACTCGTAGCCATGCCAAACTTCGGATTCTTCTCCACCAAAAACACATCCGCCCACCGCCGCGAAAGCGCCTCCGCAACAGCGCAACCCACCACCCCGCCCCCCACAATCAAAACATTCGCCCGATCCATATCCACCTTTGGAGTGCGGGAACCCTGCTCCCGCTTTTGCGGTCTGAACCCAACCACCCAAATTTTCAAACTTTGTAGGGGCCGGGCTCGCTTGCCCTGAGTCCGACCGAAGGGCCCGGCCCTCTTCGATCTATCAATCTTCGACCTCTCCTCTTCACGGCGCGACTCCGGGCCAAATCCTCTTCACCGGCAACTGGCCACCGCCCCTACTGATCTCCCCCCGCCGCATCAAAGTACGGCCGGCACGTCTCCAACCGGCTCCCCGCCGCATCGCACACCGCAAACTTCGCCACCTTCCCCGCTTCATACCCATTCTTCCAAAGCGACGCCGACCCAAACTCCCCATCCTTATTCACCGCGTAATAATACAAATGAAACGTCGCCAACTTTTTCTTGTCCCCGTTGTAATTTCGCGCCACGCGTCCCAACGCCTCCAGGCACGCGTCCGTGGGCTTCATCCCCTTCCGCATCATCTCCACAATGGTGTGCCCGCCGGAAATCTTGATGTTCTCCTCGCCCTTTCCCGTCGACCCCGCCCCGCCCACTTCTCCGTCCACAAACAATCCCGCTCCGATAATCGGTGAATCTCCCACGCGCCCCGGAATCTTCCACGACAATCCCGAAGTCGTCGTCGCCCCGCTCACTTCCCCCTTCGCATTCACTGCCAGGCAGTTGATCGTCCCCGTAATCGGGTCCGCAATCCGCTTCTCTGCATAGGCAATCTTCTCCGCGTCCCCGTCAAAGAGCTGCGCCATGTACTCCTTCCACTCCGGGCTATCGATCCCCGGCCGCCAGTTGAAGCTCGTCTTCGCCTTCCACGCCAGCCAGATCTTTCGCGAGTGCTCCGTCAGCAGGTTCATTTCTTCGAACCCTTCCGCCACCCCAAATCGCCGCGCGCCGTCGCCTACGATCATCGTGTGATTCGTCCGCTCCATCACTGTCTTCGCCAGCCGCGCCACGTTCTTGATCTTCTGCACGCTCGCCACGCTCCCCGCCCGCCGCGTCGGCCCGTGCATCACGCTCGCGTCCAGTTCCACCACGCCTTCCTCATTCGGCAATCCGCCATAACCCACCGAATCGTCGTTTGGATCGTCCTCAACGATCGTCACCGCGGCCACCGCCGCCTCCAGCGTGTCCCCGCCCGCCTTCAAAACCTCCATCCCCTTAGGCAGCGCATTCACCCCATTAGCCGAAGAAATCATCACCGGCCGCGTCCCCGCCGCCGCACCACTCTTGCTAACTCCGGCACTCGCCGTCTCTCCAATCGCCAGTTCTTTTCCAAACAATCGCCCAGCCCCAGCCAACGCCCCACCCACCATCGAACTCACAAAAAACTTCCTTCGCGTCCACAGTCCCATAACATCTCCTCTCAAATTAAGTCGATTGAATGATTGATAGTCCGGGTGTTTCGAGCCGTTGGGTGCCGCACCCTGCCTGCCCTGAGCGAAGCCGAAGGGCGGTTTTCAGGGTGCGGGTTTTGACTTTTCCGACTCCCCCGCAATTCCGGGTGGCCTACCCTTCGCGCTTTTCGCGACTCTGCGCCATCCCGCGTCTTTTGCCGGATGAACGGTGGGTCCGCTCCTCTTCTTTTCTGCGCCTCAGCGTTAAGCTCACTTCTTCGGGTCACGGAATACGGGGCACGGGTCACGTTTCCTACTCGCCCCCCAGCGGCAAATAATACTGCGTCCCCTTCACCGGCTCCTGCAATCTCTTCAACAACTGCTGCAAATCCTCGCTCCGCTCCACAAAATCAATCTCCGAAGTATCCACCACCAGCAGATCCGCCGCCTCATACCGGAAAAAGAAATGTTCGTACGCTCGCGCCACCTCTTCCACATACTCCGGCGCAATCTGCTTCTCTTCCGCCGCCTTCTTCTTCGCAATCCGCGCCCGCAGCACCTCCGGCTTCGCCTGCAGATAAATCACCAGGTCCGGCTCCGGTATCTCCGCCGTCAGCGATTCGTAATATCGCTCGTACAATTTCAACTCTTTGTCATCCAGATTTAAATTCGCGAAAATCCGGTCCTTCTCCATCAGAAAATCGCTGATCACCGGACCCGGCGCATCCCCTGCCAGCCCCTCGCGCATTCGCTTCTGCCGCTCCATCAGGAAATACATCTGCGCCCGCAGTGCCGCCCCCGGTTTTTCAGCATAAAACTCCGCCAGAAACGGATTGTCCTCGCAATCGTAAATCCGCCGCGCGTGCAGCCGCTCCGCCAGGATCCGCGCCAGCGTCGTCTTGCCCACCCGCAACGGCCCTTCAATCACAATGAACCGCGGAGCCTGCGGCCCCTTCATGGGTATCCGCGCCCGCTTTGCCGAAGACGATTCCGATCCGGCCATATCACCTCGCTTCCCCCGCCACCCGCCAATTGCGCGCGATTATAGCAGGTGCTCATCTTGTGGCACAGGCACTCCTGCCTGCGCCCTTGGTTTTTCTCCGCGTGCACCGCACGCGAGTGCTGCCTGTGGGCTCTTGGGTTTGAATCTTGTAGGGGCGGCTTCACGCCGCCTTCTTCGCTTTCTTATTCCACTCAGACTGTGCCTTTTGTAGCGGCCGGGCTTGCCTGCCCTGAGTCCGTCCGAATGGCCCGGCCCACTCTTCGCAATGTAGCACTGGCTGGCGCCTGTCCCGACCCGGTCGGGATGTCAGCCCGCCTTTGGAGGGCCAGCCTTCCTCCCGGTAAGCTTCGCCACCCCACTCCTTTGTGTCCCATCGATTACCGTACTATTACTTGACTCGCGAATACCCTTCTTTTACCATCGTCCCAAGGAGTTCTCTCGCCGTGTGGCTCCCACCGCGGTTCGTTAGTTGCTATCTGCCCTCCGTTATTCTCTAGTTATCCGTACCTCCCCAAAATCCCCCTCCTCCTAACCCCTTCCTTTTCAACACATCCAAAACTGATACAAAACAAACAACTTCATCTCCCTGCAATATCTACCACTTCCGAAAAAAAGGGGGGAGGGGGAGTAACTCCTTCATAATCGTTTTAGTCCCGTCCTTCGGTACCATCCAAAACGTGACCAATGGGCCAGTGACACCTGTACTCAGGTACAGCTAAGCTTCCCCTGTTGCAGCCCTCCGCATCTTCACCACGGCCGGCAACCCTGAGGTGCTCTTTGCTACTCTCCGCCGCTCTGCTTCTGATGTGGCTGCCGAACTCCGATCTCCCTAAGTCAGCCGCATCCGATTCTCCGGCCCTCGCTAACGCCGTCGCCTCAGAATCTGTCAAAGGCTCAGCCGTACGCACCGCCCTCCCGGACGCACCGATCGCCAAATCCGAACCCGCCGTTGAGTCGAGCTCCCTCGCCGTCAAGCCTTTCTCCAGCGCTCCGCTAAAATCCGCCGTGGAACGTCCCGCTCCCACGGCGCGCCAACAAAAACTCTGGTTCACCTTCATGGCCGCCGGCCACAGCGCCGCGGCCTTCGACGCCTATTCCACACGTCGCGCCATCTCCGCCAACTACGGCACGGAAGGCAACCCGCTGCTTCGTCCCTTCTCTCACTCCAACGCCATTTATGCGGCCACCCAAGTCAGCCCCGCAGTGATGGACTATGTCGGCCGCCGCATGATGACCAGCAGCCACCCCACGCTTCGTCGCTTCTGGTGGGTCCCTCAAGTTGCCGGCGCGGGGTTTTCTTTCAGCGCTGGTATGCACAACTACTCACTTACTCAATAATTCTCTTCCCTATCTCCTTTAGTATGGCCTCCGCATCTTTTCGCGGGGCCTGATGACTAACCCGACTTCTCTTCTATCTCTCTCTCCCAAGCGCCTCTTTCTGCGTTATAGTATTTTTGTCTCGTCCGCGCCGTGATCCGCCTGGCTCTTTCATCGCGACACTTTCTTGGCGGACGGGTTATGATTCTTGATTCTGACAACTAACGCCATGGCGCCGTGGGGGCGCTGTTGCAAAAGGCGGAGGACAATACGGTATGAAGAAGCCAATCTTGGGAATGGCGGTCATCTTGGCGTCCGCGTGTGCCGTCGGCGCGCAACAGGCAAGTGTCACCCCGTCCACCGAACGCACCTCGGAAAATATCGCCGCTCCGTTTAGCGACACCAGCGCCGCCCAGGTCAACCTTCTCGAGACCGCCAACAGCGAATCTCGCAGCTTCACGATTGCCACGCCCGCCGCTCCCGAGGCTGCTCCGCCTCCCGCTGCTGCTGCCCCGGCTCCCAAACCCAATTTTATTTATGGAAATCGCGATGATTACCGCTGGCAGGTGGCTCTCGGAGTCGGGTTTTATCGCTTCCAGTCCAACATCATCAACGCCAGCCTGGTCGGCACCAACACCACCGTCAGCTACTTTACGAACGGTTGGCTCGCCGTCGAGGGTAACGTCATCACCGGTTTCGCTCCCTCGGTCAACGTCAACGAGCATGTGAAGTATTTGGGCGGCGGCGGCGGAATCCGCGTCGGTGGCCGCCGCAACCGCTTCGAGCCTTGGGCCCACGTGTTGGTGGGCGGCGCGCATTTGCAGCCTCAAACGGCGGGCAACAGCCGCAGCGGTCTCGCCGTACAATCCGGCATTGGCCTCGACTACCGCCTGCACGCGCGGTTTTCCGTGCGTGCCGAAACCGACTGGGTCTACACGACCTTGTTCAATCAAACCCAGAACAATTTCCAGGCCGCTCTCGACGTCGTCTTCCACTTCTGATTTGCCTGCGATAGTTCCGTTCGCGCGCGATTCACAGAATCGTAGTTTTACTGCGCTTCATTGACACCCCAACATCCACTTCGCTACACTTTTCAGGTAACGCTTCGTTCCTACCTACGCGGTTCCCCGGTAGCTCAATGGTAGAGCATTCGGCTGTTAACCGAAGGGTTGCTAGTTCGAATCTAGCCCGGGGAGCCAACTTCTCGTTCTCTTTCAATTGATTACAAAGGGCCCGTTTCCGCGTTTAAGCTGTCGAGCCTTGCGCAGGGTTCCCTCAAGTCAGACGAATTGTCCGGCGTGACCTTTTCTGGGAATGATCCGCGACCATGTCTCGGGTCGCAACGAACGATCTCTGGCGGCAACTTCGGAGTAGCCGGCCGCCCGGAAGTTAGTCAGCCAGTCAATACAAGCGTTTACCCATATTGATTCAATCGACGAAGCTCGGTGTTAGCAATCCATTCCATACCGCGATGCAGCCAACTTGAATTCCAGCTATAAAGTGCAGCGGCTAGTCAAAGATCGATTTGAGGTAGTGCGTTAACATCGCCGTAAATTCCACGGTCAACACCTGCTGCTCTTTAGGGGCTGCAGAAGCCAGGAGGAGCCCTGCTTGCGGCCCTTGCCACCACGCCTTTCATTTTCATGGGGCGTTATGGCCTTTTCACGTACCCCTTGTTGACGACTCTGTTTGTTCGAGGCATCGGTCAGGCAGCGATTGGTATCCCCTCCCTCTCCGCGGCCTATTCTGCCGTCCCGAAAAAGGACCTGCCCATGGCCACCACTACGCTCAATATACTGCAAAGACTCGGCGGCCCCATCATGACGACGGCGGCAACGATCGTGATCGATTGGAAGGGAGCCAATGGATCCCAATTCGTCCATTTTCCTTTGAGCGCGGCGTTTATCTTTCTCACGGCCCTTCAAGGCTTGCTCGTCTTGTCCGCGTTCCGGCTGCCAATGAGAATTGAACTTCGCCTTGAGACGAGTCTCGATGGTAAGAAAGAGGCGCTCGAAGCACTCTCTGACTAGATCGGGATTAATAACTCAGGCGCCTTCACTTCTCCAAAAATGCCGAAACGGGGTTCTGAGGAGTGCTTGTGGACACGAAGTCATGCCCATTAATTTGTGCCACCTTAATTTCCGAGTTGCGCCCGCGCTCCGAGGCTGAAGCGCACTAGGCGATCTTAACCGCGAAGGTTTAGTACTGTTTTTCTCCTCTGCTGCACCCGCCGATGTTTGTATCTTCGGCGCCTATGTGAGTCTCGTTAGGGCTTCGCGAGTTCGCCTGAGAGCCGCGCCTCACGCGCGATGAGCCGGGTCACGATGGCGAACAGGAAACTCGCCGACAACCCGCACATCAGCACGCCGATGACGCTTTCCACCGGACCTAACGTCCGCCACGTTTGCGGGAGAACCACATCGCCATAGCCCACGGTGGCATAACTGCTTGTCGAGAAGTAAAAAGCAGTTTCCCAGAAAGGGAAACAAAGCCAGCGATAGAACCCGGCCCAAAGCAGAATTTCTAATACGTGCAACACAATGAAGGCGGTTATGAATCGCACCATGAGCACAGCGGAACGGAACGGCCCTAGCCTGTAAACGTCGGACGCCAAAGTATTTCTTGCCCAGCCAATCACTGCGCCCATCCCGGCACAATGCAACGAAAGTGTAAGCATCACCAGAATTAGCGATGTACCGGCTTGTCTAACAAGGATCATACGCAGGAGCCACGCCTTTCTCCTGAGATTCTAGTGAACCGAGACGTTCCCACCTTTGCCCATCTCGTTTTTCTTTAGGAAGAATGAGCCGACAAACATCACTGTCGAGGCCACTGACAGCAGCCAGTACACATCGACGTAGGAGAGAACTGCGGCCTGCGCCTGAACCATAGCGTACAGCCGGCCCATTGCCTGCTGTTGTGCGGTGTGCAGACTCATGCCGGCGCGCGTAAGGCGCATTGCAAGGGCTGTGATGGAGGTGTGAAACGGACCAGAGTCTGTGAATTCCGCCAGGACGGATTGATGATACTGACTGCGTCGAGCAATAAGTGTCGTAACGGCGGATGTCCCGATGCTCTGCCCCATGTTGCGCATGAAATTCATGAGCCCGGCGGCAGCGTTGGTTTTTTCCGCTGGCAGGCCGACGTATCCGGCAAGCGTGAGGGGAACGAATAGAAAGGCCACGGGAATGTACTGCCAGACACGTAATAAGGTGGCGGAGCGGAAACTCATAAGCAGATCGACCTGTTTGCTCGATATGTACATGCTTACCGCCAGACCGATCCAACCAAAGGCGATGATATGGCGCGCCTGGAATCGGGTGGTGAGTTTGCCAACCATGGGGAGCACAACCAGCACCACGAGGGCGCCGGCGGAAAGCACCATCCCTGCTTTTTGTGCCGGGTATCCCATAAGAGTCTGCAGGAGTTGCGGCATAAGCACCGTGGAACTGAATAGTGCCGCTCCCAGCATCAGGAACATCAGGTTGGTTGTGGCGACGTTGAAGTTCTTGAACAAACGTACGTCCACGATGGGCTCCTTTTGAAACCATTCCCAAATGACCAGAGCAACGAGACCCGCGGCGGCGATTACAACCAACGTCGTGATGAAATTAGATCCAAACCAGTCGTCTTCCTGCCCCTTGTCGAGCGCGATCTGCAAGGCGCCTACGCCCAGGGTCAGGAGAGAAAATCCGATGAAGTCGAAGCCGGATAGCTTCTTCTTCAAGCGAGCTAGATAAGGTGGGTCTTCCACAAGCTGGTAGACAAGAGCGAGTGCCAGCGCGCCAACGGGAACGTTGATGTAGAAAATCCAGCGCCAGGAATAATTGTCGGTGATCCAGCCTCCCAGAGTTGGACCAATGGCGGGAGCGCAGATGGCGGTGACTCCATACAGTGCAAATGCCAGTCCTCGCTTCTCTGGAGGAAAAGTATCGCCCAGGATGGCCTGTGCCATCGGCTGTAAGCCTCCCCCGAATGCGCCTTGCATAACTCGAAACAGGAGAAGAAGCCCCAGGTTGGGCGCGATTCCGCACAGAAGGGAACTAACTGTGAAACAAACGATGCACGTCAAAAGGAAACGCTTCCGCCCAAGCCATCCGACCAGCCATCCGCTGATGGGCAGTACAATTGCATTCGAGACAAGATAGCTCGTTAGCACCCACGTGCTCTCGTCGTTGCTGGCGCCTAGATTGCCGGCAATGTGGGGCAAGGCCACGTTGGCGATGCTGGTATCGAGTACCTCCATGAACGCCGCCAGCGAAACCGCGGCTGCAATAATCCATGGGTTGCCTTTGGGCTGCCAGAGTTCCTCTCCCGAAGTGCCAGATCCGGAGGCGCTCACCGGACCCTCACATCGAGTTCAGCGGATAAGCTCAGTTTGAGCCGCCCAAGGCGGTGGGTCCGAACTACTTTGGCGGTCGGCGAGCTAGCGTTTGAGCGAATCGTTTTCCGATTGTGCAATCTCATCCTCCCCGCTTTCTTCCTTGTGGTTCACTTAACAATCCGGTCACTTCGGAGTTCTGTTTCGGCCTGGAGCCAATCATGAAGCTCGCTGCCACCGAAGCCGTTCCGTTCAAGATAGATTTCATATGCGCGGCGCCTGATTTCTTCGTGACTTGGGACGTGGTTTGCCGAAGTATCTTCTGTGAGAGGTCGTGTAGGCTCATCTTGAAGCTCCAAAATCGCATTTCTCTTTCCTTTTTGGCTCATAAGCGGGTCCTTTCCTTCCGGCGTTGAATCCTTCTCGTTCTCAGCATGTGTGCCCCTCCAGCCTTCGCGCCACGATACCGGCGGAGGTTTGGGCGGAGTCCGTTGCAAACACGCTTGGCTCGACGAACTGCTCTACCGGGAGAACGCTGTCGTCAGGCAACCGATTCAGTGGCGATGCCGCGGCCCGTTGACGCCGCCAGGCCCGGTGAAACACAGAAATCCCAAAATCGCCAGAACAGCAGAAAGCAGAAGCGTCTCCATAAGAGCTCCTCTCATCCCCGCCTTAAACGTACGCCTTGCGGGCGGACTGATTCTGCGTGATACGTCTCGCGTTCCCGATCGCTCGTGAAGTGCCTCTTCCAAACATCCAAGCCGATCCGACAAAATGTTCCAATCTTTTTCGCAATTTCTTTCGTCCCTGGAATATTCGGCCCTTCACCGCGGCAACGGAAATTCCCATGATTCGAGCGGTCTCTTCGGTCGATCGCTCGTCAAGATCACGTAACTCTATGGCCCTCCGTGTTCTGTGCGGCAGCTCATTCATGGCATTGGACAGCATTCGTTTCCACTCTCGTTGGGAGCAGTCGGCTTCGGGATCCGGAGCCGAATCAGGGATATCCAGCGGAGTTGCCGTTTCCGCCTTCTCGTTTAGGTCGTCGATCGATACTTCCCGC
>Ga0210405_10000147_pt1 | contig 96852 bp, 86 predicted proteins | sample IncBWH11MmetaG_FD_155492 | JGI IMG/M metagenome (GOLD analysis project Ga0210405, IMG submission 155492) | Forest soil microbial communities from Barre Woods Harvard Forest LTER site, Petersham, Massachusetts, United States - Inc-BW-H-11-M | ecosystem: Environmental > Terrestrial > Soil >... | reverse complement strand
GAAGCAGGAGACATGCGAGAAAGGAAATGGCCCATGAAGCGGTGGTTCATAATATCCCCTTTCGAGGAACTCCCAGCTCGCAGGAAGTGTAGCATCCATAAGCGAATGACCTTCTTTAGTCGTCTATCGCTGACTGCTGACGAACGATTGGTTAACAAAAAGTCGCTGCTGAAAACCGGCGACTTGCGCTCGCTGACCGAAAGGGGGCACTCGTGGGCGACCAGGTGATTTTTCAACCGTCATTGCTGGGTTGAAGGGAATACGCTCACTCGGGAGGGCATGCCCCAGCACATGCAAAATCGTAGTGGTTTCGAACTATTGTCCCGCGACCTCAAAGTGGGTAGCTTGACGCGATATTTCCCAGGAGGATCGGCAAATGAGTCTTCGTAACGCAATGAGGGTTTCGCTGGCGGTAGCTTTTGTTCTTGGCGTTATGGCCTGGAGCAGCGACACCGGCAAGCCAACTACGGTTAAGGGCTATGTGCTGGATTCGGCGTGCGCATTCACCAAGGGTCTGAAGAAACCGATCAGCGGCGAGTGTGCGACAGCATGTGCCAAGGCTGGCTCACCTCTCGTGATTCTGACGGACAGCGGCACCATCTACTGGCCCATTGCTGACACCACTCCGTCCAGTGGGCAGAACGACCGTCTCCTCCCCTTCGCCGGACAGAAGGTCACAGCGAGCGGCAAGGTGTTTGAACGCGGAGGATCATCCGCGATCGTGATCGAGAAGATCGAAGCGCAGAAGTAATGTGGGATCTCGTCAGCTCCGTCAGAGGCGGCTGGCTGCGAGGTGCAACCGGAGTGGTGATCGCCGGTGCTTAACAAACATTGAACAGGGCTCACTGGGTGTGCGTCAGATCTCGCTTTGCAGATTCAGGATGGAACAAAGGCCAGCGGTCTCTAGCCGCGAAGCGGCGAAAGAATACAGCCCACGGCGTAAGCCGTGGGAACAAGTGGGAAATGATCCAGCCTCAAGGGGGCGGAGTTCTCACGCACACTCTCACTGCCCTGCCGTCTTGTCCAGCTTGCTGGCCATCTTCACGCCGCTCAGGCCGTCCACGTACTTGGCGATGCCGCGGTAGAGCGAGTCGGCGATGCGCTGGCGATACTCGCTGGTTTCGAGGCGATGTTCGTCGCCGGGGTTGGACACGAACGAAATCTCCGCCAGGATCGAAGGCATATTCGCCCCGATCAGCACGATAAACGGAGCCTTCTTCACACCGCGATTCCGAATCCCGGGATTCTTGGCAGACAGGCCGCTGTGCAGTGACTGCTGCACGTCAGCGGCAAATTCGCGGGACTCTTCGATCTTTTCCTTCAAAGCGATCTTCTTCACCAGATCCTGAAGTTCGTAGATGGATTTCTCGGAGACGGCATTCTCGCGCGCCGCGACTTCGAGCGCATCCGGCGAGGAAGTGAAGTTCAGGTAGTAAGTCTCAACTCCGCGGGCCGCCGAGTCATGGCTGGAATTGGCGTGGATCGAGATGAAGAGATCGGCACGCTGCTGGTTCGCGATCGCAGTGCGCGTCTCCAGCGGGATGAAGGTATCGTTCTTGCGCGTATAGACGACTTCCGCGCCTAGTCGAGTCTCGAGCATCTTCCCCAGCCGGCGTCCTACCTCGAGCACCAGGTCTTTCTCCTGCAAGCCGTTGGGCCCGATGGTGCCCGTATCGTGCCCGCCGTGTCCGGGATCAATGACGATCTTGCCGATCTTCAGCCCCAGCGTGCGAATCAGGGAACGGTCGCCGCGAGCCGTTGGTTTGGCGATGCGGATATCCAGGTCTGAGTCCTTGTTAGCGTTCAGCCGTGAGGAAGTTTTCCCTTTTGGACGAGTTGGAGACGAAACATCATTCATTGCCGTTTCGGCCGGGGACTCATCTTCCGCTGCCGCACCAGCCTTGTCGCTCTTGCCTTTCGTCCTCGAAGAAGAATGCGGAGGAGCTTGGCTCTTTGCCGTGGTCGACGAAGCGGCGTCATCATCGTCATCATCGGCTTCGACGATGACCTTCTTCACAGGCGGCGCGGTTGTCTTTGCTGCCCCGCCGGCGTCTTTCGCAGAACGGCTATCCGGAGCCTCATCCTTGGCGGCCACCTTCTGATCGTGAATCTCTTCCTTCTTGGTGACGGGCTTTCCCGCCAGCGCCTTCATGTCCGCCTTCACGACGGGCTGAGGGACACGCGCCTTCGTCTCGGCCTGCGGAGGCGCTTCCACGTCTGCAAGCGTGGCGGCTTCTTCTTTCGTCAGCTTCGCATGCGCGATCTTGTCGTTCTTCCCGTGAATATCAATGATGAGGCGATACGGATTGGGCAGCAGGAACGCCTCGTACGTTGAGAGATCATCGACTTCCAGCACCACTCGCGTGCGTCCAGGCTGAAACTGGGCGACGCGGATCTTCTTGAGAAAACCGTCGTCGACTTCGAAGGTCTTTCCCACCAGTGTGGAGGCGAGCTTGGTGTCACGCAGGTCAAAAAAGATGCGGTCGGGGTGAGATATACGCTGCGACCCGAATTTCACTTCGCTTTCGAGATCGATCGCAACCCGCGTGTAGTCGGGCGTTGACCAGTGGCGGATCGCGGTCACGCGTGGCAGACGATGCGGATCGGACTCGGAACTTTCCGAGCTGGCAGTCTCATTCCGACTCTCAGTTTTTTCGGTTTCCGGCCGCGGATCGCTGGCGGTTTGCGCAGTCACCTTTTGCTTGTCGCCAGGCTTGTCCCCGATGCCGCCACCTGGGCGTGCTTCCGCCTTCTTCTCCGACTGCGCGTCTATCTCCGCTTGAGCCCTCTTGTCGACCGACTCTTTCTTGAGTTCGGCAATGGCCTGCTGGGCATCCTCTACCAGGCGGTTGCGCGGATAGCGCTTCAGAAACTCTTCAAATGTGGCGCGCGCCTGGTCGGGATCATCCAGATCGTCTTTGTAGATCTCACCGATGGTGAACAGCGCGTCGCCGCGATATTTGCTGCCGGGATACTCCTTGCGCAGAAACTTGTACTGGGCAATCGCGGAATTCAGGATCTTGTCATCTTCGAAACGACGGCCCATCTCGACCAGCGTTTCGGCCACTGCCACTGCGCTGGGATCGGCCTTGCTGGAAGTCGGCGCGCCGTAGTAGACGCTGCGATAGGCGTTGAGAACGCGCTGGTAGTCGCGGCGGGTACGCTCGGTCGGGGGACGGCCATTCAGGGCTTCCCGCATGCGCTCGGCGGCAGCAAAGTGATCCCGCGCCCAGGCTTCGCCGTGGCGTGGTCGGGCGTGCGCCGGCATCGCGGACAGAGCCGCGATGAGCAGCAGCACTCCCCAGCTGAAGCCACGTAGGGTCAGGGTCACTTTCAAGCTCAATCCGTTGTCATCCTTCGGCAGGCGCTTTTTGTCCGTCCCGAGCTTGCCGAGGGAACCTGGGCGAGCCGAGCGCCATAACGTGTGATTGGCTCGCATCCTTATTACATCATGACATCGTTGCAGTTGAACTGCCTGGGTACCTGAGAGAATTCAAATGCTTAGTAAACAGATGCTGCCAACTTAGTCCGTGTTGCTGATGTAAAGCACGCCCCGCTCATCCCGTTGAACCTTCACGGGATCGCGGCTGGCTCCGGTTTGCGAAAGATCGGAGCCTCCATAGTAAAGATGCGTAATCTTCCGCACGTAGTCCTGGGTCTCGGCAAAATGAGGAACGCCGGCGCTACGCCGCACCGCTCCCTCGCCCGCGTTGTAGGCGGCCAATGTCAAATTCACGTCGCCGTTGTAGTTTTCCAGCAGGTACTTGAGATGCCGGACTCCGGCGTCCACATTCTGCTGTGGGTCGAACGGGTTCTTCACTTTCAACTCGCGGGCGGTCTTGGGCATCAGTTGCATCAGCCCCATGGCACCCGTGCGCGAGACCGCATTGGAATTGAAGTTCGACTCGACTTTCACCACGGCCCGTACCAGGTTGGGATCTACATTGTGCCGCGCTGCGGCCATCACGATCGACTGATCAATCTCGTCCGCCGAGGCCTGATGGCCGTGAGAATTAGCCTGAACAATCTTGGCGTTCGCCGACTGCACCGATTCGCGCCCGTAATATTGGCTGACCTCGGCGGCTGCCGAGCGCGCGGCCTTGCCTGAGGCAGTGTTGGCCCCGGGAACAGGCTTCCACCGATTTTCTTTGCTGCTCCAGTACGCCAGGTAGGAGCGCTTCACTTGCGGAGATGGGGCTGCCTGACGCTCTTTTGCCGGAGCATCTTCGTTCACATAAACCGTGCGGCCGTGCTCTTCCGTCGTAGCGATCCCGTGCGAGGTATCGTCCCCTTCGGCGGCGCGCGCCGTCGTAGTCGTGAAAGTAAAGGAGGTCGCGAGTACAGTCGAAGCCGTCAGCATCCAGGTTAGTTGCAGGCGCTTGCGCATATCCGGGCCGTGTCCTTTCACCAATCCTTCGCTGGAAGGCGCGACCAGACAAGCTACGCCCTCCCGTGCTCTACCCGGAACCTGTACGGAGAACGATCAACCAGAGTAGGACGATTATAGGCGGGGAGGCTAGGGGCGACAATCTCTCCGAAGGGAGTAGAACCATCGGAGTAATTTGCGGCAAACGATTGAAGAGCAAGTGGATTAGGGCACTCCAAGAATGTAGTCGTGCCGTCGGAAGTAACCATTGCGATGGTTACCAGGGATGTGGGGACAGCCGACATCGGCTGTCCGCGGAGCGAAGCTCCGCCCGGGGGTCGCCCGTGGAGCTGCTTTCAACTCGGCGGTTAACCTGTCTGACCGACTCGAGCCTTGTCGGAGTCTCGACCATTTTAGAATTGGGAAAGAAGACTCGTGTCCGAAGAAACTAACCCTTTGGCGATAAAGACGGATCCAGCGTCCTCGAGTGCAGTGGCTGCGCTGGAAGATGATCCGTTTTACCGATCGATCTGTGCGCCGTATTGCAGCGACACAGTTCGCCGCCGGGCAGTGCTGGCAAAATACTTTGATTACTCGATTCAGGAAGGACGGGAACTCGGGCGCTGCATTCATCTCGCGGACGAGGCACGTGGGGTTGCGGTGTGGCTGTTGCCGCAGTCTCCGGAAGTAGAGTCGCAAGCGTCCGAGCGAAAGCGCACGTTTCTACAGGCAACCCTCAATATCGAAGGCTGCGCGAATTATTACCGGATCATAGAATTCATGAGCGCGAAATCCGCCACCCTGGTCGACGAGGCTGCCTGGTATCTCTCGATCGTCGCGGTCGATCCCGCTGCTCAGGGTCAGGGACTCGGCCGCAAGTTGCTGCAGCCGACGATCGCGGAAGCTGATCGCGCCGGCGTGACCTGTTATCTCGAGACGTTCGGCCAACGCAATCTCTCGTTTTACCAACGCCTCGGCTTTGCGCCCGCGGCGCGATTCACCGAGCCCACCACCGGCGCGGAGTATACCGTGATGGTCCGCTTCAACTGATTGAAGGGCTAAACCGCGTTGGCGCGGAACTGGATCGCACTGGATCCGAGGCTGGGCATTCGCAGAAGGATATAGCTACCGAGGTGGTTTGCGGCAACCGATTGAAATCTATGCAAGCTAAGCTTTAGGCCGAGTCCGCGGCTGAAAGGATCCGTTTCAGTTCGAGACCGCGCCTAGCTCGTGGATTAAATCCTTTTCGGTCACGTTCCGAAATCCTACCGCTGCTCTCTCACATTCGTGCCGCAGAGCATTGATTACCTCATTTCGGAAGCCATCGCCAAATGTGTAGATACCCGCCACGTCACCGTCCACACCCGGCAGAGTCAATCCTTTTACTCCCAGTTCAGCCAATTCCACGAATTTTTCGGGCTTGAATGCGATGTCTATATGCCTTTTCAGTAGAGCAGGTGGCGATGACTTCAGTGCCGAGAGGAAGATTGCCTGACCCCGCTGTGTCCAGTCGAAGTATTCGGCGTCAAAGGCCCGCTGAGCCTCCTCGGCCTGATCCGTATGAATAAAGGTGAACTTATTGCCGCGGCCATTAGGAAACGTCACGAGAGCGTGACTCACCAAGGCTCTGGCCATCAATCGGCTTACATCCTCCGGCACACCTGCGTCGAGCGGAGATGGGACCATCCGCCACGCAACCATGCAACGAAAGACGCCAGCCATGGTTGCGACCGGCAACTCCCACCGGCTGTCTTCCTGATCCAAGCATACGAAAACCTCAAGCGCATGAGCCAACTGTATCCCCTACGGTGTGTCGGAAGCCGGCACGGGGGTGAAAATTGTATTCTCCGCCCAATCATAAGCCCGACCGGCACCCGCCGAAGCAGTCTCATATCCGATGAATCCTCCGACGGCGCAGCCGACGAGTCCTCCGATCGCGGTGCCCAGTCCTGGCTCCGCTAACGTTCCCACGTACGCTCCTCCCGCTCCAACCGCTTTGCAGCCCGCCCACGCCCCCACCCATCCCGCTACCACCTGCGTGGACCGCCGGAGAGGGTTGCTTGAAACCACGATGGAATACACATCGATTGCAACAGCGGCCACCAGCAGGACTCGGCCACCGTAGCGAAAGTACTTGGCGCCCCTGAATAAAGCCTCTCCACCAGCTCCGGCCGGGGCATGGTCAGCGATGCCGAATTCGTTGAACGTCCCCTTTTGGTTCCAGTGAAAATCAACGGCTTGCGTTTTGACATTGAAACCATAGTCGAGGCGAAGAACCCGTTTGCCAGCGATGTCTTGGATAAAGAGTCTCGAAGTGGACCCACCTTTTGGGGTCCAGCCTCGTGGCGAGAGTTCGATGGCGAGGCCGTTCGTGCCCGGAACTGGTATACGGATAACAGACGCGAGGCCCAATGCGGCGGGAATGGATCCATCGACCGGGGCATCGTGCGCCCGGTGCATCACGCCTTGGACCATTACGGTGCCTTCCACAGCAATCGCCGCGTCAGCCCAGGATGGCCCATTCGGCCCTAGCCGAGCCTGCAGAGTAGTTTGGCCGAAGTCTTTGACTTCGAGCCGGATACGCCGCAGGTGATCACCCATCGGCGCAGATACATAGCTTATGTCGAAGAAGTTGATGACGTCCGGGTCCAGGACGGCCAACGTAAGATCCTCTCCCCGCGGACCTCCTCCCCACAACGCAATGTCTGAAGCGACCTGGCGGCTAATGACGAACGTTGAGTCTATGTAGTGGACTCCTGCCGCACCGGGGATCACACGAAAGTCTGCCATGGCTCACCTCCTCAAACACTGACTTGCTTGGCGGAAAAGATGTGGGCTGTGGATCGCCAGATCGAAGCAGCATACCCCCGGATCCGACTCATCGGAAGAGAAATCCGAAGACGAATCCTGGTTCGTGGATATGACGCCACGCGCTCACTTCAAGCCCGCTCCAACCCTGCCGCAAACGCATCCAGCGACAACGACCGCAGCAGATTCCTCCGCATTCCGCGCTCGACCTCTGCCAGGCGATCCGACGCTGCCGTAATCCACGCGAAATCCGCCGACTCGGCCATCCGCTTCAATTCCGCCGCAATGTCGGTGTTCCGAATGAGTTCCGGCGCGCGCGAGTTGAAGAACACCAGATCGCGCAGCAATGAATTGAGCGTCCGGATCAAAGCCTCGGTCTTCTCGCGTCCCTCAGCCCCCGGACGATACGACTCGGTGATCTTGAACAGCTCGCTGTGCTCGCCGTCACGCAAGGCTGAATTCAAAATCGCCAACCCATGCTGGCGGGCCGCGACATAGGCTTCGAGATTGAAACTGCGGGCCCGACCCACCGCGCCATCGCACAGCCGAGCCACCAACGCCCGCTGCGCCGGCTTCCATTCCGGATGATGTTTCGCCAAATCCGTTTCAATCTCCTCGCCGGGCAGCGCCGCCAATGTAAAGGTCATCGACCGCGACCGGATCGTCGGCAGCAACTCCCCCGGATTCTCCGTCAGCAGAAAAATCGTCGCAAACTCCGGAGGCTCTTCGAGCACCTTCAGCAGCGAGTTCGCTGCCTCCTTCATAAATGCCGAGTCGGTGAAGATGTAGATCTTTTCCCGGCCCTCGGCCGGCCGGTAATAAATGGTCTCGATCACGCGGCGCACCTGGTCGACTTTGATCATCATCTGCGGCGGATCGGGTGGGATGATCAGCACGTCGGGATGTGTCTGCACCAGAATGCGGGTCTCTTTCTTATCGCTCTCGCGCAGGTTCTCCCGCGTTTCGACCGCTTCGGCAAACCGCACATCGAGATCACCCGCCTGGGCGATGCGCGTGCAGTTCGCGCACGTCCCACAAAAATCCGGAAGCCCATCCGTCTTCGTGGGATTCAAACAGTTCAGCGCCTGCGCCAGCATCAGAGCCAGGGTGTACTTGCCCGCTCCCCGCCCGCCCGCCAGCACGACCGCATGAGGCAGGTGATCCCGGGAGATCATTTCGCGCAAGCGATGAACGGTCTCAGCGTTGCCATGGAAATCAGAAAAAGGCATGCCCTGAGGATAGAACAAACCCGCCACCGATACACGGAAGCTATGAGAGCACAAAGACACAAGGAGGGCATGAGCCCAACATTCGTTGAAGGCCACATCGACAAACCGGGAAGGGCACGAGTTCCACTCGTGCCAATTAAGACGCCTGAATTGCGATGCGCTTTAGCGCCTGAGGTTCGCTCTTTGCCGACACAACTAACCAGCTAGGTAATTCGGCCCGCCAGCCAGGCCACAATGACCCCACCCAACATCAGCGGAACTCCGATTCCGAATATTGCTACTCTCCAGCCGCGCACCCATCCTTCACGCAGCATACAAATCAAAAGGATGCTCATCACCGGCAAGTTGATCAACACCGCCGTCACCACTCCCGGCGCATATCCATGAAACACAATGGCCGCAGGCACGTGAGGAACAAACACGTTCGCCAGCATGGCAACGATGTACCCGAAGGTCAGGTAAGCCCATATGCTCTCCGGTCCGCGACGCGCGCTCTGATAAGTCACCGCGAAGGCCGCGGCCGTGAACACAACCAGTGCAGCTATCATCTCCGCCGCTCCCGGAGGATGGACTGGCAATTGCGCCGCGTGGCTTGCGCTCCAACGCGGCATCCAGATCGCTTCTTCGGTGTTATGCAGTGTGACCGCAATCGGAAACAACCATTGCAGCTTCCTGAAGGTCATGGAGTGATAACGCAACGGAGACGGCGCGCACAGGAGCCGGCGCCGGTTAACGAGCATGTTGCATTCTCTTGGAAGGGCCGACTAGCGCCAATTTGCTGGAAACGACTTCCACAATCTTTTGATGTGTTTGTCCCGGAGTGCCGCGTGCATCGACGATCAGCACGCGTCCGGGTTCGCGTTTGGCGATTGCCAGATATCCCTCGCGCACGCGTCCAAAAAAGGATCGAGTCTCCTGCTCAAAGCGGTTTTCGTCGTGACCACGTCTGGACGACTTGCAAGCACGTTGATTTCGTCTCCGCGCTCGATTCACGCTCGCACGCGGATTCGAGTCCATCAGCAGAGTCAGATCGGGCTGCAGATCCCCGCACAACACCCGATGCAACTCGCGCACTGCCTCACTGCCCAGGTGCCGCCCGCTTCCCTGATAGGCTTCGGTCGAATCCGTAAAGCGATCGCACAAGACGATCGCGCCGGCTGCCAGTCCGGGTTCAATCACTTCCGCGATATGCTGCGCGCGCGAAGCGAACATCAGCGCCATCTCGGCCAGAGGCGCCAGTCCCGACGTTCCGGAGTCAAGCGCCACTTTCCGGATCTTCTCTCCGGTCGCGGTTCCGCCCGGCTCACGCGTTTCGATGACTTTATGTCCCGCCTCCCGCAGCACCGCGGCGAGCTTGCGCATCTGCGTGCTCTTCCCCGTTCCGTCGAGCCCTTCGAAGGTGATGAATTTTCCGCGCCGCGACATTCAGCGGAATGATACCAGCACCCGCTGTCGCCCCATGCAATCGCTTTTCATTTGTCATCCTGAGCGAAGAAGGCGGCCACGAAGTGGACGGCTTCGCAGTCGAAGGATCGCTACGCTCTTCCTCTCGGACTGGCGCGAGCACAAACTCCCTACATATGGGGCGGAGCAACCCGTCTTCCTGTACCCGCGCGCTCCTCAACTGCTATAGTTCATCATTCCGCGACTTGGAAATGACTTCACAACCATCGAGGGTCTCGAAAGAAATGAAAGTCTCCAAGATTCTGTGTGTTCTTTGCCTTCTCGTAACCGTCGTCAGAAGCTACGCCGCCACCCCCAACGTCACAATCGCGGTCGATGCGACCACTGCTCCACGCAAAATCTTCCATGCCACTCTGAAAATTCCCGCCACGCCCGGCGACCTTACTCTCTACTATCCCAAGTGGATCCCCGGCGAACATGCACCCGACGGCCCCGTCGTCGACCTTGCAGGATTGTTCTTCAAAGCGAACGGCCAAACGCTGAAATGGCGCCGCGACACGCTCGACGGCTTCACCATCCATGTTGAGGTCCCGCAAGGCGTCAGCGAAGTTCAAGCCGATCTCGACTTCCTCTCTCCCGCCACCTTCGAAGGTGGATTCTCCGCCGGCTCTTCCGCCACCGCCAAGCTCGCTGTCATCAGCTGGAATCAGGTGCTGCTTTATCCCAAGGGATACAAGTCCGACGAGATCAACTACACCGCGTCGCTGAAGATTCCCGACGGATGGAAGTTTGGCACCCCTCTCCCCATTGCCAGCCAGAGCGGTAATGAAATCCACTTCGCGCCGGCGTCGCTCACAACGCTCGTCGACTCTCCCGTAATCACCGGAGAATTCCTGAAGGTGGTTCCTCTCGCTCAGGATCCTCCCACCGAGATGGACATCGCCGCCGACAGTGCCGCCGCCCTCGAACCTCCGCAAGAAGTTTGGGATCACTACAAGAATCTCGTCGAGCAAGTGCAGAAGCTTTTCGGGGCGCATCATTACCGCGATTATCATTTCTTGTACACGCTCAGCGATCACGTCGCGCACTTCGGACTCGAGCACCACGAATCCGACGACAGCCGCGTCGATGAACGGGCCTTGGTCGACGACACCTCCCGCAAACTCTCCGCTGGACTTTTGCCCCACGAATATGTGCATAGCTGGAACGGAAAATATCGCCGCCCCGCCGACCTCGCCACGCCCGACTATCAGCAGCCCATGGAGGACGACCTGCTTTGGGTCTACGAAGGCCTGACCAACTATCTCGGCTTCGTGCTCACCGCGCGCAGCGGCTTGCTCAGCGCCAACCAGGACCGGGATGATCTCGCTTTGACCGCCTCGCAGCTCGACCACCTTCCCGGACGCCAGTGGCGCAATCTGCAAGACACCGCCGACGCCGCGCCGCAGCTGTATTTCACCCCGCAGGCGTGGTACTCCTGGCGCCGCGGCACCGACTTCTACAATGAAGACACGCTCAATTGGCTTTGGGTCGACGTCATCATCCGGCAGCAGAGCAAGGGCAAGAAGTCCATCGACGACTTCTGCCATCTCTTTCACGGCGCTCCTAGCACCGGACCAGCGCTCAAGACCTACACGTTCGACGATGTGGTCAACGCACTCAACCAGGTCGTGTCCTATGACTGGCGCGCCTTCTGGACCGAGCGCCTCACCAATCACCGTCCCGGAGCGCCGCTCGGAGGCATCGAGGGCAGCGGCTGGAAGCTCATCTACGACGAGAATCCTTCGGAAATGCTGAGCAGTTTTGCCGGCATGTCCCACTTCGTTCCCGCCGGATTTTCCATTGGTCTGAACCTGCGTGACGATGGCGGCATCGCCGACACGATTGAAGGCGACGTTGCCGCCAAGGCCGGCATTGGACCCGGGATGAAAGTCGTCGCCGTCAACGGCCGTCGCTTCTCCCCAGAGATCCTCCGCGATGCGATCAAAGCCGCGAAGAATAGCACCACACCGATCGAGTTGCTGGTGGAAAACGCCGATTACTACAAAGCCTACAAACTCGACTACCACGGCGGCGAAATGTATCCCCATCTAGTCCGCGACGAATCCAAACCAGACCTGCTGAGTGACATCCTGAAAGCAAAGTAGGAGCCATCGAGCCATCTCTAGAGAATTGTCATCCTGAGTAGGGCGCCAGCCCTGCGATGGACCCTACGAAGCGCATAAAGCGGCAATGCGGTAGCCAAGACAGTAAACGCTGCATGCAGCGTGAGCATTCCCGTCCACCACATCGAAGCTTCCCACCCTCATACGGTCCCTCACGGAGGCTTCGCCGCCGTTCAGGATGACAAGCTCACAACACAAGTGCACTCCTGTTAGCATGTGTGCGTTCTACACAGACTCCATGACCCACAAACACACAGCCCTTCTCGCTCTGGCCTCCCTGTCGCTCTGCACAATCGCCTCCGCTCAATCGATCCTCGGCTTCACCCCCACTACCGCCGTCCACGAAATCGAGATCGAGACCAAATTCAAGTCCATCCCGAACCCCGACGAAGAGCGCCGCCAGCACCGCATCTTCACGCAAGAGCCTCACATGGCGGGATCAAAGCGCAACAACGAGCTCGCTAACTACATCGCTGCCGAATGGAAGAAGCAAGGACTCGAAGACGTCATCATCCACCGCTACGACGTCTACGGCACAAATCCAAAGTCGGCCTCCCTCGAGATGATCGCCCCCTCGCGCTGTCAAGCTCTTCTGCATGAGACTTCAATCCCAGGCGACGACGACTCGAAGAATCCTGCCATCTCCGCCGCATGGCTGGGCATGTCCATCTCCGGAGAAGTCACCGCCCCCGTCATCTACGCCCACAGCGGCAATCCCGAAGACTACGATCTGCTGCGCAAGAACGGCATAACCGTCAAGGGCAAGATCGTCCTCGTGCGCTACTCGAATCCCTACAGCTATCGCGGATTCAAAGCGCTCACCGCGCAGCGCGAGGGCGCCGCCGCGATGCTCGTCTACAGCGATCCGCAGGAAGACGGATACAAGAAAGGCAAGGTCGATCCCGACGGTCCGTGGGGTCCCGAATATCACATCCAGCGCGGCGCAATCACCTACGACTTCATGGTCCCCGGCGACCCGCAAACTCCAGGATGGGCCTCGGTCCCAGGCGCAAAACGTATTCCCATCGAAGAAGCGGTCTCTGCGCCGAAGATCATGGCGCTCCCACTCTCCTGGCATGACGCAAAGCCCCTGCTCGAAAACATGGACGGCCCCCTCGCTCCCAAAGACTGGCAGGGCGGCCTGCCCTTCGAGTACCACTTCGGCGGCGACCGGGTGAAAGCTCACCTCAAGATTGAAATGGACAACCGCATCCAATCTTATTACGTCGTCGAAGGCCGCATCCGCGGGTCGGACCTTCCCGATGAATGGGTCGTGATGGGCAATCACCGCGACGCCTGGGTTTTCGGCGGCGTCGATCCCTCCAGCGGCACCGCCAGCATGATGGAACTCACCCGCGCCTTGGGCGAACTCAAAACGCAAGGCATGCGCCCGCGCCGCACTCTGGTGGTCTGCAGTTGGGACGGCGAAGAGGTCGGCCTCACCGGCTCCACCGAGTGGGGAGAGCAATTTGCCGACGAACTCCGCGCCAAGGCCGTCGCCTACATCAACGTCGACGAAGCCACCTCCGGCCCGAATTTTCACGGACAGGCCGTCGCCTCTCTCGCCCCGATGTTGGAAGAAACCACACGCAGCCTGCAGGATCCTTCGGGCAAAACTCTGCACGCAGCATGGAAGGAGACGGTGGAGCGCGAAAAGAGAGAAGGTCAGCAGTCAGGTCAATTCAATGCCTCTGGCGCATCGAATCAAACGCTCGCCGACACCCGCATCGGCAGCGGTTCTGATCACACCGTCTTCCTCAACTTCATCGGCATGCCCGTCCTCGGCCTTGGATTCGACGGAGACTACGGCGTCTACCACTCCGCCTACGACGACTTCTACTGGATGAATCACTTCGGCGATCCCGGTTACAAATACCACACCCTGATGTCGCAGTTGTGGGGAGTCACCGCGCTGCGCTTGGCGAATGCCGACCTGATCCCGTTCGATTTCGCGACCTACGCCAGCAACATTCGCCAGTTCGTGAACGACCTTAAACGAGCCAACGAAAACAAACTGTGGGGACAGCCGCCCTCGGCTGTCCGGTGGGGCGAAGCTCGACAGCCTGCTCTCGACCTGAAACCGATCGCCGCCGCCATCGACGGCTTCGAAGTTGCCGGGAAACAACTGAACGAATCACTCAAACAGAAACTCTCCTCCGGCTCCCTCGATCCCCAACTCGCCTCCACCCTGAATCACGGCATGATGCAAGTCGAACGCAACTGGCTCAACCCCGATGGCATCCCCGGACGTCCATGGTTCAAACACATCCTCTACGGCGCCAGATTCACTTACGCACATCTGGAACTTCCCGGTCTCACCGAAGCAGTCGAGAAACAAGACTGGCCCACAGCGAAGCAGCAAGCCGAAATCCTCGAACGCGCAATACATAACAACACGCAGTTGTTGCAGGAGTTGAACCAACGTCTCCAGCCTTAAGTCGCGCGAACTCCATCACAAGATGCTACGATGTACCTCTTCGTTTCCCGTGACGATCCCTTCGAACATTCCTGGAGGTACTATGCTGCGGTCGCTCCTTTGTGTTGCCCTTACGACTTTCTTCGCCACTTCCTTATTCGCTGCCGACCCCGCCTCCGATTTGGAATCCCGCCGCAAGGCGCTCAACGATCTCCTCAACGTGCGCTGGGAATACACCATGCTTCACGATCCGATCTACGCTTCGATCCTGGGAGACAAGCGCTACAACGATCGGGTTCACGACTTGTCGCAGAAAGCCATCGACGACGATCTCGAACAGGAGCGCCTGATTCTCGCCCGCTTCGAAGCCATCGACACCACCGGCTTCCCCGACCAGGAAATTCTCAACAAGCGTTTGATGGTTCGCGATCTGCGCATGGATCTTGACGGCGCCCGCTTCAAACCCTGGGAGATGCCAGTCGACCAGATGAACGGCATTCATACCAACCTGCCGCAACTGGTGAACGTTCTACCGTTTGACACGGTGAAGGATTACGAGGATTTCATCACTCGTATGAAGCTGTTTCCGCGTCTCTTCGAGCAGACGATGGACCTCATGCGGAAAGGGATGGCTGACGGCCTGATGCCGCCACGCATGCTGCTCGAAAAAGTCGTGACTCAGTCCAGTGCGATCGGCACCATGGCGCCCGAGCAGTCACCGTTCGCTCATCCTTTCGACAAGTTTCCCGATTCCATCCCCGAAGCCGATCGCAAGCGCCTGCGCGAAGCCGCCATCGCTGCCATCCGCGATTCCCTCATCCCGGCCTACGCAAAGTTCACTGCGTTCGTCCGCGATGAGTACGCGCCCAAGGGCCGCACCGAGCCCGGCGTCTGGTCTCTCCCCGACGGAGCCGAGCGCTATGCCTTCCGCGTAAAGGAGAGCACCACCACAAATCTAACTGCTGAAGAGATTCATCAGATTGGTCTCGCGCAAGTCAAAGAGATCGAAACCCGCATGCTGCAGGTCGCCAATCAGCTCGGGTACAAAGACTTGAAGAGTTTCGGTGCGCACATCAAAGACGATCCCAAGTTGCGCCCGCAATCGCGCCAGGAGATTCTCGATCTCTACACCAAGTACATCGACGACATGTACAGCAAACTCCCGGAGTTGTTCGGCCACCTGCCAAAGGGCCGCCTTGATGTGATGCCGATCGAAGAATTCCGCGAGAAGGAATCCGCCACGCACTACCTGCAGGGCACGCCCGACGGCTCAAGAAAAGCCCACGTCATGGTGAACACTGGTGATTTCGCGAAGCGTACAACACTCGACGTAGAAACCACCGCGTATCACGAGGGAGTTCCGGGACATCACTTGCAGATCGCCCTCGCCCAGGAATTGCCCGAGCTCCCAAAATTTCGCCAGCAGGAGTATTACACCGCCTACACAGAAGGTTGGGCGCTTTACTCCGAGCGCCTCGGCAAGGAAGTCGGATTCTTTCAGGATCCCTACAGCTACTTCGGCCACTTGCAGGATGATATGCTGCGCGCCATTCGCCTGGTCGTCGATACCGGATTCCACTACAAGCACTGGTCGCGCCAGCAAGTCGTCGAATTCTTCCACGATCACTCGCTGATCGACGAACCTGAAGTTCAGTCAGAAACCGACCGCTACATGGCCTGGCCCGCGCAGGCGCTGGGCTACAAGATCGGCCAGCTTGAAATTCTGAAGTTGCGCGCCTATGCCAAAGATCAACTCGGCGACCGCTTCGACCTGCGCGCCTTCCACGATCAAGTCCTCACCGGAGGAGCCTTACCTATGGACGTGTTAAGTGATCGCATTCACGAGTGGGCAGCGAAGCAGAAAGCGAGTGTCGGGGTTTCAGGAGATCAGCGCGTCGCGAAATAGTTCAAGCTGCGGGTGCAAGCGCAACACTTACGACGCCTTCATCTCCCGCTCCATCACCTTACGTAACGCGGTATTGATCCGTGTCTGGTACCGGCGCCCATCCTTCTTGAACCAGGCCAACACATCCGCATCCAGCCGCAGCGTGACCGGCTTCTTTAACGGCCGATAAAGATCGGCGATCTTCATGTTCTGCAGATTTTCTTCCATCAATCCCGAGAAGCCCCGGGAGGCGCGCCGACGGCGATTCGGCGGACGCCGCCGCCTGTTCCCCTTGCCGTTCTTTGCTTTCGACTGTGACCCGCGTTCACTTTTTGAGTTCTTCATAAGCCATTCAGCGCGCTCGACTTGCAGGAATTAGCGGAAACGTACATACAATATTGTAAACCAAATGTTCCTTCGGGAACACTGTGCAAAACTCCCGGCCTTATACCGCAAGGTCCTCAGTCGCAAGAACTTCCACTTCGTCCTCATTCATGAAGGCAAAAGCCTCCTGAGGCACGGGATTTTGCCACACCGGAGCAAACGACTGCCGGTGCAACGGAGTGGGGCCAAGTTCGCGCAAGGCGGCCAGGTGTTTGGGCGTGCTGTAGCCTTTGTGCGATGCCAATCCATACTGTGGGAACACCACGTCCCACTCGCACATCATGCGGTCGCGCTCTACCTTGGCCAAAATGGACGCGGCCGCAATCGATGCCGACAAGGCGTCGCCATGAATGATCGCGTTTTGTGGCAACTCGCAGTCGATCTTCAGCGCGTCAATCAACAGATGGTCAGGCGTTGGGGCAAGCGCCATCACCGCGTCGCGCATCACCACTCGTGACGCCTGGTAAATGTTGATTTGATCGATGCGCGCAGCGTCCACTGCGGCGACCGCCCATGCGACCGCATGTTCACGAATGCGTTGTGCCAGCACCTCACGCCGCTCCGGCAGCAACAATTTGGAATCGCGCAATCCGCGTACGCGGTACGCCGGATCAAGGATCACAGCCGCCGCCACCACGCAGCCGAACAACGATCCACGTCCGACCTCGTCCACACCGGCCACCAGGCGCGCACCTGATTCCCAGGCTCTTTTCTCGTAACGCAGAGTGCAGCGCAGACGTTTCAACAGCCGCAGTTTGGCCGCTGACGCCGAGAGTGGACGCCCAGACGGTGCTTTCGAGACGGGAGACCTCATCACAGATCCAAGGAAGTTCCTTTCATCTTCCCCGAGACGAGTCAATCATGCAAGCAAAGATTCGCAGGGCAGGGACGCAACCAACGCTCGCGCCTCTTATGCCGCTCGGCTTCGCCATCGCTGGACAGCCGAGGCGGCTGTCCCTACACGCCCCCGTTGTCATTCCGAGCAAGCGAAGCGCCGCGAGGAATCTGCTTTTGATTCACCCTTCCAATGTCTGCCACTTCAGTAACGCCGATCAGTAACCACTCTCCGGATTACGTAGGTACATTGTCCGGTCGTACATGTACTGATAGTTTGCTCCTAGGGATTTAAGACGTGTCCAGCAAACCCAATGCGTCGCCCGAAGACGGCCTGCTAACGACAAAACTTGTTCATCTCGCATTGCCCGTGCGTTGGACATTGATTGGCCAGGAAGGCCGCGGCACGCCGGAGATGGCGTGCACCTACGACATTCATCCGCATGGCGCGCGGCTGCTCAGCTCGCGCGACCTCAACATTGGCGATATGGTCATCGTCGAACGCGGGCGCAACAAAGCGGTCTGCCAAGTCATCTGGTCAGCCGATCCGGCTTCTTCCCTGCGTGGCCAGTTCACTGTGCAGTGCGTCGATGGCAGAACGCCTTGGGATGACGAATTACGTCAGATGGAAGAGCAGTACCAGCCCGTCATTCTCGATGGACTCGACCGGCGCACGCAGTCGAGCGGATTTGGGCGGCCAGAGGCCAACCGGCGCCGCCGGCCGCGCTTTTATGTCGAAGGTCAGGCGGAGGCGAGCGACGGCGTGCTGCGCGTGGCGGGCGAGGTGCAGCAGATTTCTGAATACGGCGCACGCCTCGCCGCGATGGAACCGCTGCGTCCCGGCACTGATTTCCGCCTGATGTTGAACGTCTTCGACGTGAGCCTCGCGCTGAAGGCGCAGGTGAAATATCTCGTCGACAATCTCAGCATGGGGGTCGAGTTCCAGCAGATCCGGCGCGGCGACCGCCCTCTGCTGGAGTACGTCCTCGGCAAGCTAAAGACGCGCCGCGTGGAAGAGTTCGCGCGAGGCGTAACGGCGAAGGAGCCACTCAGCGCTGCAGTTTAGTTTGCTTGTGTGGGGACGGACGCCTCGTCTGCCCCCGCCACGGCGTAGCCGAGCGGTCGGGACCATACGAACTGCAGAGGCACTGAAGTGCCTGCCCGCGGACGAAGGCGTCCGCGGCTACACAATCGTTGCGTGTTATCCTTCCGCGCATGCGGCTGCTCCTGCGATTCTTTTCTTTTCTCCTTCTGCTGAACGCTCTGACCGTTTCAGCGCGCGTAGTACGCGTCGAGATTGCGTCTCGCCAGGACGTGCTTGACGGCAAGACGTTCGGCAAGGCTGGAGCCTACGAGCGCATCACAGGACGGATTTATTTCTCGCTTCCCGTCGCCAATCCGCACAACCAGCGCATCGTCGATCTGAATAACGCAGTGAACTTAAAAAACGGCGAGGTCGAATTCTCAGCCAACTTCATGGCCCTACGCCCGAAGGACGCGCGCAAGAGCAACGGCTCACTGCTCCTTGAGAACCCGAATCGCGGCCGCTCGCGCATCGTTGCGCTAGTCGATGGAGGCGATTGGGACGCCGCCAAGGACGCTGGAGACGCGTGGTTGCTGCGCAATGGCTTTACCGTCGTGAGCCTGGGCTGGCAGTGGGACGCATCCGGCGATGGCGCGCTGCGCCTCGACGCGCCCGTCGCGAAAGAAAATGGCAACACGATCACCGGCTTGTTGCGCGGCGATTTCATGCTGACGAAAGAAACACAGGAAGTTTCGCTCGGACACTTGATCATGGGTACGATCGGCGGGAGTGAATATCCGGTGGCCGCGCCTGACGATCCGCGGAACACGCTCACCGTGCGCGACTCCCGTGAGGCGACTCGTACTGTCATTCCGCGTTCCGAGTGGCAGTTTGCGCACAACGTCGACGGCAAACTCACGCCGAGCGACCGGCACATCCATCTGCATGGTGGATTCCAAGCCGGCAAGATTTATGAATACGTGTACGCGGTCGCCGACCCCGTCGTGGCCGGCGGCGGATTCGCTGTAGTCCGCGACTTCGCTGCGTACGCCAAGCACGCCCCCGACGCCATCACTCCCGCGGCACGAGTGTATGGTGAAGGCATCTCGCAGAATGGAAGATTTTTGCGCGACTTCCTCTACCAGGGCTTCAACGCAGACGAAGACGGAAGGATGGCGCTCGATGGAGTTCTCGCCCACGTGGCCGGCGCGGGCCGCGGCAACTTCAATTACCGCTTCGCGCAGCCCTCGCGCGACGCGCAGCCCACGTCGTCAGTCTTCTTTCCGACGGATATCTTCCCCTTTACCGATCAGCCTGAGAAAGATCCTCTCACCGGCGAGTCAGGAGGTCTCCTCGACCGCGCCGTGGCTGACAAAGTTGTGCCCAAGATTTTCTTCTCCAACACGTCGTTCGAGTACTGGGGCCGCGTAGCCGCGTTGATTCACACGACTCCGGATGGGAGGCGCGACATGCCGATCTCAGACAACGTCCGCATATACCACTTCACAGGGCACCAGCATTTCCCCGGGCCGTTCCCGCCAGCCAAAGGACAAGACTATCTCGCAGGACAACAGCGGCAGTCGGCTTTGCCGATCCGGTATTTCTGGCGCGCCATGATTGCCAGTATCGACGCGTGGGTGCGCAACGGTACGCCGCCGCCCGCAAGCAGCTATCCCAAAATTTCCGATGGGACACTCGTAGCGCTGGGCACCTACGCGTTTCCGAAGATTCCAGGAGTGAACCAGCCACACGAAGCCAGCGCAGCTTACCGTCTGGACTACGGGCCGAAGTGGCATGAAGGAATCCTGAGCATCCAACCGCCGAAGGTTGGAGAGGCTTTCCCGGTACTCGTGCCGCAGGTGGATGTCGACGGTAACGAGCGCGACGGCCTGCGTTTGCCCGAGATTACGGTTCCTTTGGGAACCTACGCTAGTTGGAACCTGCGCGATCCCTCGATCGGCGCGCCCGATCAACGGGTAGCCTTCGAGATCTCTTACATTCCATTTTCAAAAACGGCTGCTGAGCGCGAGAAGTCAGGCGACCCACGCAAATCGATTGCGGAGCGCTATGCCGGCCAAGACGACTACATGGCCCGCTTCACCAAAGCCACGGACGAACTCGTCAAACAACGATGGATCCTGCCAGGGGATCGCGAGGCCGTTATTCAGCGAGGCGAGCAGGAGTGGACCGAAGCGACAAAGTAGCCGTGGCCTATTCGTAGCGCAATGACTCAATAGGATCGAGACGTGACGCGCGGATGGCCGGAATCATTCCGCTGACCAATCCCACCAGCACCAGGATTACGGTAGAAACCAATACGCTGACCGGTGAAATGATCAGTCGAATGTCGCCCGCCTCTCCGTGCTTGTTCGTGCTGCTCCCGTGTAATCGGCTGGTAGACGATGTACTTGACCGCCTTGGCGTTACCTGCCCCCTGCATCGGGAAATAGGTGGCCATGGTGGTGTACGGCATGATCAGGCGCATGTTCTCGCCGTTGTTGTTTCCATGACCGACCTTCTGCATCGTCCCAGCCACCTCGAACGGCACGCCATTGATGAGCAGTGTGCTACCTACGGCCGGCCGCCCAGGGAACAATATGCGGACAAATTCGTTTCCGATTATGCAGACCTTGTGGCGCTCGCGTTCGTCGTTCCAATTCAAAGCGCGCCCTTCGTCTACCGGCTGGTAACGAATGCCAGAGAACTGTGGCTCGGAGCCATCCACATACCCGTTGCTATTGCCGTACTCGCTCACCAGGCGAAGGTCGCCGCGGTAGATTACGGGTGAGGCATTACGGACAAACCGCGAGCTGCGGATATCTAAATAGTCCTGGTAGTTCAACTAGTACTGGCGAGAGGAGAGCTGGCTGCCACCAAGCGCCGGCACTCGTCCGTTGTAGATTTGCATGAAGTCTTCGCCGAAGCTCGCCATGCTCTTCGTCGTGCCCGCGCGAAAACCTTCTCCCAATCCAACCAGCAGCAGCAGCGATCCCACTCCCCAGGCAATACCAAACATCGTGAGGAAGGAGCGAAGCTTGTGCGTCCACATGGCACGCAACACCTCGCCGGAAGCTGCCGAGAAATCGCCTCATGATCGATGGTACGAACATTAGAAGAACAATGTTCCTGCTTACCTCCGATGTTCGCGCATGGTCCGCACTGTTTGCTGTGATGGCGATCACAGTACCGTGCGTTTTATGAGCGCCCTCTCGCAGCGCACGATTCCTGTCGAGCGCATCACTCTTTCAGAGCTATGCTGGCAGATGCATGATTGAATGACGCAGATCACAGGAGGAACCTACGCTCGCTTTTGCCCTGTTGCAAGACAACCGTAGAGCACCTGACAGAATGCTCAACAGTTTCGTGCTGCCTGATTCCAAACGGGTTATGCGCGACTTCCGACGGAGCGTATCGCCTGATTTCGACGGTTAGCCGTTCATGCTTTCGTCGGCTGTCCGCCACCTGTATGCTTCCACCACCCATGCCCTCCACCAGGTTTCATGATTCAAGACGAAGTACTCGCGTCCCTCTTAAAGTGATCATCGCAATCGAAGAGGGCCCTGGGATTTTTTCGTGTGAGGGCGTGACTATCGTCGTTAACCTGCATGGAGCACTGATCGCAACCGAAATCGGGTTGAGCGCTGGAACGAAAATCTCGGTTCATGTCCACTTGACTGACAAGCAATCCGCGGCTCGGGTTGTGTACGTCGATCCTGAGAATCTGCTGCACTGCGGTGTTGAATTGGAGAAGCCTCGAAACATTTGGGGAGTACCATTGCCGCCCGGTGACTGGGAAGAGATAGCGGCTCCGGAAATCAGGCTCTGATCCCAGTGGGCGGCAGCGCCATGGTTCGTTGACCGGAGCGGCCTTTCTCGGTCTGCTCGTTGTGCTAGTGGCCTCCGGCATCACGGTACATGCACACGACATCAGCAGACCTCGGTGCGAGAGCTTCGACGTGGAATCATGCAGCGTGTGCGTATCGACGGTTCGCCCAAACCAGGATCGCCATCATCTCCTCGAGCGTGGCTATGTCGAACTCTGGCATCGACTCCGTGCGCTCCAGCCTGTCCCGCACAGATCGTCGAGGATTGAACAGCTTCAGTCGAATGCTGCGGTCGTGCGCCCATCGCTGCAGAGACACGAGCATGCCCAGACCTTCACCTTCGATAGTGAGGAGCTCCGAGAGATCAAGCACAATGATTCGGGAACGTCTTTGCGAGCGGACAGCTTCGCGCAATTGGAACGCGGCGTCGCTCCGGACAATTCTGCCTTCGCACTCGATGACCGCCATTTCGCCGATATTTTCAATATATACACTCAGCATAATTCTCTCCCAGAGTTCTTTGATTGTTCTGAACGCACGAACTGCGCCGTACTCGACTCGGAGGGCACTTAGCCACGCGACGCCGCCTATGGTCTATGGTTTCGCCAAGATCGCGCCGCTTGAATTCTGCCCTCGTTGCTTTAGAGGCTACGCGGCTTTCCTGTTGGCAAACATATTGCCCAGCTTAGTGAAGCGATGGATGAAAGCCACCTGTGACATCTGACCCGATTCCGCGTCATCCCCTCTCGAATCGCTTCTTTCAATGACCGAGAAGTGGACGTAATCGTAGATGTCAACGTCTTCAACCATGACCTGCAAGCCCGTTGGATCCCGGCAGATATCACCTCTGGCAAGTTGAGGATCGTGCATCATCGCATACCTCCAGTGGGTTGAGAATGAGCACCAAATGTTTCTCACCACCAGTGAGAACTGGTGGAGAAAGGCTGGAACCTTTGTAATTCCTGGGGTTCCAGGATGCTGCGCGCTTTGCCAAGCAAAACGGAAATGTTTTCAGACTTTGAGACGAGCGCACGTACGCCTGCGGAACGAGCTGCCTTCTCGGTGGAAGAATCAGCGTACGCGCTGTACATGATGACTGGCACTTCTGGCATCATCCGTTTGAGAACCCGGGTAGCCTCCAGTCCATTCATCACTGGCATCGAGAGGTCCAGCAGAATCAAGTCAGGGTGCAATTCCTGAGCTTTTTCGATTGCTTCCTTACCGTTTTCTGCCTCTCCGCAAACGCTGAAGTCCTGTTGCTCGAAGAACTTACACAAGGCTTCTCGAATGAATAGACTGTCATCGGCGATCAGAATAGTGTGAGACATATGCAGCCTCCGGGGCCCTTGGCAGGCTGCTGGCCGCGCCGCAACGTACAGGCCGACGGACGGCACGAGGAAGGGTTACCTCGACCCTACACACCCCGGTCCGCGAGGGTAATCCAGCAAAGACCGTAGTTCAACGTACATTGGGTCGTACTATACCGTACCGACGACTAATGAAGAGCGATGCTGTTCCCTAACTCACAGCATAGAACGGAAGTAATCGAAAGTGAGTCGCCTACAGTTCTAATTCTGCCTTGCGCTTCAACAGTCACTTCCGGTTTGCCAGTGATCTGGGTACAATCCCAGCGGGCCAGACGACTTACGTTCGGACTGCTTGCCTTTTGGTGCTGAGCATTCTTCGACGTGGACCCGTGAGGTTCAGAGTCTTTGAAGGAGCTGTTTGTGAACGAGGGTTTGCTTTACGGAACGCACGAGGTCATCATTCACGTTGCCTTCTTCGCGTTGATGCTGGCGGCTTCCGAGTTGGGCTTCCGTCTGGGAAGTAAGGTTCAAGGCAAAACCTCCGCCGACACCAAGTCGCAGATTTCTACTGTTGAAGCGGCTGTGCTCGGCGTTCTCGCACTCCTGCTGGGATTCACCATGTCGATGGCCGTGTCTCGGTTCGATGTCCGCAAACAACTACTGTTGGGCGAGGCCAATGCCATCAACACATCCTTGCTTCGTGCGCAACTCCTCCCCGCGCCGGAAGGCCCCGAGATCGCGAGTCTTCTTCGCCAGTACGTCAATGTCCGGATTCAGTACGGCACTGCGGGCAACGATCTCGCACGGCTCGAAAGTTTGAAGACACAAACCGCGCATCTGCAGAAGGAATTCTGGACTCGGGCGGTGACCTACGCGCAACAAGATCCGAACGAGGTGAAAGCGGGATCGCTGGTGCACTCGTTGAACGAAGCCATTGATCTGGAAAGAGCGCGCTGGATGGCACTACAAAATCACGTGCCCGAGAGTGTGATCTATGTAAACGCCGTAGTCGGTTTACTCTCAATTTTCCTCGTCGGATACACGTTCGGCGTGAACGGACCTCGCAATCTCTTATCCATGTTGGTGCTGGCACTGTCTATCACGCTGGTTCTTGCCGTAATCATCGATCTCGACCGGCCGCGCTCTGGGTTCATTCGTGGAAGCCAGCAGCCCATGATCGACTTGCTGGATCGGCAATGATATTTTCAAGCACTCCGGACCTAAGGCACAGGGTCGGGGCTAAGCCGAAACTATCTCAATGGTTGGCGATCGCGGTAGGGGCAGCCATCGCTGGCTGCCACCGGGTGGCCGGGGGCGGTCACCCGCTCCCCGGCTTCCACAGAACGTAGCGTGCGGATTTCCCGCACTACGCTCGTCAGAAGTTGTTTCACAGCGCCGCGATCGCTTGCATCTCCGAGTACGAAGATACAGCTTGGGTCGCACCAATGGAAACCGCTCCTGGATCTGTTGGAATTGCTTCCACCAGACCTGCCCGTGCCAACTCCGGCTGCTCAGCATCTTGCGCCAGTAGCGTTCCACGGCCCGATGGACTCGTCGCAACGCCCGTATGTTCCCGGCGATGCCGTAGTACGCATAGTGACCGCGGAGCATTTGATTGAGGCATTTGGTTTGCTTCCGGAGCGACAAGTGCCGCATCCGCCGCATCTGGTCTTGCAAGCGCATCCATGCACGCCGCAGGCGTGATTTTTCTGTACGCAGCCCAACCGAAAGTTGCCTTTCCGATTGCGCGTGGTGCGCAAGCTGTTGGTGGGGAGTGCGCACTATATCTTGGGACCGTTTGGACCCGACAGCGACTTACGAAGCTACGGGCTGCGGCTGTGCGAGCGTGGGGGAAAGAACGCAAAGAAAGAGAGCCGCGGTAGCGGTACGCGGAAGCTGGCGGTCTTGCTGCATCGACTTTGGGTGAGTGGCGAGGTCTATGAGCCGCTGGGCTACGCCTCCTCGAGGGGGATCGTACCACAGGCTGCGTAGACGGAAACGGACATGACAAGCGGGAGCCGGGTCCAGGGAGCCATGAGTGGAAGACGCGAGAATCAATCGATCGCCAGAAAGTTTGTAGGCAATGACATCCACCGCCTTGTTCGGGAGACTGCGTCATTACGCTCGGTCAAGAAGACCGCTTTTGAGATAGCAGCCCCTAACAGCCCAGGTCCGTCACCGTGGTGATGGACCTGGGCTTTAAATCGAACCCCAACATGCACCGAGGCCCAGAAGTGGTCCATTTAGAGTGCGGATAGAAGCAGGGCAATGTGGGTGGCACCGGCCAGAATTTTCTGGGAAGACTTTGACAGACGCGAATCAATTTATGTTCTGTGGACTGCGATACCGAATCCTAAGACGAGCGGGTAGGGACGCGCTTGCATGCCCTCGGGACAAAAGACAAAATCCAACCCCCTCGACTAAGGACGAAGCCCAACTGAACTGCGTTGCGCTTCGTCCCCGCTCGATTATGAAGTGGCGTGGAGACCTGTCAAGGGTCAAGATGAACGCCAAAAAACGGCGGCCTTGATTTACTTCGCCGGGCTGTCGTGAAGGAGTGCCTTGATCTTATTCTCGAAGGCGTCCTTGTCCACCATGCCTGCGTGTGACTCGGAAATCTTCCCGTCGCGGTCAATGAGCAAGGTCATAGGGAGAGAAGGCAGTCCGCCGTATCGGTTGGCTAGGTCTTGGTTGGCAATCACAACTGGATAGTTCAGCTTGTGCTCTTCGAGGAATGGCTTGACTGATTTCCAGCCGTCGTCATCCATGGAAACGCCAATTGCCATCAGTCCGTCATTCCGGTATTTATTTTGGAACTCCACATACCAAGGAATCTCAACTTTACAGCCAGTGCACCAAGTAGCCCAGAAGTCGAGCAGAACTACTTTCCCTTTGTATGCGGATAATTTGATAGGTGAGCCAGTGGAGTCGGGGAGAGTGAAGTCGGGAGCTGGTTGGCCGGGTTGAGGGGCTGGCTGCCCGGGTTGAGGGGCAGTTTGAGCGGCGAGAAGCGGGCATATAGCGACCAATGCGACGGCGAGAGCACGAAGGAACATCAGAATTACCTCCTCCTGAAGCAACCGGTCAGTGATTACACGGTCAGTCCGTACATGGTACATCGAAATTTTCAACAACAAACCAGTTCGTCCGCTAACTGGCGAAACTGTCGCTGTTACTCCGTCGAAAGTGGCGGTTAACCCATTAGGAATCAATGGGCGTCAGAAATGCGCTTTCATCCCAATGGGTAGGCCGCCGCCCTTAGCTAACTCACCACCCTCAACCATCGCTAACGCTGATTTCGTTAACAACCCACTCACTCCGCGTCAAGAGTGGAGCCATTTTATAGGCAGGGATGTCACATGGCTGTCGTCGTCAATGCATCGGCTTCTTTTCCGTGAACTACTGACTCAGGCCTTTTGCCATGGCCTTCGTGAGACTGCCTTGGGCGTCATCATCTTTGAGTGCCCAGAAGAACGCGCCGCCCAAACCTCCGGGAACTCGGTTCTGGACGTAGAACATTTTGACGCTCACCGACCTGTGTGTGTCGTAAGTCCAGAAGGTCTGCGTTGCCGCATCATAGGCCCACTGCGCCTCGCTGATGGGATCGAAGTAGTGCTGGAATCCCGTCTGAGCGACCAGCGTTCCGTAGGTTGCGACGCCATCGGTCCCCAGAACGTCTCCGGTGGGAGAGGGAGCGGGCCCGGTGGAAGTCTGATACAGCCCGTGATTAGTACTCGGAACACCGGTCCAGCCGCGCCCGTACATCGGAACGCCCAGCAGGATTTTGCGTGCGGGCACACCGGCGGCAAGGTAGGCAGCGATCGTATCTTCATCGTCGAAGCCTTGCCCGAACGAAGGATCCTTCGGACTGTCATACAGCGGCGAAGCGTGATTGGTCGTCGTCTCCCACGTGCCATGCATGTCGTAGCCTTGTACGTTAAGGAAATCCAGCTGCCTCGCAACCTTGGCCAGTTCGATGTTCGAATAATTCTGCGAGCCTGCGGGCGCAAAGATCGAAAGCAGGTAATTTGCGTCGTTCTCTTCTCCGAGCGCCTTCAACTGCTTGCGAAACTCCTTCAACAGTAGCGTGAAGTTCCGTGTGTCGGTGGCGGTGGGGAATTCCCAGTCAATATCGAATCCATCGAACAGGCCAGCCGCCGAGATTCCCGCCGCAACGTTACCCTTGATGAAGAGGTCAATACAAGAAGCCACCAGTTGCGAACGCAGTTGGCTCGTACTCGCTGCATAGGAGAAACCCGCAGCATTGGCGGCGGAGGCTCCTCCCAGAGAAATCATGACCTTCAAGTCCGGGTGCAGCTGTTTCAACTGCAATAACGCCGCGAAGTTGCCGTACAGGGGGCCGGTGTAGGGCAAGCCGTTCACGCTGGGAAGGTAGGGTGTCTGAAAGTCAGCCCAGGTGTCGGCAAGATGGCAGGTAGCGTCAGGCGGCCCGGAGACCGGAGCCACATTACCAAAGGCATAAATAAGGTGCGTAATTTTGTTGGCGACATGGTTCTGCTGCAGATTTGCAATGTTATAGTTCGCCCCGTAAATACTCCATTCTTCGAAATACCCCGCCAGGATTTTGCTCTTGTCTTCTGTGGGCGATACCGTATCCTGCGCTACCAAGGTTAGGGAAAACAGAACCAAGCTCATCGTGCATGCCAAAGAAAAACAGAAACGCTGCTTCATCGGAGTGACTCCTGCACCGCGAAATACGCACGCGCAAAGTATAGACCTATCGGAGCACTGGAAGCGTATAGGCAACAATTTTTGAATGCGCTGGACGAACTCGGTCGGGCCACTGAAAACAACAGTTCCACGCATCAGCCCTTAGTCAAAATACTTTTCCTCATGCGGCTCTGTGACTTCTCTCCTCTTAAGTTGACATCAGGCACTTACGGGCGTCAGTTGGAAGCCAAGTTGTTTGGCGGTGGCCGCCAAGCGTCCGATGCGCTGCTGGCGGTAGCGGTTTTCGTATGCATCTGCGCCTTCGTCGAGGTAGGGCTGGCCCCATCGCAGCAGCCGGTAAATCAGAGTAGCCAACTTCCTAGCGGTGGCGAATACGGCAACGTCGCCGCCGAGCCGTTGCGCTAGCTTGCGATAGTATGCTCCCAGGGCGGTGTGGCTGTGGCGTAGGGAGAGCGCGGCCATACGCAAAGCAGCCGCGACTCGCGTACTTGCGCTGTTCCGCTTTTTCTTCCTGACGGGCTTGCCCCCGCTGGTCGGCACACGCGGTGCCAAGGTAACGTGGGAGACGAACTGCTTCTCTGTGGGGAATCGGCTCAAATCGGGACCGTATTCGCTGAGCACCACTTCCACCGTCTCCACTCCGATCGCATCGATGTGGGTGATATCAACACCGCTCATTCGGTATAGCGCCTGCCGCTTTGCTTCCTGCCCGCGTTGTTTGATCATCCTTGCCTTATTGGCATTGGGCAGAGGTGGTACCGGTTGGTCATGATGCTCTTCTCGTTCCATCTCTGGGAGTTTCCGCAGGATTTCCTGCTCATACGCTCCGATCCGCTCCTGCACCGCATCGTACATTTTCAGTGCCTGCTGTAAGCTGAACAAGTGATCTTCTCGCCAGTGCCCACTTAATTGTTCGGCAATTTCCTGCTCGCTTTTGCTGCAGCGTACATCGCGCAGCTTCGCCAGTTTCTTGGCATCCCGCTCTCCTCCGGCGATGGCGCGCAGGATGACCATTCCTGTCACTCCAGCGATGTCGGAAACCGCCCGATGGAGGCGCACGTTCATCTGGTCCAGGCTCTTTTGCATTCTACGCACCCAGTCGCCACTCTCCGCCACCAGGTTCGCCTTATCCCGCACCAACGTGCGCAGCATGCAAATCGCTTCTTCCGGCCGGAACGAACCCCGCAGCAAGCCGCAACTGTGCAGCCGTTGGATCCGGCCGCAGAACCCTCACCAACCTCAATATAACGGCGGAAAGCACGTCTATTCGGTGGCCGTTCTTCCCTGGCCACGAACCTCAGCTTCGCGGATCCCGGAGGTTTGATCAGCATCAATGCTGTTGCTTGCGGCTCACGTGTATACTTCCTCCCAATAGCTTGGGCTTACCTATACCCTGTTAATGAACACTGCAACTGCAACGCCAAAACTGTCTGCGCAGAGCAGCGCAGCAACCCTTCGATGGTCACGTGCGTTCAGACTCGCCGAGTGGCGTTTGAGTTGGTCCGGCGCGCCTGAGCTTTGGTCGCCGGTGGCGTTGATTTTACTGCTTGCATTGTGCTGGGCTCATGCACAAGCGGATGGTTCACAGCCCGGCTCCATCCAGTTCACGAATGTCACGGCTGCGGCCGGGATCAAGTTCGCTCACTACCGGGGAAACGATGGAATCCCCATTAACCGCGAGATTTTCGGTCCGGGGATCTGCGTGGCCGATTTCGACGGCGACGGTTTCCAGGACATTTATTTCGTCAACGGCCGCGACCTTTATGGACGCGGTATTCCAGCTCGCAACGCCCTGTATCGTAACAACGGGGACGGAACCTTCAGCGATGTCACGGAAAAAGCTGGTGTCCCGGGCACGGGCTATGGTTTTGGTTGCGTCTGGGGAGACTACGACAACGACGGGTATCCGGACTTGTTTGTCACGCAGTACGGCCGCAACGTTCTTTACCACAATAACGGGGACGGAACCTTCACCGACGTTACCGACAAGGCGAGAGTGGCCGGTACAGAATCGGGCACACTCTTTCATAGCAGCGCCACATTCTTTGACTATGATCGCGATGGCCGCCTGGATCTGTATGTCGGGGGGTACGTGAATCTGGATTCAGGCCCTCGCTATTGTGTTTTCGCCGGAGTACGCACGAGTTGTCCGCCGGTGGCTTATAAAGGCAGCGCGAATATTCTCTACCACAACAACGGCGACGGAACGTTTACGGATGTAACGTCCTCGTCTGGAATCTCTAAACCGCAGGGCAAGAACCTTGCCGTCGGAGCCGCCGACTACGATAACGACGGCTGGCCGGACCTGTTCGTCGCCAATGACGGACTGCCCGCCTACCTGTTCCACAACGAACACAACGGGAAGTTCACCGAAATCGGGATGGATGCGGGGATGGGCGTGGCTGGTCTCGGCAATACCATGGCAGCCATGTGCATCTCCCTGGGCGACTACGATAACGATGGCTGGCTCGACCTCTTTGTCTCCGATTTCCAGGGATCTTCTGACCACATCTTCCACAACGACGGCAAGGGCGGGTTTTGGGATGTCAGTCATCAGGTGCACATCGCCGGTCCCACGTTCAACGTGCTCAGTTTCGGCGGAGGTTTCTTCGACTACGACAATGACGGCTGGCTCGACCTCTTTATCGCCAATGGCCACGTGTATCCGGAGGTCGAAAATGTTCAGGCCGGTACTTACTTCAAGCAGATCAATACGCTCTTTCACAACGACGGAAGGGGCAAATTCGTCGAGACAACCAAGCTGGCGGGAGATGGTTTCAAGACGCCATACGTCGGCCGGGGAGTCGCCTTCGCAGACCTGGACAACGACGGTTTTGTGGACGTTGTTGTTGCCAATAACGGAGACCCGCCGTTGCTGCTGCACAATAGTGGAGGGAATGGCAATCACTTCGTGAATTTCCGCCTGGTAGGAACCAAAAGCAATCGCGATGCGATGGGTGCACGAATCCACATCGTGGCGGGCGGACTGTCGCAGATACGCGAGATCGCTGGAGGTGGAAGCTATCTCTCGCAGAGCGACTTGCGCGCCAATTTCGGGCTTGGCAAAGCGGCGCTAGTGCAGACCGTCGAGATCACCTGGCCCAGCAGTCAAAAGCAGGTCTTTCACGACATCGAAGCAGACAAGTTTTATCTAATCGAAGAAGGCCGGGAGACCCTGGCTCTGCAGAAATTTTCTCGCAAGCTTTCCAGCCTTCCGACAAGGCCGCAAGGGCTCTCTGCGAGCGAGCTCCACACTTTCGCAGCGGAAGACGCCGTCTTAAAGGGCATACTCCCATAACTGTTGAAACCATCGCGGTTACACTCACTCACTCTCACGCTGGCTCTCACGGGCGGGAGCGCGAAACTCGTGTTGAAGGTTTGCGGCGAAACCACCAGGCGCGGAGATGCTGGCCCGCAATGAACGCTCTTTCGAAGTACCACGACTGGCTGCCGGCTTCGTGGTGCAGGCTGGCATCGCATCCCGAGACGAATTCGAGTTCTTCGGGGATGGCCTCCACATGCAACGTTGCTCCCAGTGTGGCCTCTTCAAGATCGGTTACGTCGCAATACTGTTCGGGCACGGTTAAGCCGTACCTCCACGTGACCTGGCATGCGGCTTTCTCTCCGGCCTTGACCGGTTTGAGACTCAGGGCTGGCAAAGCACTCCGGGGAACTCGGGTCACGCCAAGCGCGTCTTCGACCTCCACCATGGAAGCGAGGTTCTCGTCAGAAAACGTGTAGATTTTTCTTCCAGCAATTCCGTACTCCAGGAAGCGAACCTCCGGCTGAAAAAATGTCTCGGCGGTCAACTCGGGCGCATAATCGCGCACCGCCTCCGAGTAATTTCTTATTTCGTAACGAACCTCAACGTTCACCTGGATACGTCCGTCCTCGGGAGTCGAAAACGAATAGCTTTTCACGTAGTGATCTCGCACCAGGTCTGTGGAAACAACATCGCGAACCAGCCCTTGCATTTCGGCAGGCAGACCCCTTCCGACCAAGGTTTGCGCCAGACCGTCAGAGATTCTTTCCACCAGGAGCTTGGCGGAGAAAACGTCGAAAGCAATCCCCAAAATCATGGCGACGATCAAGGCGTCCGCCAGAAAATAGACCAACTCGTTGGCAGGCCACCAGTAGGGATACTTCACTCTCGCGAGCACACCTGCTGCACCAGCGAGGAGAAACGGGAGGAGCAGCCGGAAATGGTCTTTGAGTGACAGCGCGTAAAACCGCCGCCGGGTGGGGATGCGGTCCTTCGCGGCAACGGTCGTGGGAGCCGCGCGCTCACTGGCTTCTTCTACGCTCAGAATCTCGATCGGGGGCATGGGATTACCTCAAAGTCCGGTTTGGATTATCAAAACTGGCTGCAATACGAATGCCAGTTCTCTCTGCACGGACATACACAAAGGCTTTTCTCGTCTCCGTGCAGGCTGCCCGAACGGAAACGAGGAATCGGAAAATATCGTTGCTAGCAATGCTCTGAGGTGCAAAACGAAAACTCCGCGCATGCGGGCGTACCCAATTTCGCCGTTGGCCAGAGTTTGGTGAACCGTTGGTTTGATGGTGTCGGAAATTGAGTATACAACCCGGGCAACCGGGGCTACAATCGCCTAAGTTTTCTGCTGTGGCGATGGTATTCGTGCGCCGAAGCGCCGATTCTGGGAATCTCGGTTCTAGGAGTTTTGAGTGTAATTGATTTATCGCCAACTGACGACAGTCTCCGGGTGGCCGATCATTCACGGCACATCTGCGCGAGTCTGACAGACGTTACGTTCAATCGCCAGACTATTCGTGTCGAAGGGTCCGCATGGGATCTATCCTGGTCGCATGGCGGGCGGGAATGTAGCTTGCGAGAAACGTAACTGCCACGAGAATGGATGAGACCAAAGCCAGAGTCATCACATCGTGGGCTTTGATCCCATAGAGAAAATCAGCCAGCAGAGGGGTTGCTGCAAACGAACCGGCCAGCCCCATCGCAACACCGATCAACGCAAGCACCATCGCCTGCCGCAAGACTAGTCCCACCACCTGCCCCCCGCTGCGCTCCCAACGCCATTCGCAGACCGAGTTGCGGCAAAAGGCGCCGAGCTTCGCTCGACGGACAGCCGAGGCGGCTGTCCCCACATACACCTAATTCCTCAGCTCCACAGGCGGTCCCAGGAGCGCTCTTGATCCCACTGGGTGGTGGGCTCGAAATATCCGGTGCCGGGGGCCAGGTGTTGGCGCACCATGTCTTCGTTCAGCGTCACGCCGAGGCCAGGGCGGTCGGGGACTTCGATCCAGCCGTGATTGACGATCGGGGTTTTTACGCCCTCTTCGATTAGCGACGACCACCAGGGCACGTCGAGTGAGTGATTTTCGAGCGCCAGGAAATTCTGCGTGGCGGCGGCACAGTGCACGTTTGCCATGCAGGCGATGGGGGTGCCGGCGAAGTGCATCGCCATCGGGACGCCGAACTCCTCGGCCATGTCGCCGATCTTGTGCGTCTCCAGTATGCCGCCGGAAGTGGCGAGATCCGGTTGAATCTTGGCCACCGCGTGCTTTTCGCACAAGACGCGGAACGGTTCCTTCAGATAGATGTCTTCTCCGGTCAGGATGGGCGTCGGACTCTGCTCGGAAATTTCTTTGAGCAGGTCGGTGTACATCCACGGGATGACGTCCTCCATCCAGGACAAGTTGTATTTCTCGTAAGCCTTCCCCAAGCGGATGATCGACTTCACGCCCAGATGCCCGAGATGATCCATGGCGAGCGGGATTTCCATGCCGACCGCGTCGCGCACCGCGGCGACGTATTGCTCGAGCATGGCGATGCCTTTATCCGTCACCTCCATACCCAATAGCGGATGAGGAAGTTGGTTGGCCTGCCACTGATTCAGGTCGGTCGCGTTGGTGACCGTGCCGGGAGTGTCGGAAACCATCTCGACGCCCAAATCCATCTTGAGCCAAGTGAGGCCCATGACTTCCTTGCGTTCTTTCATGCGTTGCGCGTAAATTTTTGGGTCCTTCGACTCTGTTGTGTCGGCGTAGATGCGAATCTTGTCGCGGAACTTGCCGCCGCCTACCAGCGCATATACGGGAGCGTTGTAGACTTTTCCGGCAATATCCCAGAGCGCCATTTCGATAGCACAGACTCCGCCGCCCTGGCGCGCGTGTCCGCCAAACTGCTTGATCTTGCGGAAAACCTTGTCGAGTTGCAGCGGATTCTCGCCCAGAATCCGGCTCTTGAGAAACAAGGCATAAGTGGGGCTCGCGCCATCACGGACCTCCCCCAGACCGTACACTCCCTGGTTGGTATCGATGCGAATGATTGGGCACGGGCTCGGGCCCGGCTTCACCACAGTGGCTACGCGCAGGTCTATGATCTTCAGCGTCGAGGGACTTGAGTTTGTGTTGACTGCCTTGGGGTAGGCCTCCGTCGAGTCCGCCAACAGCGCTCCGCCGAGTGCCAGGGCGGAAGTCTTCAACAGATCACGACGGCCTACCGATGTCCAACCCTTTTCGCTCATGAGCATAGAATTGTAAGCTCGTCACGCAATAGCAGATGTCGAAAATCCATCGACCAAGGAGACTGCGAAATGATCCTCTCGCGTGCGTTCAGGCGCACGGTTGCAACTTTCGGCGCGGCTCTGTCGATTTGGGTCGTGCTCGGACCCAGCGCTCACGGGCAGTTGTTTACCTTTCCCAAGCAGGATCTTATCGACTACACGGCGAAGTCTTCGTTCGACAGGTTCCCCGACGGGAGGCCGAAGGTGCCGGATGCACTGATCGAGCGCGCCCGCGATCTTTCATCGGAAGAAGTGTGGGCTACGCTGCACGAGAAGGGCTTCAACAACCAGTACGCCGATGGATTTCAAGTGCTGCATCCCGGGAAGACGATGGTGGGGCGGGCGTTCACGGTGCAGTTCATGCCGCGCCGCGCCGACGTGGAGGATGTCGCGGAGGCCAAGGCGAAGGAGCGTGGCTTGCCTCGCCTGACGAATCAAGCTGCGATCGACATGCTTCAACCTGGAGACGTGCTGGTGGTCGATCTGTTTGGGAAGAAAGTCGACGGCACGATCGTGGGCGACAATCTTTTTTACTACGTGATGAAAGCCACCAAAGGCGGTGGGCTTGTGGTGGATGGCAGCATTCGTGACCTGGATGGATTGGCTGAGATCGATATGCCGGGATACTTCCGCTCGGCTGATCCCACTCCCATCGGCAACGTGATGCTGACCGGGATTAACGTGCCGGTGCGGATCGGCGGTGTCACAGTAATGCCAGGCGATCTTGTCGTCGGAGATCGCGAAGGCGTCTACTTCATTCCTCCGCAGTTCGTGAAGGAAGTGCTCGACCGGGCGGATGAGATTCATGTCCACGATGAATGGACGAAAAAGAAGTTCGACGAAGGGAAGTACAAATCGTCGGAGATTTATGGATCTCCGAAAGATCCGAAGCTGCAGGAGGAGTATCGGGAGTATCTGAAGAGGCGGCTGGAGGAGATTCGGAAGCAGCGGGGGGAACAGTAGCGCTGTCGAGCTTCGCTCGACGGACAGCCGAAGGCGGCTGTCCCCGCATAAAACAAAATCAAAATTGCAGGCCCAGTGCGCTGCTCAGGAATTTGGCCAGCGGTGACATCTTCTGACAGGCTGTAGCGAACCTCGCCATAAATTTCGGGCTGCAGAGTTGCGCTTCGGTGAACTCGATGGCAGTGCCCAGGTCACGCAACTTGAGGTCTTCGACGAATTCGTGGTCGCAGGGGAATCCGCGCGGGGGGCGCGAGAGTTTCGTCGCATCGTCCCAGTTCAGGAGCTTGTGGACGGGGCGCCATTCGTTCGAACGTTCGACCATCGCATTGCGGACTTTGAGCAGCGTCGGCGGCTCGGGATGCCAGAGGCCTGACGCGGCGAAGCATCCCTTGGGTTCGAGGTGGAGATAGAAGCCAGGCGAGTGCACGTCTTTGCCGCGATGCGAGAATTTCATCGCGATATGCGTTTTGTAGGGACGCTTGTCGGGCGAGAAGCGGGTGTCTCGATAGATGCGGAATAACGATCCTCGCGCGGAACGCGGATCAGCCACGAGATAAGGCGAAATTTTGAATAAGGGCGCTGCGAAATCCGTGATGAACTGCATCGCGGGCTGGTGAGCTACGGCTTCGTATTCTTCTTTGTGAGCCTGAAACCATTCGCGGTTGTTGTTTCGTTTCAGGCGAGTGAGGAAGCGAAAGAGGTCGGGAGTGAAGTAGGCGGGCATAGGATGAATTCCGAAGTTGCAATTCTAACCGAAAGCGAAAATCATCAACCACCAAGGGCACGAAGGTTCGCGAGGGAAACCTTGCTCCTTCGTGCTCCTTCGTACCCTTTGTGGTTAACGCTCTTTCGCGCGTTGCTATTCGCTGCGCTGGCACGATAAGATACCTCGTACACGCTTCTCCGCTTCTATCCCAGTAACTTTTTTGACGGCAACCCGCGGGTGAGGAGTGTGCGAACCCGGGAGCGGCGCAGCCATGCGCCGGCCAAATTCCCCTGACGGAGCTGGACTTGAAAAAAGGCACAACCGCGGTGATCGTTGGCGCCCAGTGGGGCGATGAGGGCAAAGGAAAGATCGTCGACGTATTGTCGGAGAGCTTTCAGGTGGTCGCCCGCTATGCCGGAGGACATAACGCCGGCCACACCGTCATCATCAATAGCAACAAGTTTATTCTCCAACTTGTGCCGTGCGGCGTGCTCCGCACCGGCTGCCGCAGCGTGATTGGCAATGGCGTGGTGCTCGACCCGCTGGCGTTTCTGAAAGAAGTCGGGGCGCTGCGCGCGGCCGGCGTACAAGTCGACGGGAACCTGTTTGTCTCGAATCGCGCACAGGTAATTCTGCCGTATCACCGCATGATCGAACTGGCGGCGGAGAATGCACCCGGACGCGTGAAGATTGGGACGACGTCGCGCGGGATTGGCCCCGCGTACGAAGACAAGATGGGGCGGCGCGGGCTGCGGGTGGCCGATCTGCTCGACCTGACGCTGCTGAAGAAGCATATCGAAAACGCGGTGCGTGAGAAGAACATGATTGCGCACGCGCTGTTCAACTCCGAGCCGCTCGATGCCGACAAGATGTATACGGAATACGCGCAGGCGGCGGGAAAGATTGCACCGTTTGTGGCGGATACCGCAGTGCTGCTGAATCAGGCGCTGGCGCAGGGCGAGTCGGTTCTGTTCGAAGGCGCGCAGGGGACGATGCTGGACATCGATCACGGCACGTATCCATTTGTGACATCTTCGAGCGCGACGTCCGGCGGGGCTGTCATCGGCACCGGTGTGGCGCCGAATGCAATCAAGTCTGTTATTGGCATCACCAAGGCGTACTGCACCCGCGTGGGTGAAGGGCCATTCCCGACTGAAGATCATGGCGATGCGGGCGAGAACCTGCGCAAGCGCGGGAATGAATATGGCGCGGTGACGGGGCGTCCGCGGCGCACGGGGTGGCTGGACCTGCCGCTGCTGCGCTATTCGGGGATGATCAACGGCACAAATTGGCTGGTCGTCACGAAGCTTGATGTGCTCGACGACTTGGTGGAGATCCCGGTGTGCGTCGGGTACAAAATCGACGGAAAGCCGACGATTGAGGCACCGGCACAAGCCAGCGGCTACGAGAAAATCGAATGCATATATGAAAAGGTGCCGGGTTGGAAGACTTCGACTGAGGGCATTACCGCATACGACAAACTTCCCAAGCAGGCGCGCGCTTATCTGGCATTCGTGGAGAAAGAATCGGGAGCGAAGGTCGGGATGATTTCGACCGGGCCGGACCGAGACCACACGATCCTGATGGACGACTTTATTACGGAGTTGAAGGTAGCCGCAAAAAAAGCCTAGAATTGCTCTCCCCGGCTCACCCTCAGCCGTGGGGAAGGAGCAAGCGATGGTGGTGTTGGCTGTCACCTGGATGGCGAAAGTTGGACACGAAGCAGACGTTGCCGCAGTTCTCGGGAAATTGACCGAACACTCCCGCAAGGAACCGGGATGTGCCATGTACCAGGTGCACCGGCACAAGACCGAACCGCGCCGGTTCTTCATCTACGAACAATATAAGGATGATGCAGCGCTGGAAGCCCATCGCGCCGCGCCGCATTTTTTGCAGCACGCGAAAAAAGATCTGCCCAAATTCGCGGACCGCGTAGAAGGACACTTGTTCGAACCGCTGGGCTAGCTTGTCTGTGTAGGGGCGGACCTGTTTGTGTAGGGGCGGACGCCTCGTCCGCCCCGCGAGCAAAGCGAGCGTGCGAGGGCATACAGCGTGCCGGAGTCCTGATCGCTCCGAGCGGTCCTCATTGCACTTCGCGCAACACCGGACGAAGGCGTCCGGGGCTAAATGTTCTCAATCAGATTATTGCGGCTTCTTCGCTTCTGCGGGCTTCGATTCAGAAGACGCGCCTCGGCTGTACACGATGCTTTTGGTGGCACCGTCGCAACCTCCGACGACTTTGCCATCGCCTTCCTTGCCTTTGTCAACCACGTCGAGCGTGTAAGCGGTGACGCCCTTCGCGTCGAGTTTCTTGGCGATTTCAGCTTTGAGGTCTTCGCAGGGTTTCCTTGCGGGCGCGGTTTCAGCCGTCTGGGCAAAACCGCAAGTGCTCACAAAAAGCAGAGCAGCGGCCACTGTCCACGTTTTCATGATGATCTCCTCGCTTTCGAAGCGCAGTATAAATAGTAGGCGCGGGCGAGAATTATTACGAGGGTAATCCGGCAGTAACTACTTCGGAGCCTTGTCGATTATCAACTCGCCGCCGGAGGCGTAGCTTTCCTTTGAGACTTCGTGGAACGCGATAACGATACCTTCACGGCGGGCGCCCGCTTCTTCTACCAGCGCATCGGTGATGCGTTTGGCGATCTTGCGTTTCTGGTCGGCGGTGCGGCCTTCGAGCAGCGTTACTTGAACCATTGGCATAAAGGAAGTTCTCAGTCGTCGGTTCTCAGCAAAATCGCTCTCGACCTCAGCGACTGAGAACTGAGTACCGAGAACTGACAACTACTTCGCCAATTCGTAGCCGGCGAAGAAGAAGCTTAGCTCGAAGCGGGCCGTGTCTTCGGCGTCGGAGCCGTGAATCGCGTTGAACTCGATGTTGGTCGCCCACTTTTTGCGGATGGTGCCTTCCTCGGCGTTGGCCGGGTTGGTGGCGCCCATCAGCTTGCGCAAATCGGCGATGGCATTTTCCTTTTCGAGTGCCAGCGCCACGATCGGGCCGCTCGACATGAAATCGGTGAGCGAGTTGTAGAATGGGCGGCTGGCGTGCACGGCGTAGAACTGCTCGGCCTGATGCTTGGAAATCTGCAGCATCTTCATGGCCAGGATGCGGAAGTTATTCTTCTCGAATTGTTCGATGATGTCGCCGATGGCATTCTTGCGTACGGCGTCAGGTTTAACGATGGTCAGCGTGCGTTGCAAAGTCTTCATTCTGTCGTTAGTCCTTGGTCGTTCGTCGTTATTTGTAGAGACGTTGCTTGCAACGTCTCTTGCTAGCAGAGGCCTTTACCTTGGTGGTGAGTAGAGACGTAGCAAGCTACGTCTCTACGCATTACACGCTCACTCCGATGGCTGCGGCTAGGGTTTCGCCGATCGCGGCTGGGGATCTCGCTACCTTGATTCCGCAAGCTTCCAGCGCTTTGATCTTCTCAGCGGCGGTTCCCTTCCCTCCGGAGATGATCGCTCCGGCATGGCCCATGCGGCGGCCGGGAGGCGCGGTCTGGCCGGCGATGAATCCGACGACCGGCTTCTTCATATGAGTCTTCACAAACTCCGCGGCCTGTTCCTCAGCGTTGCCGCCGATTTCGCCGATCATAATTACGGCTTCGGTCTCGGGATCGCGATTGAACAGGTCCAACGCATCGATGAAATTGGTGCCGATGATGGGGTCGCCGCCGATGCCAATGGCTGTCGACTGTCCGATGCCGCGCTGCGTGAGTTGATGCACCGCTTCGTAGGTCAGCGTGCCGGAGCGAGAAACGATACCGATCGATCCTTCTTTATGGATCGAGGCGGGCATGATGCCGATCTTGCATTTGCCGGGCGAGATGATGCCGGGGCAGTTGGGGCCGATCAGCCGCGAGCGCCGGTCCTGAAGGAACTCCCAGGCTTTGACCATGTCGAGCGTTGGAATGCCTTCGGTGATGCAGACGATGAGGTCGATCTCGGCGTCAGCGGCTTCCATAATGGCATCAGCAGCGAACGGCGGCGGAACGAAAATCACGGTGGCATTCGCATCAGTTTTATCGACGGCTTCGCGAACCGTGTTGAAGATGGGCCAGCCTTCGTGGGTGCTGCCACCTTTGCCGGGGGTCACGCCTCCGACGATTTTGGTGCCGTAGGCCGCGCTGGCCTTCGCGTGGAACGTACCTTCGCGGCCGGTGAGGCCTTGGACTATTACGCGCGTATCTTTATTGACTAGGATTGCCATATGAAAAATACCTCGTGTACTAACGGCAGGGGCCAGGGATTAGGGGGTTAGACGTTTTTCCTAGCCCCTAATCTCTAATCCCTTGCAGTTACCGCCATTCTGTGACGCCGGCTGTGCCGCGCGCCGCTGCGACTACTCTATCCGCGGCGTCTTTCATAGTGTCTGTAACGACGAAGTTGAGGCCTGAGTTCATCAATATTTTTTTGCCTTCTTCTACATTTGTGCCTTCCAGCCTCAGGACGATGGGCAGCTTGATGTTGGTCTTGCGCGCTGCTTCGACGACTCCCGTAGCGAGCGTATCGACGCGCAGGATGCCGCCAAAAATGTTGATCAGCACGGCCTTCACGTTCCTGTCGCTGAGCAGGATTTCGAACGCGTGACCGACCTGTTCGGAACTGGCGCCTCCGCCGACGTCGAGGAAATTCGCGGGCATCCCGCCGGCGTACTTGATGATGTCCATCGTAGCCATCGCGAGTCCGGCGCCGTTCACCATGCAGCCGACATTTCCATCGAGCTTGATGTAGTTCAGGCTGTACTTGGAGGCCTCGACTTCGAGCGGATCCTCCTCGGTGATGTCGCGCAGTTCACGCAGATCGGCATGGCGGAAGAGAGCGTTGTCGTCGAAGTTAATCTTGGCATCGAGGGCGAAGAGGCGACCGTCGGTCGTCGTGATGAAGGGATTGATCTCGAGCAACGAAGCATCGGTGTCCAGGAACGCTTTATAGAGGCTGGTGAGGAACTGGACTGCGGGATTGATCTGCTTCGCGCTCAGGCCGAGCTTGAAGGCAATTTTGCGGGCCTGGAAGGCTTCGAGGCCCATGCCGGGGTCAATGTGCTGCTTCAGGATCGCGTCGGGATTCTCGGCGGCGACCTGCTCGATCTCCATGCCGCCGGCGGCGGACGCCATGAAGACCGGTTTGCCTTCGGCCCGATCGACCAGGATTCCGAGATAGAGTTCCTTCTCGATGGGCAGCGTTTCTTCAATCAGCAGACGGCGGACGATCCGGCCTTCGGGGCCGGTCTGATGCGTGATGAGTTTCATGCCAAGCATCTTGCCGGCAAGATCGCCGGCTTCGCCGGCAGACTTCGCTATCTTGACGCCGCCGCCTTTGCCGCGGCCTCCAGCGTGGATTTGAGCTTTAACCACGACTCCGGTGGAACCGGAGTCCAGCAATTCTTTTGCGACCGACTCAGCCTCTTCGCGCGAAGTGGCCATCGATCCGCGGGGTACGGTAACACCATACTTCTTTAAGATTGCTTTTCCCTGATACTCATGAATTTTCATAATGATGACTCTTCAGTAAAGACTCGGAGGGACCCTGCTTGCGGCGTCGCGGTGCGGGCAGCAAACTTCTAATTTTATAGAATGGCGGACTGTAGGGCAAACGGCGGCTCTGACTGGAAAGGCAAGATCCTCATCACAGAGGGCACAGAGGAGCACGGAGGAACTTTAAAGTGGCGCGCCTTCCTGGCGGACACTGCATCTAAGGTCGACTAGAGCAGCCTTCAGTAGGTTAGCTCGGGAAAATCACTATGAAGCTCATTTCCACCAATGTCGCGCGGCCTCGATTGACTGTGTACAACGGCCATACGATCAACACTGGCATTTTCAAAGAGCCCGTGTCGGGGCCAGTTGTGTTGCGGACGCTGAATCTGGATGGCGATCAGCAGGCTGATCTGGCCGTGCACGGCGGACCGAACAAGGCGGTCTACGCCTATCCTTCGGAGCACTACGGGTTTTGGCGCGAGGAACTGCCGGGGACGAACTTTCGTTGGGGCATGTTCGGGGAGAACTTCACGACCGAAGGGCTGTTCGAACGCGACCTTCACATCGGGGATCGTCTGCAGATTGGGTCCGCCATCATTGTAGTGCGGCAACCGCGCATCCCCTGCCACAAGCTCGCCGCCAAGTTTCAGCGCAAAGATATTCTGGCGCGCTTTCTGCGGAGCGGCCGCAGCGGCCTCTATTTCTCGGTGGAACGGGAGGGAGTCGTTACCGCTGGAGACTCCTTCGAAATTCTCAGTCAAGAACCGATAGCCATCACGATCGCGGAGATGAACCATATCTTCGCCGATGATCGTTACAATCGCGAACTGCTGAACAAGGCCATCGCGACTCCGGCGCTGCCAGAGGATTGGCGCGACCATTTTGAGAAAAGCCTTCGCGGCATCCCTGTGACATCCTGATAGCCAACCTCCGACGTTTCTCCGAATCCCAGCGCTGCCTGACGTTCTCCTGTGGCGTTATGCCGTACAATGCGGCCTTAAGCATGATCCTCGACGCCCTCCATCGCCTGGCTAATCACAGCGAATCGCTCACTCGTGGCGAGGCGCGTGAGGTGATGGCCGAAGTATTGACCGGAAGCTGTACCGACGCGCAGATCGCTGCCCTGCTCATCGCGCTGCGCATGAAGGGTGAAACCGTCGAGGAGATTGTGGGATTCGCTGAGGCCATTCGCGCGGCAGCGGCGCCGTTACCGATTGAACGTTCATCCGCCGACGCGATCGCGGTGAGCGGGACTGGACGCGATGCCCTGCTCGACGAGCCTTTCGATCGATCGTCGTTGGTGGATACCAGCGGAACTGGTGGTGATGCCAGTGGGACTTTCAACATTTCGACGGCGACCGCTCTCGTGACGGCGGGTGCGGGCGTGCGCGTCGCGAAGCATGGGAATCGAAGCATCAGTTCGAAATGTGGGTCGGCGGATGTGGTGGAGGCTCTGGGCGTCAATATCCAGCTTTCCCCCGAGCGGGCGGCGCAGTGCTTGCGCGAAGTTGGCATCTGCTTTCTGTACGCGCCGAATTTGCATCCCGCGATGAAGCAGGTGCAGGGGGTGCGCCGGGAATTGCGGATGCGCACGATGTTCAATCTGCTTGGGCCCCTCACAAATCCAGCGCGGGCGGACGGGCAGGTCGTGGGCGTGTATTCATTGGAACTCGTGGAGAAATTGGCCGAAGCTCTGAGCATGTTGGGACTCCGGCGCGCCCTCGTGGTACATGGACTGGATGGGCTGGACGAGATCACGATCACCGGCGTGACGCGGATTGCCGAGGCACGCGAGGGATCGGTGCGATCTTACGAAGTGGAACCAGAAGAGTTTGGGATGAAACGCGCGACACTCCAGGAAATCTCAGGCGGAGATGCAACCGAGAATGCTGGCATCATTCGCGCGGTGTTGGGTGGCGAGAAGTCTGCACGTCGGGCTGTGGTGTTGCTCAACTCCGCGGCCGCGGTCGTCGCGGCGGGGAGGGCCGATCATATTGCGGGCGCAGTCCCGCTCGCTGCTCGATCGATTGACTCGGGGGCTGCGGCAGCTAAGCTGGACGCGCTGGTCCGCTTCAGTTCGTCTCAGTGAGCGCCAGGAAACCCATCAACCTCTAAGGGCACGAAGGTTCACGAAGGAAAATCAGTCTATGCGGACCTTTTCGAGATACTGCGCGATCTGAACGTTCCACGCCAACTCTTTTTTCATGAGATCCCGCAACTGGCCTGACGCATCCGGTTCGCCGTGCACCAGATACGTGGTTGCTGGCTGATTCTTAAATGTTCGCAGCCATTGCAACAACTCCGGAGGATCGGCGTGGTCGCTGAACTGCTCGAGCGCAGCGACCTGGGCACGGATGGGAACGTAGTCACCGAAAATTTTCACTTCGTCGGCCTTGCTCTTGATGGTGAAACCGCGGGTGCCGGGAGCTTGGAATCCGATGAAGAGTACGAGGTTTCGCGGGTCGGGAAGGCGCTGCGCCAGGTGATGCAGGATGCGGCCTCCGGTGACCATGCCGCTAGAGGATATGATGACCGATGGCATTCTGGCTTCGTTGATCTTCTTGGATTCTTCGGTGGTAGAGGCGAATGTGAATCCCGGCCACGTCAGCGGCGATCCATACTTGCGGATCATCTCGCGGGTTTCATCACTGTATTCCTCGTCATGCTTCAGGAAAATTTTGACAGCATTGATCGCCATAGGGCTGTCGCAGAAGACCGGAAGGCGCGGGATCTGTCCTGACTCGATCAGGTGCTTAAGGATGAAGACGAATTTTTGCGTGCGCTCGATGGCGAATGCTGGGACGATCACGCTGCCGCCTCGCTTCGCCGTCTCGGTAATCAGCACCGCAAGCTCCGGAAGCGGATCCTCTTTGGGATGCGTGCGGTTGCCGTAGGTAGATTCCATCACCACGAGATCTGCGGCTTCACCTTCCTGCGGACCGGAATGTACCACTTTTCCCGGCGCAACTTTGTGGTCGCGCACGCGGCCGATGTCTCCCGTGAAGAGGAGGCGTCGCGTGGCGCCGTTGGTGGTGAGTGAGATTTCGGCCATGCACGATCCAAGGATGTGCGCGGCGCGGACGAACCGGAAGGAAAGCTCAGAGGACAGTTTTACAGTTTCACCCACCTGGACGGGCTTGAAGTACTGCAAGGCGTTTTCGGCTTCCTCAAAGGTGTAGAGCGGCAGGGCGGGATCGTGCTTGGACTTTTTGGTTTTGTTGTAGAAGCGCGCGTCTTCTTCCTGCAGGTGGCCGGAGTCGGGAAGGATGATGCCGCATAGATCAATGGTCGGCGGCGTGGCACATATCGGGCCGCGGAAGCCCTCTTTGACTAGGCGGGGAATCCAGCCGCAGTGATCGAGATGCGCATGCGTGAGGATGACGGCATCGATTTCTTTGGCCGGAATCGGGGTGTCGCGCCAGTTGCGTTCGCGCCACTCTTTTGGCCCCTGGAAGAGTCCGCAATCGATCAGGACCTGGAATCCACTTTTACCGGACGGATCGCCGGTGTTGATGAGATGTTTCGAGCCGGTGACGGTACCGGCAGCGCCGAGAAATTGGATGTAGGCCAAGTGCGCCCTCCCGCGAGCGAATAAGGTACCACGGAGGCGCTCGGACAGACGCGATTGGATTCAATGGCGAAAGAAAGTACTTGTCATTTCGAGCGAAGCGAGAAATCTGCTGTCTGCCGGCAGACAGCAGATTCCTCCCTCGGAATGACAAGGACTTAGGGTGGCGGGTCGGTGGCGCCCTAGCTCTGCGGTGTGCCCACTTTGAACGTGTTGTTCGTCATGTCGCTCTCGGGGACGCTGCCATCGTTGACGCGGATTTCTTGTGGGGCGGCCGGAGTCTCCACTCGGAAGGTTCCTTTGCTTTTGGCACGCACTTCGATTCGCTTAGTCACCTCTCCACCGGCGAACTTGATGGTGACGGGGACTTCGGCTCCTGCTGTTCCTAGATTGTCGAGGATGATGGTGAGCAGGAACGACTTGGTCGGTGTGCTGGCGGCGAAAGCGGATTCTACTTTGAAGTCGGGCAGGCCGCGGTCGTGGTAGACCCAGTCGTCGAAGAACCACTGGAGATCATGCTGCGTTTGTGCTGCGATCAGGCGCGGCATGTAGGTGGGATCTGTGTCCTGCTCGGGCTTGTAGGATGCAATGGCTTTCTTGAGCGCGGCGTCGCCGATCATATCGCGCAGCATCCACCAGACGCCCATGGCTTTGCTGCGGTAGAGTTGCTCGTTGGTTGTGTTTATCAGAGAACGGCTCTTTTCTTGTTCAGAGTCTAGGGCGGTGGTAGTCGGCTCAATGTGCGCCAGAGCCGTACGGTGTAGTCCCATGTAGTCGAGCGCCGCCTGGCGCCCTTTCTGCTCCTCTAGATAAAGAGCTTGGGCATAGTGAGCAAGACCCTCCTCGATCCAGGGGCGGGACGAAAGAAAAGAAGCGTGGGTTAACTGGTGGGCGGCGGCGAGGCCGGAGAGTTTGGCATCGGAGTTGGCAAGAGGGGTGAGTAGGAGCGCGCCACTCTCGAAGGGGGCGGCATTGGGGTCGGGATGGTCCGCCACCTTTGCTTTCTCACGCTGGACTCCAAACCACTCGGTGATGAGAGGAGATGTCTTTTCCGCAGCGTCGGCGAAGCTAGTGGCGGCACTCTCGTGGCCGGGCAGGTAGCGCACTTCGATGGCAGGACGCTCCAGCACTCGATAGTCGGTCATCACAAAGGTTGGGACATCCAGGTGCAGCCGTTGGGTCGTGCAGTCCCAGGAAAAGTGCGATATGGCACCCATCGATTCCTTCATTGTTAAAGGGCATGTCACACCGCTGAAAAGAATCTGTGGTGGTTCGGCGATGTAGCTCGTTAGCACTGCCTGCAAGCGCATATTCGCTCCCGCTTCTCGCTGCCTCCATCTCGCCGTGACTGCGAACAGGCTATCGCCTTCCGAAAGATTCGCCACTTCCGTCGCGATCGGATACCAGGCTACGTAGCCCGCTCCGCGCAGGCCGGTGAAATTCGGATCGATCCGATCCCAGTCTGAGTTCTTGGCAACGTCCTCGGGCGTGTCGATGCGCGTGAGACGTGTCGAATCGAGCACGATTACTCCTTCGTAGGCGATATCGAGGTCGATTGTCGCGTGGGGCGCGATCTCTTGGGGCAAGGTCACGATGGCTTCCGAGAGGCTTCCGGTGTGATCTATATCTGTGGTATAGGGCTGGGTTACGAACTGGAGCATCTTGTCGCCGGCTCGGATGGCGCGCCAGTCGAGGGAAGAAGAGATTTGCAGGACGGCGATCTTCTGCGGAGTGGGGGTGTCGTTTCTCAGCGTTATTTTTCCGCGAACGCCGAGGCGGTGCTGCTCGGGTTCAACCCGCATATTTAGATCGTAGTTGGTGATGGAGAAGGCTTCGCGGTCCAGAGAAAAACACAAAACAGAACCACATAAGACAAAGAGGGCGCACAGAGGTTTCACGGCAGACTTCATTCTGTTTCCGATGGGACCTGCAAGGCGCGGCGTTGCCTTACGATCTCGTACAAGACGACCGCGGCGGCTACTGAGACGTTCAGCGACGGAACCTTGCCTAGCATCGGGATCGAGACCAGGAAGTCGCACTTGCGTTTGACCAGGTCGTGCAGGCCTTTGCCTTCTCCGCCCATGACGAGAGCGCAGTCCATGTCGTAGTGGAGAGCATCGTAGGTTTGAGTGGCGCGCTCGTCGAGGCCTACGGTCCAGATGTTGTTTTCCTTCAGGTCTTCGATCGAGCGCGCGATGTTTGTGACCTTCGCAATAGGAAGGTGCTCGCTGGCTCCGGCAGAGGCTTTGGTGACGGTTCCAGTAACGGCGGCGGCGCGGCGTTCGGGGATGACAATGCCGTTCGCGCCTGCGGCATCGGCGGTGCGCAGAATTGCTCCGAGATTGTGGGGATCCTCCACGCCGTCTAGCACCACGATCAGAGAATATTTTCCGCGCTTGGCGGCGATCACGTCCTCAAGATCGTTGTACTGCTTGGCGGAGGTGACGGCGACGACTCCCTGGTGCGAGGCGTTTCCGGCCATGCGGTCGAGTTCGGTGCGCTGCAGGAACCGCACCGGGATGCCGACTTTGCGGCAATCCTCGATCAGACGCTGCAGGCGGAGGTCGTGTCGCTCTTTGGCCATGCCGACCCATTCGAAGGCCCGTCCGCGGGCCTTGAGGGCTTCGGTGACGGAGTTGATGCCGTAGATAATGTGCATGAAGGGATTAGTGTATCGAAAGTGGTGGAAGAGCGAGTGGTGGAAGAGCGGCGCTTCAGCGCCGCGTTTGATGCGGGCAGAGACCGGGCTTTAGCCCTGCGCGGCGTCTCGAAAGCGACCACAGAGGCTGAATCCCGACGATGTCTGACGCTTATCGCGGCCTTGAAGGGCCGCTCTTCGACGGTTGCGCCAGCATCCGACCTCTCGGGCCTAGCGTGATTCCTGCATCACTCGGATGATGTCTGACGGCTCGGGACGCTCTGTGTAGTCTTCGTTCGCCGAGGCATACAGGATTGTGCCGTCGCAATCCACGATGAAGGTTGCGGGGATGGGGAGTTCCCAGCTGTCGTCGCCATTGGTGAAGGGCAGATTCACGAAGGCTCGGCGATAGATCGCTTCCTGCGGCGCCTTGATGCGATAGGTCAGGCCGAACTGGCGGGCGACCTTGTTGCCGGTATCTGAGAGCAGGGGGAACCGCAATTTGTGTTGGTCGTGCATGAAGAATGACTGCTTCACGGTCTGCGGCGAAATGGCGGCGAGTATCGCTCCGGCTTGCTCGATTTGGGAAACGATCAGGTTCATGGCTTCCATCTGGCCGACGCAGAAGGGACACCAGCGGCCGCGGATGAAGCAGAGGATGAGACGGCCGTGGGCGAGTAGGTCGGACGAGCAAATGACCTTGCCGTTGTGATCTGGCAGTTCGATCTGAGGAGCTTGTGCGCCGACTGGGAGGATATTCCTGGCTAGATTTCGCTGCTTCAATTCAGCAACGGCCTGCGCGTGGATGGCTTGCGTCTCGGCAGGGACGTATTTCGCGATCAGTTCTTTGCGCTCGGCGTAGATGTCGCGCAAAGGGCGAACGTCACTCGCCGGACCGGATTCTTCGAGAGAACGCCACTTCATAGTTGTAATACTGCGGAGGTGATAGGGCTTCGACTCCGTTGCCGTTCGCTTTGCTCGCGTCAACTCCGCTCAGGATGACATTAGCAACGTCCGGACTTCATTTACCATGATCGTCCGCCCACGTTCGAAAACCAACAAGCTTTTTGTAAGGACGTTCCTCACCTTTGCGAACCGAGTAAAGGAATCTTCGTCCTCTGCGTATATATAGATCGCCGCACTCGCACTTGTAGAGATAGACTCCCCATTCTTCCCATCCGTGGATTGTGCCGCTCCTACACGAGAATTGCCGGAAATCGTGACATTTTCCTTGGCAGCAAACAGGAAAAGGAAACAGCACTCGAATGCGCCCGACCACAACTGCCCACGTCAGCGCGAGTGCTCCAACGAATCCGGCCACAGAACCAACCATGTAGCCAGGCACGCCCCAACCCCACGAGCGTCCCATTTCAATAGCAAGTGCTCCTCCACAGAGACCCCAGAACGTCGTAACCAACAGTTTAGGAAGATTGAGCCTCATGTTTCGCTGACAGCTGATGGCCAACAGTTGAGAGCTTGCTTCACATCCCCGGCATCTTCATCCCCGCCAGCCTTCGTGCGAAGCTCGGCTTGCCCATTTGCTTGAACATCTTTTTCATTTGCGCGTACTGGCGCAGCAGATTATTTACTTCCTGCACGGTCGTGCCTGAGCCGCGGGCGATGCGTTTGCGGCGGCTGCCGTTGATTACCTCGTGGTGATTGCGCTCGTGGGTGGTCATCGAATTGATGATGGCTTCGACGCGGTTGACCTGTTTTTCGTCGACCTGGTCGGCGGCCTTCTGCAATCCGGAGAATGGACCGATCGACGGGAGCATCCCGATCAGGCTCTTCATCGATCCCATCTTCTTGACCTGGCGGAGCTGGTCGCGGAAATCTTCGAGCGAGAAGCCATCGCCGGTGAGGGCTTTGGTCGCAAGTTCTTCGGCTTTCTTCTTGTCGATTTGTTTTTCGGCGCGCTCGATCAGCGAGAGGATGTCGCCCATGCCAAGAATGCGCGAGACGATGCGATCGGGATGGAACGGCTCAAGCGCGTCGTATTTTTCGCCGATGCCGATGAACTTGATGGGCTGCCCGGTGACCTGGCGGATCGAGAGGGCCGCACCGCCGCGGGCATCGCCGTCCATCTTTGTGAGGACGACGCCGGTGAGCGAGAGCTTTTTGTGAAACTCCTCGGCGGAGCGGACGGCGTCCTGCCCGGTCATGGCGTCGGCGACGAACAGGATTTCCGACGGATTCAGCAGCTTCTTCAGCGACTGCATCTCGTCCATGAGCTGGTCGTCGATGTGGAGGCGGCCGGCGGTATCGACGATGAGCACGTCGCATCCGGTGACAACGGCCTCGCGGCGCGCTTCCTTCACCAGGCGCTCGACCGTCGCGGTGTTGGCTTCGTCTACCTGGCCTTCATAGATCTGGCTTTTGACGGCTTGGGCCACGATTTTCAGTTGCTCGCGAGCCGCAGGACGGTAGACGTCGACGGAGACCAGCAACGGGCGGTGTCCACCTTGCTTGAGCCAGTTCGCCAGCTTGCCCGAGGTGGTCGTCTTGCCGGAACCTTGTAGTCCAGCCATCAGCACGACCGTAGGCGGCTGGGAGGCAAACTTTACACGTGCCGTGTCTTTGCCAAGCACCTCGACGAGCTCGTCGCGGAGGATCTTGATAACCTGCTCTCCGGGCGACAGGGCGGTCATGACTTCCTGTCCGACAGCTTTGGCGCGGATCTGATCGATGAGCTGCTTGACGACCTTGAGATTGACATCGGCCTCGAGCAGCGCCATGCGGATTTCCCGCAGGGCCTCGTCGATGTTTTCCTCGGTCAGGGTGGCCTGGCCGCGGAGGGTTTTGAAGGCGCGTTGGAGTTTTTCCTGGAGATTCTCGAACATAGATGTATCAGGCTATTTTAGCAGTGAGTCCAGCGTCGGACAGTCGTCTCACCGGCCAGGAGAGAACAGCCTATTCTTACTCGACCTTCGGCCGAGCCAGTTCGATCCGGTCGGTAGTGCGCGTGTACTGAATACCACCCATGCGGCCGATCAGGTCGAGCGAATTCCGATCCAGGCGTCCGTCCTTGATGTGCGCATCATTGATATGAATCGAGACAACCTCACCAATCACCAGACTGCTGCTCGTTGGGGCCGGAGAGAAATCGAGAATCTGGTACAGCTTGCATTCGAAACTGACCGGCGATTCCGCCACCCGTGCCGGTCGTACCAGCCTCGAGGGTACCGGGGTGACCTTTGCCAGTTTGAATTCATTGACTGAAGGATCGTACTCGCCGCTAGTCACATTCATTGGTTGCAACAGATCGTGGGTGACTACATTCACCACGAATTCCTTCGTCTCGCGGACATTGCGCAGTGTGTCTTTGGGTTCGCCATGGACCGCCCCTCCCTGCTTGGGCTGGCGTAATCCGGGCGCAAAAGCCAACAAGGGCGGGTCGACGCATACGGCGTTGAAGAAAGAAAAAGGCGCCAGATTGGGATGCCCCGAAGGGCTCACGGTGGAAACCCATGCGATCGGCCGCGGAGCAACGGAATTCAGCAGAATGCCGTAAAGGTCGCTGTGAGAAATCTCGGGAGGGCTGACGTTCATAATCGTATGTTTGATGCACCGGAGATAAGTTACGGACCAGCCGCTGGAAATAGAAAGTTCTTTATGCGGCATAGCTTATTCGCTCCCCGCAGAGATGCCGGCCAATCAAGATGACGTTGCTTTTGGTAACGTAGTTCCCGAGAACATTTCTTTGGCCGCGATTACGGTGTTGCTGTGGATCGTAACCGTGTCCTCGACGTTCTGCGCGTAGCCTCCGGCGAAGGTGACCATGACGGGGATATTGCGCGCACGGGCCACACGGAAAACCAGTTCGTCCCGCTTTTTCAGCCCCTCGATCGACAAGTTGAGCCCGCCCAGTTGGTCTTCCTTATATGGGTCCGCGCCGGCGATGTAGCACAACAGGTCGGGCTCGAACTGGCGCAGTCCGGAGCTGAGGGTGTTATCAAGCCATGCAAGATAATCGTCGTCGCCAGTACCGTCGGGAAGATCGACGTCGATGGATGAGGGCGGCTTCCACATGGGGTAATTATTGTGCTGGTGCAGCGAGATGGTGAAGACGTCCCCGGCGTGGGCTCCGCGCATTTTGCCGCGTGGGGCGTTGGGGGGCGGCTGAACTGTTGAGACTGAAGCTGAGGGCAGCAGCGCGCTTGCCGTCCGGGTGCCCGCGAAAATTGCAGCCGTGCCGTTGCCTTGGTGGACGTCGCAGTCCACGGTCATGGCGGTGTGGATCTTGTCATCACGCTGCAGGCGACGAATGGCGACCGCGACATCGTGGATCATGCAGAAGCCCTCGCCGTGGTCGGGAAAGGCGTGATGGAATCCGCCGCCGATGCTGATGCTGATCCCGTCGGTCAGGCATTGACGCGCCGCCAGGATCGATCCTCCTGCGGCGAGCCAGAACGCATCGGCCAACTCACGTGAGTAAGGGATTTCCATTTCCATTTCTTCGCGCGGGCTCAACGTGCCGGTCTTCAGCTTCTGGACGTACTCGGGTTTGTGGACCAGGAGAATGTCCTGATCGGTGGCGGGCTGCGGCTCGAGGAAATCTTCTTGGCTGGCTACACCGGTCGAGATCAGGCGATCGTGAATGCGGCGGTATTTTTCGGCGGGAAAGACGTGATTGCCGATGGGGAGGTAGTAGGCATCGCTGTAGATGAGCTTGAAGGGGAGCATGGCGAAGCCTTTCATCATACGCTCAACACGATGCGCCTCAACACGATGTCATCCTGAACTGGGGCGAAGCCGCAGCGAGGACCGTACGTCAGCGCGAGCCGTCGATGCCGTGGACGGGGACGCCAGGATACTTGCAGCGCGGAGGGTCCCAACAACGACACTTTCGGCGCACGGTCTCGTACGGTCAGCGCGTTACGTGACGAGTTGACGAATTAGTGTTTCTTCGGCTGAACCGGGGCGACTACTGGCCGCCGCACAGGGACTATCGCGCCTTTAGAGGGATCGGCGGCAGCGCTGGCACGCGTCAGAACTTCCTGCTGGATATACTGCACAAACTCCTGGATCTGGCGCTGCATTTCCTCCATGCGTTCGCGCATTTGCAGGATGATCGCCATGCCAGCGATATTGACCCCGAGGTCGCGCGCGAGCGAGAGGATGAATTCCAGACGAAGAAGATCTTCATCGGTATAGAGACGCGTATTGCCTTCGGTGCGCGACGGTTTAAGCAGGCCCTCGCGCTCGTAGAGACGGAGGGTTTGGGGATGAATGCCATACATTTCGGCAACAGCGGAAATCATGTAGGCACCTCTGGATTTCCGTTTAGTCATCGTTGTCCTCTATCCGATTCTAGAGCGCACATCAATTTTCCTGCTAGTTCCGGGCTGGTTCCTGCCGCGCAGAATGGCGCCAAACCCAAGCCGCCGAGTGGCATCGTAATCGGCGGAGGTTTCTTATGGACGAAAATAATGCTATCAGTGTAGTGGAAAATCTTATTGAGACGAACCGCGACGGGCAGAAAGGCTACAAGGAGGCTGCAGAGCACGTAAAGCGACCGGACTTGAAGACCTATTTCAACGAGCAGAGCATGGAGCGCGGACGCTTTGCCATGGAATTGCAGGCGGAACTGGCAAAACTGGGAAAGCCTGACAAGAAGGTTTCGGGATCGGCCGGTGGCGCGATGCATCGGGCGTGGATCGATACGAAAGTCGCGCTCGGGGGCGGCGACAAGACGATTCTCGAGTCCGTCGAGGCGGGCGAGGACACAGCCAAGGACACGTACAACAAGGCACTTAGCGGAAACTTGCCAGAGACCGTGAGGGCGATGGTGCAGCGGCAAGCGGCGAGTGTCCAGCAGGCCCACGACAAGGTGCGGAACTTGCGGGATCAAGCGAAGGCTGCCGCCTAAGCTCGAAACTTCACGCACCGACCAAAGGAAAGAGGACCGGATATCCGGTCCTCTTTTTTTTGTTGATGGTTAGGATCAGGCGGCGGGTTGCGGCTTCCGCTTTGGGGCTACTGCCCAGCCTGCCGGCTTGAGCGCGTGGTTGAGAGCGTAGGCGACGAATCCGGCCGCGATGAGGATCATGCCGAAGGCGAAAGAACTCATCCCGAGAATCGACTCATGCTCGCTGCGAAATACGGAGAAACCGAGCAAGAGCATCGGCGGGATGCCGATCGCGATCGCTCCGAAGAGGCCACCCGGAACCTTGAACGGACGCTTCAACCCAGGCTCAGTGAATCGAAGGACGGCCAGCGCCACAAATTCCAGGAACAGGCTACTGCCGTAAACCAGGATGTCGAGCGTGACCAGCCGCTCGAAACCCAGGAGCAGACAAGGCATCCAGAAGCAAGCGAGAACGACGATCGTCACCCACGGAGCCTTCGACTTGGGATGCAGTTTTCCGAAAAATTTCGGCAGCATGCCATCCTGCGCCATGGCCAGAGGCAGACGCGAGTAGCTCATGACCAGGGCGTTGAACATGCCGAAGCCGCTGATCATGCCGCCGAGGGCAAGGCCGAATCTGAGCAGTGGGCCACCTAAGATCCCGGCAACATCGGCCCAGAAGCCGGTATCCCAGGAACTTGCGGGAAGGCCAGTCATCCACATGGCTCCGACCGGAACGATGTAGCTGACGGCAACGATGAAGACGGCAACCAGCATGGCGCGCGGATACGTCCGCTGCGGCTTTTCGACTTCCGTTGCGATGGTCGAGGCGTTGTCCCATCCCATGTAGTTCCACATGCAGATGAGCAGTCCGGTAAGGATGCCAACGTCGGAGTGCGACGGTTTGGTTGCGACCGCAAGAGCTCCAAGCTTAAACGGAGCGATGCAGACGATCGCCAGAAACGGCGCCGACAGGGCGAAGAACAGCCAGAGCGAGGTGTGGGAAACGACCTTTACGCCGGCGATGTTGAGCAGGGCGCAGGCAACGACTACCGCCATGCCCACGAAGAGCCCACGATGTCCTTGCTGGAACCAGGGGAACAGGCGGTCCAGGTAGAGGACGAAGAGGGTAGGGTAGATCGCCATGTCGAAGATAGAGGCGACGAGCGAGAGCCAGGCTTCCTGGAATCCCCAGCAATTGCCCATGGCGCGGCGCACCCAGGCGTAGTATCCGCCTTCGAAGGGGAGCGCGCTGGAAAGTTCGCCGATCATGAACGCGGTCGGCAGGCTCCACAGGAGCGGCGTCAGGAGCAGGATCAGGATGGCGCGTCCGTAACCGGCGCCGTGCACGATGTCTTCGGTGCCATAGGTTCCGCCCGATACCATAAAGAAGGTGGCGGCGACCAGGGGCCAAAGCGTGAGGCGGACGAATTTCTTCCGGTGGGGGACGGCGGCGAGGGATTGGGAATTTTCGAGTTGTTGCCGGCTAGCTGTTGCCAATTTCTATGGCTGCCTCCTCAAGCGACTCACTCTCACCACCGCGTCTCCCTTGGTCTTCCGAAGAAGACATTGCTTCTCGCGGCTCCCAGGTTTGATGCGTTTTCCCGGGCATTTCGGCGAAGTTAGTTCGCAGTTGTGAGATTACGGGAAATTTCCACAGATGCAAGAATTTTTTGAGGAATTTTGCAAATTTTTGTAACGCGGCGGGAGTGGTACGAGGGTAATGCCGTGAGCTACGAGCGGTGAGTCTTTGACTCGTGGAAAGATTCGTGCAGCTGATCTTGGATGCGATGGTGGCGACCTTCTGAGCGAAGTAGAATGCTTTCGCAACGACCGTTGCGCCCTGCTCCGGCCGTTCCTGGAGGAGATCGTGTTCGGCCGATTGATCGCTAACTGGGTTTACGGCGGGTTTCTGGCCGGGTTGTTGCTGCTTTTCCTGACGCCTGTCCTAGTGCACGCATGGCCAGCTCCGCTTGTGGCTACGTTTCTTTGCCTTCCGGCCTACATGATTCATCAGTACGAGGAGCATGACAACGACCGGTTCCGGTTGTACGTGAATCAAAAGATTGGAAGAGACGCGTTGTCCCCGTTAGCTGTTTTCGTGATCAATGTGCCAGGAGTCTGGGGAACCGTCGGGATCTCTCTGGCTCTGGCTGCGAGCCTGCGCGTTGGCTTCGGGCTGATCGCGATGTACCTGCTCGTCCTGAATGGCGCGATTCACGTCATCCAGGCGGTGGTCGCGCGAGAATATAACCCGGGACTGGGAACGGCAGTCGCATTGTTCGTTCCCCTAGGCGGATACGGTATCGCCTGTATCCAGCAGGCCGGTGGCGGCAGCCTCTTGATGCACTTGACCGGGGCGCTGGTAGCGATTGGCATCCATGTCGCGATCATTGTCCACGTATTGCGGAAGTGAGATCTGGTTGAGTTTGATGGCCATCCGGTGACTGGCCGCATCGTGAGAATTCCCTGCCACGCTTATCTCGCAGAATGCCGGGTTGGGGTCCTTCGCTAGGACGACGGAGGAGTGCTCAGAGCGTCAGTTCCCAGGTTTCAGCGACCAGATTTTTGCGGCTCCAGCTGTCGTGCTTCTCCTCTCCGACCAGCTTGAAGCCAGCACCTTTGTAGATGCTGCGGGCGGCGGCCAGTTCGCTTTGCGTCCAGAGCATGATTTTCTTATAACCGGCTTCGCGGGCGAAGTAGCCGCATTCCTCGATCAGGCGTTTTCCGATCCCCAGGCCGCGGGCAGACGGTTCTACGAGTAAAAGACGGAGTTTGGCAATCGACGAGGACTTCTTGACCAGAAACGCCGACCCGACGTTTTCGCCGTATCTCTCAGCGATCCAGCAACGCTCGCGTTTGGGATCCAGATTCTGGATGAACTCGGCGACGATCTCTGCTACGAGCGCCTCGAAGCGTTCGTCATAGTGGTATTCCCGCCAGTAGAGTTCGCCGTGGCGCTGCACGACCCAGCCCATGTCTCCGGGGCGGTGTTGGCGAAGGACGTAGGGCCTGGCCGGCGGTTGCGATGGAGCCAGAACGACCTCGATCTCGTGGATGGCGGCCAGCATTTTCTTTTGCTGGTGGGGCGAAAGGCGTGCGAGCATGGCGGCCACTTCTTCGCTGGAACGGCGTTCTAGGGGATCGAAAACCTTGTGGCCCTTTGCAGTGAGGGAAAGAAACTGGTAGCGGCGATCGTCGGGCGAGGGCGCGGTCTTGATCCAGCCGTGCGTCTCGAAAGTCTGCAGCATGCGGCTCACGTAGCCGCGGTCCAGGCCAAGGTTCCGGCAAAGGTCTTTGGCCGTGACGTCCTCGCGGTGAGCCAGTTCATAGAGGACGCGCACTTCGGTCAAGGAGAACCGGCTTTGCAGCAGGTGCTCCTGGAGGACACCGATCTGGTGCGTATAGAAGCGGTTGAAGCGACGGACTGCCTGGACGGGATCGTCCGATGACGAGGCGGGGAGGAGCACCGAAGCTGTCATAGGGGCAGTTTAGCATATTAGTTGACTTAGTCAACTAATCTGGATCCGCGGAGTGTGCGACGAAAAACGGGGATTGGGGGAATGACGTTTGTAACGATGCGCGCCTCTTCTGGGGATTGAATAATGAAGGCGGGAGCCGCTCATGATGAAAACTCGTCTTCGTTGCCGATGGTTCCTGGGGATCGCGACGCCGGGATTGGCCTGGGTGCTTTTAGCGCAGCTATCAAGTGCGCAGAGTCTGCCGCAATTGGACCAGAGAATTGAAATCGATGCCCCTACCGCTGCGAAGCTGACAGGCGCCTTGTCCGTCTCGGGTGCCGGAGCGAGCACACTATCGCCTGACATAGAAGCCCTGCTTGTGAAACTTCTCCCCGCCTCGCTGAAGGATTCCTGCAAAGAAATGATGGAACTCGACGGTCCGGGGCGTGACCACGCAATTTGGAATGCCAGGCCACTATATGTGAATGGCCGCGGGGGCACGTACCGGGCGGTGATTGCTTACCGCTGTGCATTCAGGCCGAATCCGCACTTCAGCCCATTTTTTGACGAAAGACCGGCCTTGTTATCTCTAGGGGCGGGCGCGGCCAGGCTCGTAATAATCCCCGTGGACAAGCCCTGCGATCACTGCTCAGATTTATACTCAACGGATTTTGCGAAGCCCCATGCGAACAGCCACGGCGAGTTGACGGAACTGCAGGTTACCAGCACACCTGTGGGTGACGGTCCCGATTCCTTCACCCGGACACAATCTGTTTGGGTCGATGAGGCTCAGGGTCGGGTGGTTCTCCGAGTGGACTCTCGGACCGAAAGTGATACCTACGATGACGAGACCGAGAAGGGATCCCAAAGTGTTTGCGATGCCAAGATGGGATATGAACGCGACGCAACCGGCGACCTCTCTGCCATCGTGACCGTTACGACCTGCACCGAAGACAACGTTGTGAAGCCGAGTGAAACAGTCCGATATGTATGGGATCCGAAGGCGAAGGTTTTCAGCCGGGGTTTGTCCCAGGGTGGTACGCAGGCATCAGTTAAACACTAAGCTGCAGAGTGAAAAAGCGCGACCTATTCCCCTTAAACCTTAGTCCAAAGATCGGCTCTCGGATCTTCTGGATTTAGCTTCGCCAGTTCGCGGAGGAGTTCCTTTGTCCGCTCGTCTCTCGGCATGGAGACGTGGACGGTGATCTCCACGATTTCGTCGCCGCGGACGCCTTCTTTCGTCGCTGACGGGACTCCCTTTTCCCGCAAGCGCAGCTTTTGGCCCGACTGCGTGCCGGGAGGAATCTTCAGCAGAGCCCGGCCATCAATTGTGGGGACTTCTATCTTCGCTCCCAGAGCCGCTTCAGTTGCGCTGACCGGAACGGTGAGCGAGATGTCGTCGCCGTCACGGTGAAAGACGGGATGGTCGCCGGTGCGGATGATGGCGTAGAGGTCACCAGGGGCGCCGCCATGGGCTCCGGCGTTCCCCTTCCCGGGGACGCGGATACGCTGCCCGTCGCGAGTGCCGGGCTTGATGCGAACTTCAAGCGGTTCTGTGTGCGTGACCGTGCCCTCGCCGTGGCACGTGGGACACGTGGTCAGATTCTTTCCAGTTCCGTGGCAGCGCGGGCACTGGACATTGAACTTCATGCGTCCACCGGTTTGGGTGACCTGTCCGGTGCCGTTGCATTCGGGACACTTGCCCGGAGCTTCGAGCGTCCCCTGGCCGTGACATTGGGGACAGACATCCTGGCGGGTAATGTTGAGGCGCATGACGCCGCCGCGGATCGCGGTCCAGAAGGGGACGTTGACTTGGTACTCGAGGTCGGTGCCGGGCTCCGGACCTTCGTCGGCTTGGGCCGCGCCCCGGCCTCCACCGAAAATTCCTGAGAAAATGTCGCGGAAGCTGCCGCCACCGCTGCCGCTGGACGTGGGCTGTCCGCGTGCGGAATTATTCACGAAATCAGAAAAATCGAATCCGTCAAAATCGAAATGGACCCCGCCCTGATTGCCGCCTTGCGGGGAACCGCCGGGGAAGCCTCCCGGGAATCCGCCGCCGGACTGTCCGGCCCGCGCGTAGGCTTCCGCCGTAGCCGGATCGATGTTGTCGGAGTAGAAGCCGACCTGGTCGTAGATCTTGCGCTTCTTGGGATCGCTGAGGACTTCGTTCGCCTCGGAAATGGTCTTGAATCTTTCCTCCGCGGACTTGTCGCCGGGATTGACGTCGGGGTGATGCTTGCGGGCGAGTTTGCGGAAGGCTTTACGAATGTCTTCGGTAGAGGCGGACTTCTTCACTCCGAGAGTTTCGTAATAATCTTTTTTTGTGGTGGTTGCCATTGAACACGATTGAACACGATCTGAACTCGGATGACAGACATACCGAGTTTAATTCAGAATCTTCCGTCTCTCCTTATCGTCTATGACGACGGTCAAGTCCTCGAAGTCCGGCTCGTCTACATAGACCGGGATGCGGCGCACTCCCGTCGGAGTTTCCGCAAAGACGAGCCATTTACCCTCCTCATCGGCGAGGTCGATAAAGTAAGTTTGGTTGTTTACCTGGAAATCCAATTCAATTCCCCCCTGTTTGTGTCCCCAAAATCGTGACATCCTGAGCGGAGTTGCCGGCCGCGAAGCGGCGGCAACGGAGTCGAAGGATCGCTACCCTTGGCTGCGACGTCTCAAGTAGGGATCCTTCGACTCCGTGGATGCTGCGCCGCTATCGCGCAGCACCCACTTCGCTCAGGATGACAAGTCCTGAAAGCTGACAGCTGACAGCTTACTTCTTGTCTTCTACGTCCACGTACTCAGCGTCGATCACGCCTTCGTCTTTCTTAGCCTGTCCGTCGCCGCCTTGGGGTTCAGAGCCTGGCGTCGGGCCTGCACCTGGGGCACCCTGCGCTCCGCCTTGCGGCTGAGCAGCCGTGTACATCTGCTCGGCCAGCTTGTGCGAAGCGGTGGTCAAGGCTTCGCGGGCCTTGTCCATCTGCGCCTTGTCATTCGACTCGAGCGCCTTCTTGGCGTCGGCCAGCGCGTTTTCGACGTCGCCACGTTCGGAACCGGAGATCTTGTCGCCGTGCTCCTTCAGCATCTTCTCGATGTTGTAGACCATCGAGTCGAGCTGGTTCTTGGCTTCGATCGAATCGCGAGCTGCCTTGTCTTCGGCCGCATGCGCGTCGGCTTCCTTCGCCATGCGCTCGACTTCATCTTTCGACAGACCAGAGGACGACGTGATCGTGATCTTCTGATCCTTTTGCGTCGCCGTGTCTTTCGCGGTGACGTTCAGGATGCCGTTAGCATCAATGTCGAATGTGACTTCGATCTGCGGCACTCCCCGCGGCGCCGGCGGAATCCCGGTCAGGTGGAACTTGCCGAGCGTGCGGTTCTGCGCCGCCATCGGACGTTCGCCCTGCAGGACGTGAACTTCGACCGAGGTCTGGCTGTCGGCCGCGGTCGAAAAGGTCTCCGTCTTCTTGGTCGGGATCGTCGTGTTGCGCGGGATCATCGGCGTTGCCACGCCGCCCAGCGTTTCGATCGCCAGCGTCAGCGGAGTAACGTCGAGCAGAAGCAGGTCCTTCACTTCGCCCTTGAGCACGCCGCCCTGGATGGCTGCACCAACCGCGACAACTTCGTCGGGGTTGACACCCTTATGGCCTTCGCGTCCGAAGAGCTCTTTGACGAGCGCCTGGATGCGCGGCATGCGGGTCTGTCCACCGACCAACACGACCTCGTTGAGCTTGCTGGCATCGACGCCCGCATCTTTCATGCACTGCTTGCACGGGCCGACCGACTTCTGAATGATGTCTTCGACCATGCCTTCGAGCTTGGCACGGGTCAGCTTCTTGACCAGGTGCTTGGGACCGCTGGCATCCGCCGTAATGAACGGCAGATTGATTTCGGTCTCCATGGTGGTCGAGAGCTCAATCTTCGCGCGCTCGGCCGCATCACGCAGACGCTGCAGGGCCATTTCGTTCCCTTTGCCACGCAGGTCGAGCCCCTCATCTTTCTTGAATTCGTCGATGAGCCAGTCGACCAGGCGCTGGTCGAGATTGTCGCCGCCCAGGTGCGTGTCACCGTTGGTGGCCTTGACTTCGATGACGCCTTCGCCGACTTCGAGGATCGAGATATCAAACGTTCCTCCGCCGAAGTCGTAGACGGCAATGGTCTCGTCCTTTCCCTTGTCGAGCCCGTAAGCGAGCGCGGCTGCCGTGGGCTCGTTGATGATTCTTTTCACTTCGAGGCCGGCAATCTGTCCGGCGTCTTTGGTGGCCTGCCGCTGCGCATCATTGAAGTATGCCGGAACCGTGATGACAGCTTCCGTGACTTTCTCCCCGAGATAGTCTTCCGCAGCCTTCTTCAGCTTCTGCAGAATCAGTGCCGAGATCTGGGGCGGAGTGTATTCCTTCCCCTGGGCCAGCACCGCGACGTGGTCGCCCTGACGCACGACTTTGTAGGGCACCATCTTTATTTCTTCGCCGACTTCGTCGTAGCGGCGTCCCATGAAACGCTTGATCGAATAGACCGTGTTTTCGGGATTGGTGATCGCCTGGCGCTTGGCGACCTGCCCGACGAGTCGCTCGCCGGTCTTGGTAAATCCGACTACCGACGGGGTAGTGCGCCCTCCTTCTTCATTGGCAATAACCTTGGGTTCGCCACCCTCCATCACGGCTACGCAGGAGTTGGTGGTGCCCAGGTCAATTCCTATAATCTTGCCCATAAACCTTAAGCCTCCTAAAACTTGATAAGTCCTTTATCAACAGCGACTTTCTGCCCAGAAGTGCTTTTATATCAGCCACATGATAGGACTTGAGTGGATCCTTGTCAAGGTTTAGATGAGGTTGGAGTACGTGAGGTTGCAGGAGTTTAGGGCAGCCGAAACCGGACCGGCTACCGCGAAATCAGAGGGTTCTTGCGCAGGTCGCTGATCTCGTATCCAGCGGGTACCTCAACGATGTTCAGGGTCCGGAACCCCCACTTCGAGCGCACACCGTGCGAGAAATATACCCATCAGAAAAGACGGTGCAGCGGATTATTCCATCTCCACCTTCCAGACCGCCTGACCGCCAAGAGAATGGTAGAAGCCCCATCCCGCCACCGCCACGACGCTGAGTAGCGCGAGGAGCGTCGACGGCACGTACCACTCGGAAAGGTCAGCAGTGAAGGGGACGTTGGCCAGCATGTCCACGGTGAAGGCTCCAACCGCCAGCGGCACCAGTCCGAATCGCAGGACGATCAGCACCAGGACAGCGTAGATCAGAAGAAGTTCCGGAATGTCGACGGCCGGGTGTGTGCTTCCCAGAGACCGCATTCCGACCCAGAATACGAGAAAGAGAACTCCGGCAATCCAGTCGGAACGCACAATTTTGATCTTCACCAGCCCAAACAAGAACTCCACCAGCACCTTCAAGCCCAGCAGCATAAAGAAAAACTGCAGCGTGGCGAAAATTGACGTCGGCATCTGAATCAGGATTTGTCCCAGCGCTTGCCGTCCTCCCACCAAATAAGAGGTCGCACTAAGCGCCGGCGATGCCCCGATCCGCGCCAGTGGAATGTAGGACCCTTCGACGATCATGATCCAGACTGCTCCGAAGGAGACACCAAACAAGATGTCGCGCCCTACCAGCGCATCCCGAACCTGCCCGGAAATTAGACGGGTCCAGGTGATGATGGCCTGCGGCCAGCGCCGCCGAATCCAGGGTTCGATCGCCATGTAAAACACCCATCCGATACAGCCAAGCAGCAGACCGGAAGCGATGGCGAGCATCGTGGTTCCGAAGGTTTCGAAGCCGGGCACGAAGTGAGAGCGGCACACAAAGAGGAGCATCTCCAGAATGAACATGACCAGGGCCAGTCGAACCGCGCCTTCGCGGTCGCCGCGTCCATGGCGGTAGTTACGCCGCGCCAGCAGGGCGCCGGCCACCAGGAGAGCAATCAGGACGAGGAGCGAAATGATGTTGCCTGCGCGGTTTCTTTTTTCCTCCTCTGACTTTGGAGTGATCATGCGCCACGGCTTGTTCCATTCCCCGATCAGCGCGAAAAATACCGGCTTACCGCGCCACGCCGCAGCCTCCACTCGCAATGTACGGTTGGTCCCGGGCCACACACCTGTCCACGCCGCGCGAGTGTCGCTCATTCCCAGCGAAGTCCACTCCGGCTGGGCCGTTTGCAGCTTGGACGGGTCCAGTTCCGCCGCTGCGAAAAGGCGACTCCAGTCCGCGGCGACAGCCTGCGCTGCTGCGGCCTCCTTCTGCGGCGGAATCGCCTGGAAGTACACCAGCCTGCCGCGGCCGTCGAGTTTGACATTGACCATACCCGACAGGGTCGTCGGCGGATCTTCTTCCGCGATGATCCCCGGAGTGAGCTCGATATCGCGGTAGTCACTCGCCGTCATCAGGTCCGGGCTCTGCCGGTACCAGAACTCGAGCATCATCGGACGCGCCCCAATGATTTGATCCCAATTCACGGGTTTCGGATCGTGGCGTTCGACGTAATCGCGGTAGTCGGTGTCGTAATCGAAGCTGAAAGCGCTATCAGCCGGTTTTTGCGTGTAGCCGGCCGCGGCTACAACCTCCCGCGCTCTGTGCGCCAGCACTTCGGGGGTCTGATCTAGGTGCATCTTTTCCAGGGCACCGTAGTGGATGGTGAGCGAAGCGCCGATCGTCAGGCCAATCACGACGGTAGCAAGACAGGCTATGGCGATTGCAGGACGCAGACCCGAAGTTTCTCCGGCCGCGGCCACCATTTGGGGCGATGGAGTTTCTCCGGCAGCTAAGGCCGCGGCGAGCGGGTCCCCTCCGGGCAACGCCGCGGATACTGCCAGAGCATTGGCAGGGCGGGAAGAAGGCTCCGTCTCGAGACAGCGCAGGATCACTTTTTCGACAATAGGGTCGAGATCTTTGACGACAGAGGATGGGCGGCTCGGGGTTCGATCGTCGTGGCCGTGCAAAATGCCTGCTGCTTTTTCGGCGAACGGGCGTTTGCCGGTGAAGATTTCGTAGAGCACGAGGCCGAGCGCGTATATATCACTCAACATCGTGACTTCCCTGCCCTCGATCTGCTCGGGAGCCATGTAGGCAGGAGTGCCGCTGCGGACCTCAGAACCACGGATATCGTCGGCGACCCCCGCAAGGCCGAAATCGGTGATGACGGCCTGCCCACGACCGTCGAGCATGATGTTGGCCGGCTTCAGGTCGCGGTGCAGAACTCCCTTGGTGTGGGCGGCAGCGAGGCCGGCGCAGATCTGACGGGCGATCTCGACGGCTTTGTCCTGAGGAAGGCGGCCGATGCGACGCAGCAACGAAGCCAGGTCTTCGCCGTCGACGTATTCCATGGTGAAGAAGCTGGCGCCATCGATTTCACCGACATCGTAAACGCGGCATACGTTGGGATGCGAGATGCGGCGCGCGATGCGGACTTCGTTCTTGAAGCGCTCGAGCATCCCTTCGTGGCTGGTCGCTTCTTCGGGGAGGAACTTCATAGCGACGGCCTGGCCCAGGGTCAGATCGTCGGCGCGATAGACTTCGCCCATCCCGCCTTTGCCGAGCAGCGAGATGATGCGATAGCGCCCCGCGATGAGGCGGCCGGGAAGGAAGCGTCCCTCGCTGACGAGGTAATCGATCGAAGCAGAGGTCCGGGAGGAAGACCGCTGAGACGATGACGACGGCGGCCGCGGCGGCAGGGGCGAGGTCGCAGTGGCCGAGTAGTCGATGGTTGCGAGATCGTCCGGGCTCGGCGTTGTCTTCGCGCTGGATACCGGCTTGCCGCAGTCGGAGCAGAAGCGAACATCCGCTGCGGCCAGCGCTGTGCCACAGAAGGAACAGTAAGGCATGAAAATCCCCGCAACAGGATACCTCAGGTGGAGGGCGTCAGGGAGCGGACCTCAGACTTCAGACCTCGGACCTCGGCTAGGTTGTCGACATCATCTCTGGGGAACTAGGTCTGAGGTCCGAGGTCTAAGGTCGACGCCCGCTTTGTATTACCATCCAGAACGATGAACTCACGGTTGCAGCGGTGGCTGCGAGACCCTTTGTTCCTGTTGTGCCTTGTAGCGGGATTGCTTGCGTTCGTCGTCCAATCCGGCGAACTGGGCACCGCCGATACGATGCACCGGCTGCAAACCACGCACTGGCTGTGGACGTCGCAGCCGCAGGTATTTCCCAACGAGTATCCCGAGTTCGGTCTGCATGGCCGCGACGGCAAGATCTATAGCTGGTACGGCATTGGGCAGTCTCTGCTGATGTTGCCGGCGGATATTGTTGCGACCTGGGTGTCAAACTGGCACATGTTTTCGCAGTATCAGGACGATCCAGCGGTGCGCAGTATCATCGTCAGCTACAGCACGAACATTCTGATCAATGTGCTGACCGCACTGATCGTCTTCCGATTCTTGCGTCAATTGCAATTCACAGTGAACGAAGCCGTCGCAGGGGTGCTGGCCCTGATGTTCTGCACTACGCACCTGCACTACACGCAAAACATGCAGGAGAACAATTACATCCTGCTGCTGACACTGGTCGGGCTGTCCTATCAGTACGAGTGGCTGCGCAGCGGAAGCCGCCGGGCGTTGTGGATTGGCTCTGTTGCGCTGGGGTTGAATCTGCTGACTCGCGTGACCACCGGGATCGATGTGATGGCGGCAGGAATTTTCCTGCTGATGGTGCTCTGGTTTGAGCGCGTGAGAGGACGGGAGTTGTCGCAGAGGATCGTGAGTTACTGTAAGGTTGCGTTGCCGGTGTATGCCTTCTTCGCCGTTATCGAGCGGCTCTATAGCTATTACCGTTTCGGCTCGTTTACTCAGACCTATCTGCCGATATTTGCGCGTGAGCAGCGGGCGCAGGACCCCACGCTGCCGGCGAACTTCCCGTGGAGCACGCCTTTACATGAGGGAGTTCTCGGGGCATTGTTTAAGCCGGAGAAGTCGATCTTTCTTTTTGATCCGCTGATTGTGCTCGCTATTGTGCTGATTGTGCTGTCGTGGCGGAGACTCGAAGGCCTGGTCCGCGCCTACGTCGTAAGTTCCCTGCTGCTGCTCGTCGGCTATACCTGCTTCTATGCGCGATATTCATATTGGGCGGGAGACTTCGCCTGGGGCGACCGTTACGTCTCAAGCGCAGTGCAGATGGTCGCGCTGCTCGCCGTGCCTCTCCTGCTGCAACAGCGGGCAAACGTCGGTCGATGGATGTGGGCGGCGGCGATGGTTCTCATCGGAGTCAGCTTCGTCGTTCAACTTGCGTCGCTGATGTTCTGGCTCCCGCTGGAGATTTATCAGATGGAAACGCTGGGGCATCCGACGTTTGTAATCGCGCTTCGTTTCAAGAACATCGTGGCATTCGCTCTGGGGAAAATGGACGCCTGGGGTCTGAACACGGACGAGATGGGTTACGACCAGTGGGATTACGTGCATATCTCAACATGGAATTTCTTCCCGTTCCTGCTGCGCAGAGTCGGGGCCGCGCCGCGATGGGTGGTGGATACTGCATTCGCCATTTGGGGTGTTGCGCTGGCTGCGCTTGCGGCGGCGACGTGGAAACTCAGGGCCGCAACGCGGGCGTCGTACTGAGGAGTCTTACAAGTTCTGCCTTCCGCGTTATTGTTGGTGCCGTTTGTGGTGCAGGTTGGAGACCATGGCAGCCATGACGATGGCAAAACTCGGTGACCTCGGGGCTAAAGAGACTGAGTGAGAACTACCATTGACCGCAAGCGGTGGAGCAAGCACTACCAAGACTCCAGCCGCGTAGCGGCGAGATATGAAAGCCCGGCACGGAAGAGACTGCGTGAGAGCTACCATTGAACCCAAGCGGTGGAGCAAGCACCACCAAAACTCCCGCCGCGTAGCGGCGAGATATGAAAGCCCGGCACGAAAGTGCCGGGTAAAGTGGAACAAATGCGCGAGTCCCGTAGGGACGACACGCGCTCTCACGCACACTCTAAAGCCCAATTCTTCAGGGAGCCATACGGCACCAGCCGTGCCCTATCAAAGCGCAATGATTAATGAACTACCGACTCAGGGCACTAGAAAGGTAGATATCATGAAGTGTTTTCGTTCCGCCTTCGTTACCCTCGCCGTTCTCATCGCGGTTCACACGACCCTCCTTCTGCAAGCCGCATCTTCAACCGACCTGTGGAACGGAGCACAAGCGAAGAGCGCGCCTGAGCGGGTATCCGCCGATACTCCGCGGGTGACGCCGGGTGGGGCGACGTTCAAGGTTCCCAAGGAATGGTCGATCGTGACAGGAAAGAACCTCGTCATCCTGGAACCACCGGAAACCGATACGCACATCGTCATCTTCGACGCACCAGCCGGAGATGCGGCGGCTGCCGTGACGGCAGCTTGGGCGGCCTACAAGCCGGAGTCGAAGCGTCCCGTAAAGCTCGTCACTCCTCGCCCCGCCAAAGAAGGCTGGGATGAGCGGCAGGTCTTTGATTACGAAACCTCGCCCAACGAGAGAGCAGCGGTGGAGGCGCTCGCACTGCGGGCTGGAAGTTCGTGGACGGTGGCAATCCTGGATGGCACCGACCCCACAGTGGAGAAGCGCTCGGCTGCGGTGGGACTGGTCTTCGAGAGTCTGCGTCCGAAAAACTACAAGCGAGAGTCGTTCGCGGGACGCAAGGCTCACCCACTGGACGCAGAGCGCGTCGCGACGCTCACCGCTTTCGTTGAGAGTTCGATGCGGCAACTGGGGATTCCAGGCATCTCGATCGCGCTGATCGATCAGGGCAAAGTTGTGTATCAAGGCGGATTCGGAGTGCGTGAACTCGGCAAGCCTGAGCGGGTGGATGAGAACACCGTGTTCATGGCGGCGTCGAATACCAAAGGCATGACCACGCTGCTGCTCTCTGAACTGGTGGACCAGAAGAAGTTGAAATGGGATCAGCCGGTGATTGAGGTTTACCCGAGCTTCAAACTAGGCGACGCCGACACGACGAAGAAGGTCCTGATTAAGAACCTGATCTGCGCCTGCACAGGATTGCCGCGGCAGGACATGGAATGGCTCTTCGAATACAAGAACGCCACTCCGGAATCTGAGATAGCTCTGCTCGGCACGATGCAACCCACGAGCAAGTTCGGCGAGGTCTTTCAGTACAGCAATCTGATGGCGGCAGCCGCTGGCTATATCGGCGGACACATCGTGTATCCGGACCGCGAACTTGGCGCGGCCTATGACGCGGCGATGCAGCAGATGATCTTCGATCCGCTGGGGATGAAGTCGACGACCTTCGACTATGCGAAGGCATTGGCGGGAGATCATGCGACACCGCACGGCGATGACATAGATGGGAAGCCTAGCGTCGCCAGTATGGACATTAATTATTCGATTCTGCCGGCGCGTCCAGCGGGCGCAGTCTGGACCTCGGCGGCAGACCTCAGTCACTACCTACAACTTGAGTTGGCACAGGGCAAGCTGCCCAACGGCAAGCGCCTCGTATCGGCGGAGAACCTGCTGATGCGGCGCGCGCCGCAGGTTCAACTCGGCGAAGACGCGAGTTACGGAATGGGCCTGATCACCGACCATACTTATGGAGTTCAGGTGGTGAGTCACGGCGGCAGCATGTCCGGGTTCAAGAGCAACTGGTGGGCGCTACCCGAGTACGGCGTCGGGGCTGTGCTGCTTACCAACGCCGACAACGGCGGCATGCTGGAGGGTCCATTCAGCCGACGCCTGCTGGAGATTCTCTTTGATGGAAAACCAGAAGCTGAGGCCGATATCGCTTCGCGCGCGGCAGCGCACAAGGCACAACTCGCGAAGGAGCGTGAGCGACTGGTTGTCCCGGCAGCACCCGACATGGTAGCTGACTTGGCCAAGCACTACTCAAGCAAGGAACTCGGCGATCTGGAGGTGCGATCCAGTAACGCGGCTACTATTTTCGACCTTGGGGAGTGGAAGAGCAACGTGGCCTCGCGCAAGAACGACGATGGAACGACATCGTTTATCACTATCGATCCCGGGACAGATGGATTTGAGTTTGTGGTCGGGGAACGTTCCGGGAAACGCGTGCTGGTCATTCGCGACGGGCAGCACGAGTACATATTTACTGAAAGTGCTTAAACAAGAACCAATCCCGAGCAGGGCCTTCGTATGGTAGAATGGTAGCTCGTAGAGGTAGAATGGTACCATGAGCTTGAATATCAAAGACGAAAAGACTCACCGCATGGCGCGGGAACTGGCACGCTTGACCGGGGAGAGCCTGACCGCAGCGGTGAACGAGGCGGTTCGGGAACGGCTGGAGAGAGTTCGCGGAAGTTCCCGCACAAGCATGGCTGAACGCCTGATGGAGATTGGAAAAGATTGCGCATCTCACTTGAAAGAACCCTACAAATCGATGGACGTCGATGAATTACTTTATGACGAGAATGGACTGCCGAAATGATCCTGGACTCGTCTGTGGTAGTCGCGGTGCTGCGCCAGGAACCGGAAGCTTCGCGTTTCACCCGTGCCATTGAGTCGTCGCAACCGTGCCGCATCTCTGCAGCGAGCTATGTCGAAGCGTCGATCATCATCGACCGGTCTGAGGACGCGATAGCCTCACGACGACTCGACGATTTTTTTCGATTGTCCCGTACTGTCCTGGAGGCAGTCACTGCAAAGCAGGCTCAGATCGCCCGGCAGGCGTACCGGGATTTTGGCAAAGGACGCCACAAAGCTGATCTGAATTTCGGGGACTGCTTCGCCTATGCGCTGGCGAAGGAGATGGACGAACCCTTGCTTTTCAAGGGAACTGACTTCAAACACACCGACATCGAAGCGGCAGAGTACTAGTGCAGTGCGTCAAACAAATCGACATTTATGAGTCGACGGTTTCCTCTGTGATCCTCTGTGCCCCCTGTGGTTAAAGTCTTTGACCTGCTCGCCGATTCCGAGGCGCTACACTCGATGCTTCAGGGCTATTCCACGGTGACCGATTTCGCCAGGTTCCTCGGCTGATCCACGTCGCAGCCTCGCCGCACGGCGATGTGATAGGCCAGCAACTGCAAGGGAACAATTTCGAGGATGGGTGAGAGTTCCTCGGGTGCGGATGGAATGTATAAAACGTGGTCCGCCGCTTCCTTGATTTCCTCGTCACCTTCCGTAGCCAGAGCGATGACAACTCCCGATCGAGCCTTCACTTCTTTGAGGTTCGAGATGGTCTTCTCGTAGCGCAACACCGCGTCAGGGTTGTTTACATCCCGCGTCGCAATCACAACCACTGGCAAATTCTCGTCGATGAGAGCATTGGGCCCGTGCTTCATCTCGCCGGCGGGATATCCCTCGGCGTGGATGTAGGAAATTTCCTTCAGCTTCAATGCGCCTTCGAGCGCGATCGGGTAGTGAATCCCGCGGCCAAGGAAAAGGAAATCGTGGACCTTCTGATAGCGCTTGGCCAGTTCGTCACACGCTGGGTCATGAGTGAGGATGTTCTCGATCTTGGCGGGAATGCGGGTAAGTTCCAGCATGGCGGCGCGTGACTTTTCGAGAGGCATGACGCCGCGCACTTGCGCAAGATACATCGCGAAGATGTACAAGGCGGTCAGTTGTGCGGTAAACGCCTTAGTGGAAGCGACACCGATCTCAGGGCCCGCATGCGTGTAGATCGTTCCCGCCGCCTCTCGCGTGATCATCGAACCGACAACGTTGCAGATGGCAAGCGTCTTTGAGCCTTTCGACTTCGCCTCCCGCTGCGCGGCGATGGTGTCGGCAGTTTCGCCCGACTGCGAGATCACCAGGGTAATCGTGTTGGGCTCGACGATGGGATTGCGGTATCGCCACTCGCTGGCATAGTCGACCTCCACGGGCACACGCGCCAACGATTCAATCATGAACTTACCAGCTTGCCCGGCGTGCCAACTGGTTCCGCAAGCGAGGATGTTGATCTTCTCCGCCGATCGAAACTCGGCGTCCGTGATGTCCATCTGGTCCAGGAATATGTGTCCGGTATCCTGCGAAACCCGGCCAAGGGTGGTGTCGCGGACGGCGCGCGGCTGCTCGTAAATTTCCTTGAGCATGAAATGCTTGAAGCCGCCCTTTTCCGCCTGAATCGGATCCCAGGTGACGTGCTGCACCTGGCGGACTACAGGCTTGCCGTTGAAATCCGTGAGTTGCACGCCATCTGCAGTAACGATGGCCATGTCGCCGTCGGCGAGAAAGAAAATGTCGCGCGTATGCTGCAAAAGCGCAGGCACATCGGAGGCGACGAAGTATTCATCATTGCCCATGCCGATAACTGTGGGCGGACCGTTGCGCGCGGCGACGATCTTATTCGGCTCATCGGTGGAGATCACAGCAAGCGCGAACACACCGGAGATCTGTTTCACCGTCTGGCGAACTGCATCTTCCAAGGATACGCGATGACCGTTGCCGGATGCAGTGGAGTACTTCTCGACGAGGTGTGCAATGATTTCCGTGTCGGTTTCGGTGGTGAACGTGTGCCCTTCCTCAGTGAGCTTCTTCTTCAGGCTGAGATAGTTCTCCACGATCCCGTTGTGCACAACCACAATCTTGCCGGTGCAGTCGCGATGGGGATGAGCGTTTTCTTCGGTGGGACGGCCGTGCGTAGCCCAGCGGGTGTGGCCTATGCCGTAGGTGCCGTGGAGCGGCTTCTGCCGGATCGCCTCTTCCAGATTTCGCAGCTTGCCCTCGGCGCGGCGAACCTCAAGACTACTTCCGTTGCCGGATACTGCGATTCCTGCGGAATCGTAGCCGCGATATTCCAGCCGCCGCAGACCTTCAATGATGACGGGAACGACACTTTTCTTGCCAACGTAACCGACGATGCCGCACATTTTCGACCTCGGAGACCGGGCTTATTCAGCCAGAGAGAAGCGGAACTCTTCGATGACAGGATTGGTCAGGACCTCGCGGGCGATACGTTCGACTTCGGACTGGGCCTCTTCCCGACTCAGGCCTCCGTCCAACGTGAGCTCGAAATATTTTCCCTGCCGGACGCTCTCCAGGCCTTTGTAGCCCATCTTCTTGAGGGCGCCGTGAATCGTTTTGCCCTGGGGATCGAGAACGCTCTTCTTGAGAGAAACGTAGACGTAGGCTGTCATACAGTCATTATTATACGTGACCGCTAATGGGCGGGTTCGTTCTAACTTGATGTCATAGCGGCCAGTTTTTGATCCAGATCCGCCAGTTCATTTTCCAGAAGTAAGCGATGTCGCGGATTCGCGGCGCGCTCAAGTTGCTGCAGCACTCTCTGGCGCGACAATCGAAGAGCCTCCCGTTCTCGGACACGGGCCGCCGCCTCTGTCGTCAGTCTGGGCCGCGACTGCGTAGGCTTTTCATTGGCCTCCGATTGCTGGGCTTCGACGGATTTGCTCTCCCATCCCCTGGCCATTTTTCTAATTATAGTTCCCGGTGGGAAGACTGGTTTGTGGGAATGCACATAGCATCGGCACAGAATCCGTTTGTAATTTACAAAAATGGAACAGCGCTCAGAACTTTTGTCTGCTTATTGACGGCATGGGTATAATCTGGGGATTAAGCAAACAAAGGAATGTTCTGCCTTTTGAGGGGGAGGCGGTCACAGGAGTATTTTTCTCTAGTGAACCTCTCAATCAGGCACTCCGCGCAGATAACCCGCGGCTGTGGGCTTTTGTCCGCATCTCACGCACACCGCCAAGGAAGAGCCTTAAACTACCGTTGCCACAATCACCTTCTCCGACATTTTGATCTGCGCTCCCTCCGCCCGGTTCTGCTTTCGCTCGATCTCGACGCCTTCATCGCGTTAATTTCCGGGCGGACAAGCTTCCCGACGAGGCAGCATCAGAATCAAGCGGATGCTGCTTGCACTCTGGAGACTCATAGTGGGCTGACTGCACACGAAGAGGCAGACCCGCCGGGTGAGGTCTTCGGCGATGATGAGTGAACGCAAGGCCTGGACGGACGGAATGTTCGTCTCATCTCAGCATCCCGAAGCTCTGACCGAACTCGACGAGTTGGCCTCTGCCTATTTCGAAGCATCGAATGTGGGGCTCTGCATTCTCGATCCAAGTCTTCATTACATCGCAATCAACGGAACGTTAGCCCGGATGAACGGCGTCCCTGCAGAGGACCACTTGGGAAGAACGGTGCGGGAGATTTTGGGAGAAGTTGCCGACCCGGTAGAGAAGAAGATTTCCGAAGTGCTCGAGATCCGGCGATCACTGGGATTCGAGGTCTCTGGAAAACTCCCCTCAAGGACGGAAAGCGGCCACTGGATCGCAAATTATCTTCCGATCATGGATGCGCAAGGAGCGGTGAGCAGGGTTGGGGCGGTTGTGGTCGAGGTAACGGCGCCGAGAGTACTCGAAGAGTCCGTTCAAGAGCTTGATCGGCAGTTGCGCCAGGAAACCAAGCGGCTGCAGATGCTGACCGATGTAACCAGCTTGCTTTCGTCGAACTGGGATGTCGCGCAGGTCTTTCCCAGAGTCTCCGCTAGCCTTCGCCGTGTGCTGTACCAGGAGTTTGTGACGTTTGCACTGCACGACGCCGGGACTGGGCTCCTTGTATACCAGGCAACGGACTTTCCGCTGAGCAAAGGCCTGATGCCCGCCGTACAGGTCAGCCCGAGCGAAACTCCAGTCGGGCGGTCGATGCGAGAACAAAAGCCGATGATCTTCTCGCAGGAGCAATTGCAGGGCTTCGATGATGAAGTCGCGAAAGGTCTGCTGGCGGAGGGACTTCAATCCCTCTGCTGTGTGCCACTCCTGCGTCTGAAAGGAGCATTAGGAGTTGTAGTTCTGGGAAGCACGCGCCCGGATGCATTTCGCTCGGAAGACGTGCAATTGATCAATCAGGTGGCAACCCAGCTGGCCGTAGCTATCGAAAACCGCCGCACCGCGGCTGAAATCGACTTGCTCAAGCAGCGGCTGGGAGAGGAGCGAAGCTACCTTGAGGGACACACACGGTCCGAAGGGCAGTTTCCTGAAATCGTTGGAGACAGTGCCGCACTTAGGCAGGTGCTCGACCAGGTCGCAACCGTCGCGGCCAGTGAGGCGACCGTGCTGATTCTGGGGGAAACCGGGACGGGCAAAGAACTGGTCGCCCATGCGATACATCGCATGAGCCGCCTCAAGGATGGACCGTTCATCAAAGTTAACTGCGCCGCGATCCCCACCGGCCTTCTGGAGAGCGAATTGTTCGGGCATGAGAAAGGCGCCTTCACCGGTGCCATTAGCCGCAAAATCGGGCGCATCGAACTGGCACATGGCGGAACGTTGTTTCTTGACGAGGTGGGTGAGATTTCAACCGAATTGCAGCCCAAACTGCTGCGGGTGCTCCAGGATCAGGAGTTCGAACGCCTGGGCAGCAACCGCACGGTCAAGGTGAAAGTGCGGGTGGTGGCAGCCACGAACCGGAACCTGCCGGAAAGTATCGCGCAGGGGAAATTCCGCAGTGACCTTTTCTACCGGCTGAACGTTTTCCCGATCCGTGTGCCCTCGTTGCGGGAGCGTCGCGAGGATATCCCTTTGCTGATCCGCCATTTCGTGCACAAATTTGCGCGTCGGATGGACCGATATATCGAGACCATTCCAAAGGAAACCATGAAAGCCCTGATGCAATGGGATTGGCCGGGCAACATCCGCGAAATTGAGAACTTGATGGAGCGGTCCGTCATTCTGAGCGAGGGAAATGCTCTGCGAGTTCCGCTTTCGGAATTACGGGCACAAAGCAAATCCCGAACCGCGGAGGGCGACCGAACTCTCGATACGGCAGAAAGACAGCACATCATCCGAGTGTTGAGAGAGACGCGAGGAGTTCTATCTGGGCTCGAAGGAGCCGCTCGCAGGCTCGGCTTGAAGAGGACAACCTTGCAGTCAAAGATGCAGCGACTGGGTATCAAGCGGGAGGATTATTCCGACCCCGAAAGCAAAATGGGGTAGCACTGATGTGACGGCTAATCAGCGACTGCCGAAGAAGCGGCAGAACTCGGACCATCTCAGGCCGGCATCCTATTTCGGAACTCGTTCGAAACAGGGACGTTGCGGCCTCACTTTGTAGTGCCGTTTTCGGAAAGCCACGTGCACAAGCGATAGTGTCTGCCTCTGGCCGGAGGTTGCAAGTCTCGCCTCAGCAGAAAGACGCAATCCTAAAGTCCCAGACCTGTGAGGTGGCTCAAGCCGCCACGGGTGGAGTCATAGTTGTGTTACAGCTAAACACGTTGCAGACGTTTGCGGCAAGCGTTTCCAGCCGCAGTGTAGAACCGCTAGTCACGCTCCCGAGAGCGCGCCGATGCCGATCGGTAGGGGATCGCAGCCAACCCGACATCAGGTGGACGATACTCGAGGACGCTCGCGAGGTCGCATCACCACAGACTGCGCCGGAACCAAAACCGCAGGCCCACCCTCAAGAGATTGATCCGCTCTACCTCTTCGCGTGTCACATGGAATGGGAGAGGAGCGAAGAACCGATCGCAGGTTGGGAACTCCTTAGGGCCTCGCAAAGCTCCCCTAGTGAGACGCGGTCGCACGCTCGGGCTCTGCTTTCCGGTTCGCGCCATCTGGGCGGAATCGGGCTGGCCGAAACACCTTACCCCCGGTGAAGCGCCAACCTCGAGCGGAGGACGAAATGAAAGCGCCTTATGGACTCGACACTATTGAAGATTGCTGCGAGTGTCCCGAATGCGAAAGCGGTCGCTTTTGCGCGTTTTCCCAGCTGACGCTGGAGTCATTGAGCAAAGCCAGCCACAAAAGCGTGCTGCCCGCTGGCCCATCCTGTTCGTGGGAGGACAAACTCCACGCGGAGTGTTCATCGTCTGCTCGGGAAAGGTGAACCTTTCGACTACGTCGCGCGAGGGCAAAATCCTGATTCTGAAGACTGCCGGACCAGGGGAGGCGCTGGGGTTAAGCGCGACGCTCTCCGCCGTGACTTATGAAACGACGGCTGAGACGGCGACCCCGTGTCACCTGAACTCTGTCGATCGCAAGCAGTTTCTGGAACTTGTGGAGAGCCACTCCGAGATCGGACTGCATGCCGCACAGTGCCTGAGCCGCGGCGACCAATCCGCTTATCGCGACATCCATCATCTGGTACTGACGCGTTCTTCGGCCGGCAAACTGGCACGATTATTGCTCTCTCAATCGGTTCGCGAAGGAGAAGACTCGGAGGCAAGCTGCAAGCCCACGCCGATGACCCACGAAGAAATGGCGATGCGCATTGGAGCCTCCCGTGAAACCGTGACGCGGCTTCTAAGTACGCTGCGAAGAAAGCGCTTGATTCGACTGGCCGGACCAATGCTAGTTATCAAGGGACGCACGGCCCTGGAGGCACTGGCCGTGTAAGCCCTTCCCCCGACGCCGGAGAGGGGCGATCTCTCTCACCACCACTCTCCGGCTTTTTTCTGCAGAAGTCTGTAAGCGGAGATTTATGTACACCGGAAGACTGATCGAAGGATTGTTGGACACGGCAGAACGAGTGCGGACTGCCGCTCGCGTTCGGCAGTCGCAAAGCGTGGCCCCGGCAGCGCTAGGTGAGTCGGAGGTGGAGCGGGAGCGCCGGGCGGGTTCAGAGTCCGAAGAGCTCGCGAAGCCGCTTGGTTTGAGCGCGGCTGACCGGAATCTCAGTCTGCTTCTTGTCGTCCATTCGCAACTGGTACGAGCTCTTGAACCAGGGCACGACTTCCCGGATACGGTTGATGTTCACCAGGTACGAGCGGTGGGCCCGCCAAAAACGGTTCGTGTCGAGACTGTCCAGCAACTCTTCCAGCGTCCGGCAGTTGGACTGGCCCTCCATTCCTGCTGTGCCCGCAGTCACGACTGTGATCACGCCGTCTTCAATCCACGCGTAGCAGATGTCTTTCTGGTCCACGAGAAACATGCGGCCGGCGGCCTTGAGTAGTACCTTTGAGGCAGGTTGCTTTTGGGACTCGAGCATCCGGACCAGGGTCTCGAACTTTTCGCCGGGATTGGCATTCGCATCCTGCTGGACGCGGGCCTTTTGGATGGCCTGCGCGACGCGCTTCTTGTCAAACGGCTTCAGCAGATAATCAACCGCGTTCACCTCGAAAGCCTTTACCGCGTATTGATCAAAGGCAGTGGCGAAGACAATCTTCGGAAGCGGGACTTTCTTGTCGAGTAGTTTCTTGATTACTCCAAAGCCGTCGAGCCCGGGCATTTGCACGTCGAGGAAAACCAGGTCAGGGTTATGCTCCTTGATCAGATTGACCGCTTCCAGGCCATTCTTACCCTGGGCCACCACGTTAACTTCGCCGGCATTTTTCAGGAGGTAGGCAAGCTCGTCGCGGGCAAGTTGCTCGTCATCGACGATCACTGCGGATAGGGGCATCACTGCTCCGGAGAAGAATTCTGGAATGAGTATAGTGGCCGGGATATCCAGGCGCAAATAAGGACTACACCCGCCCGGACCAGGTACCGGATCCGCGTGACAGTTCTGTTATTGATGCTGCTGCATCATGCTGCCCATATCGAATTTGGCGTAGCCTGCGGGTATCTCAAACAAGCTGGAAGGCTGCGATCCTTCTTTAATGTTGCGCAATTCGATGCCACCGGGGCCGGCATCCGTTTTGATGACACAATGCAGCTTCGTGTCCACCCAGATATGACTCTTCTCGCCCTTGTTCGAAAGACCTTCATACTCCACGGCGCTGCGTCCGTTCACGGTATCGCTGCCGATCTTGGTGCAGCTGCCCCAGTTCTTGGAGACTCCCGCCTGGTCGGCCGTTTTCTTCCACTGGGGACAGGCATCGTTCACGTCGTCCACACGCCAGAATTTGTTTATTAACGGCCGCACCATCATCGGCGGTGCGTCCATATACATGTGCTTCTCCGCCATCAGGACGATGTACTTATTTTGCGCCTCGTCCAGGATGAGTGCGCTAGGTCCCATCGCGGCGTTGCGCGCCTCGACCTCGAAGCGAATCTTGTCCTTGGTTGCGTAGATCTTCTTTATTCCTCCGTTATCTTGTTTCTGGTTCACCACGTCGGCCGAGAACTCTTGCGCCAGAGCCAAATGAGCCGCAACCAGGAACACCACCAAACAACCAAAACGGATCATTGATCGACCCACAATAACCTCCTTATCGTTCATGGGGAGCTGGCGACGTTGACACTCAGGGGAGAGCGGCCAAAGCATAGCAGAGGAAGCGGCTCAGTTGAAAGGTCGTAAATTCTTTCAGTGGCCGTTCGTTCGCGGAGGCTTCGAAGAGTCGGGGTCGATCCACTTCGAGAGGAGTGTACTGGGATGCTCACGAAATCCCAGACCGCGATAAAGTTCGAGCGCCTTTGCGTTCTGCTGAACAACTTCCAGATGCAGGACGCGAATTCCGACTCGCCGAGCCTCATTTCCGATAAACGCCATCGCGGCTCGTCCCCAGCCGCGACCGCGATAGTCTTCGCGGAGATAAAACTCGTCGACGAAGGCATCACGGCCCAGCCACTCGAGACTGTAGCCAAAACAGAGCACTGCATATCCGACAGGAGAGTCGCCGTCGAGAATGAACCATGCACAGCCGAAGTCGGAATTCTGCAGCAGCGCGATGAGAGCGGCACGCGCCTTTTCGCGATCGTAACCGTGGCCGTCGAAGGCGTAGTACGCCTGCATGAAGTCGAGGAGCAGTTCGGCGTCAGATGCTTTGGCGACGCGGAATTGCGGGCCGTCAGCCATGGATTCTAGACCGCGTTTTCGAGCGCGAGCGCCATACCCATACCGCCGCTGACGCACAGCGTGGCCACACCTTTTTTGGTGTTGCGCTTCAGCATCTCGTGCAGGAGCGTCACCGTGATGCGAGTTCCGGTGCAGCCGATGGGATGTCCCAGCGCGATGGCGCCGCCGTTCACATTGAGGCGGTTGCGGTCGACGTTCAGCACGCGATCGCATGCAAGCACCTGCGCGGCGAAGGCTTCGTTCAATTCGACCAGCCCGAATTCGTGCATGCGGAGGTTGTGCTTGTCTGCGAGCTTTTGGAGCGCCGGCACGGGACCAATTCCCATAGTGCGCGGATCGACTCCCGCGGAACTCACGGCCGCGATGCGGGCCAGCGGCTTGAGATTGTTCTGCTTCACGAAGTGTTCGCTGGCAATAACCATGGCCGCCGCACCGTCGGTGATACCTGAAGAGTTTCCCGCGGAGATAGTTCCGGTTTTCGAAAATACCGGAGGCAGTTTTGCCAGTTTTTCCATGCTCGCATCAGGGAACGGATGCTCGTCGCGGGCGAAGATGGTCGTTCCCTTCTTGCCCTCAATTGTTACCGGGACGATTTCCGCATCGAGACGTCCGGCAGCGATGGCGCGGGCGGCGCGGGTTTGCGACATGAGCGCAAATTCGTCCTGCTCGTCGCGCGTGATCTTGTACTGTTCGGCGAGGACTTCGGCGGTTTCTCCCATCACCATCTTGGCCAGAGGGCAGAAGAATCCATCACGATACATGCCGTCAACGAGCTCCTGGTTACCGAGACGATATCCCCAGCGCACTCCGTCGAGATAATAAGGAAGGCGAGACATGGACTCAGTACCGCCAGCAAGAATGCAACTCGACTCCCCGAGAAGAATCGCCTGATAGGCCAGCGCAATCGACTTCATTCCCGACGCGCAAGCTTTGTTTACGGTGTACGCGGGAACTTCCTGCGGCACACCGCAGCGAACCGAAATCTGACGGGCGGGATTAGGTCCGCCTCCAGCTTGGCGGGCATTGCCGAAGATGGTCTCCTCGATCTGCTCAGGACGCACACCAGCGCGCTCGATTGCAGCTCGGGCCGCGACCACACCCATGTCGGCTGCGGTCTGCGGGGCGAGCGAGCCTCCAAACTTGCCGATGGGCGTCCGGACTGCGGAAAGAATATAGACGGCCTGCACGTGCTACCTCCCAAATCTTTGAGTCTAGCAGGAGATTCGAACGTCGTGAAAAACCGTCCAAAAGACGAAACCTCGCCGAGGGATTTACCATCTACTGAATAGCACAGCGTTCACGATCAGTTAACTTCCCCGTTTCACCAATTACCAGGAGGTGCTCCATGTCCTACGTTGAAGTCGGAAAAGAGAATTCCAGTTCCATCCATCTTTATTATGAAGACCACGGTTCCGGACAGCCTGTGGTGCTGATCCACGGCTATCCGCTCAGCAGCGCGTCATGGGAAAGACAGGTACCAGTCCTACTCGACGCTGGATATCGCGTCATCGCCTATGACAGGCGCGGATTCGGGAAATCGAGCCAACCTACAACCGGATACAACTACGACACTTTCGCCGAAGATCTGCATCACCTGATCACGCACCTGAAGCTGAAGGATTCTATTCTTGTTGGCTTCTCGATGGGCGGCGGAGAAGTCGCCCGCTATATCGGAAAGCACGGAACGAAGCACGTCAGCAAAGCGGTGATTATGGGCGGCGTTCCCCCGTATCTGCTCAAGACGGCAGATAATCCGGAGGGCGTTGACGGTGCGGTATTTGAAGGAATCAAGAAAGCGGTGAGCGCCGATCGTTACGCGTTCTTCACCGAATTCTTCAAAAACTTCTACAACGCTGATGTTCACCTCGGAAAACGCGTCAGCGAGCAGGCCATTCAGGCGAGTTGGAACACTGCCGCGATTGCTTCTCCGTACGCGAGTCTCGCATGCGTGCCAACATGGCATGAGGATTTCCGAAAGGATGTGGCGAAGATCGATGTGCCGACGTTGGTGATTCATGGCGACGCAGACCGGATCGTACCCTTCTCGGCGGCGGGACAGCGCACCGCTCAGATGATCAAAGGGGCCGAACTGGTAGTGATCAAGGACGGGCCGCACAATGTCGCATGGACGCATGCCGAAGAAGTGAATGCAGCGTTGCTGAAGTTCCTGGGAAAGAAGGCTGCCCAAGCTGATCGGACGAACGAACAAGCCGTCGCGTAAACCGGATGTGCTTAGCTCTGCTGCGTGTTTACCCACCTTCTTCTTATGTCAGTATGGGAAGGTGGGATTTCTTTTGGCCGCGAATGCGGCGGCGGAAAGAACGTTGCGCGAAAAAAATCTGCTGTTTGGAATCGAACCTCAGGGGATAAAGCCCTGGTTTCTGTTAGGGATTCGACGGTGCGGCTGAGAGCCGCACCCTTTCAAAACTCTTAGAGGGTTTGAGTGAGCAATTAAAAGCTGAGTTTCATTTTGGGAATGGGCGCACTTCTGGGGTCCCCCCTCCCCCCTGGTCTATTGGGATCATCGAGTTATGGGAACATCTCAGGCAAAATCTTGCGGCTCAGCAGCTTAGGGGCAAAATCTTGAACCGCAAGGACTTAGGTCCTGCCGGTCGATACCAGCTTACACTGCTTTCGCTTTGGCGATGATCTGCGCGTTTACTTTGGGCGCAAGGGCGGAGGTCACAGCGGGCTGTGAGATTCGTCACAAGGCACGGCGGAAAGCTAGTGGAACGTCTCGTCTCTACCCAGTCTTCCCAGCTTTCTCGAACCGTCGCCGAAAGAGTGATACTTTGAAATCATGGAGAGAGCCATCCCCATTCTTCCAACTGAAGACCTCGCAGCGGCTAAAGCGTTCTACATTGACCGGCTGGGGTTCCACGTAACGTTCGAGGTGTCCGAGGACGGCCATTCCGGACTGCTTGGGGTGGCGCGCGGAACGATCGAAGTAACCCTGGATAGTCCGATGAAAGGGCACGGTCGAAATGGCTGTGTCGCGTTTCAAGTCGATGAGACCGATCGCTACTACCGTGAATGGAGCTCGAAGGTGGACGTCTTGCGACCGCCAAAGAATGAAGAGTGGGGCGCGAGGACGTTCGACTTGCTCGACCCGTCCGGCAACACCATCTTCGTCATGGGCCCGGTCACGGGTGCAAAGTAGGCAATCTCAATGGATGTAGCAGGCCCAGTGTAGCCGCGGAAATGAATTCTGACTATGCCCGGAGAACCTAGGACAGACGGGACGTTCCCCATTTTTCTGTTGCCTGGACATCGATGGAAAAAGGGACGTTCACTGGATTTCAAAGCTCACTGCAGCCTCGATTTTCGAATCCTCAGAAACTTGGCATAGACGTCTGTGGTTCCGATGTCTAGCAACTTCGGCCAGACATGGGACACCCTCCGCTGTGCTGACTTCAGGAGAACAAGATAGAGCGGCCAACCATTCATCTTTGACCTAGACGGGGCCTGACGACGGAGGTATGCTCACGCTGCAAACTTCGAGCATGGAATAGACAATGTGGCAACACGTCGCCAAGGGCTTTGAGATTCTGCTGAGTGGGAAGATCTACCCTACCCTGTTTGAGTGCCCTGATTATTGCGAATTGCTGCGCCTCTCCGGCATGGCCCGGCCCTTTCCTCGGGACATTGCTGCCGTTCCGGCCAACCAACGAAATTCGTTAGCCGAAAATGCAAAATTGCGGGCGAATCTGCTGATGCTGGAATTGCAGCAACTCGCTGCACTCCGGCAGACCAAGGCGCGTGCGCTGGAACTGAAAGCTCCCGAACACCGGCATCTGTATCGCTTGTGGAACTCAAAGGTAAAGACTAGTGAACTCCGCTTCTTCTGGTTTACTGAAGATTTACTTCGCGAATCGATGCGGCAAGCGGGCGGGAAGAAAGGCGATCGTCTCGAGTGGTTACGGCACCAAATGGCAGTCTCCTATAACTGGAGTCTGTGTGATCGAATCGCCAAATTGCATTTAGGTCCTGGGCACGAAATTTTGGCGGTCGAGGCCGAAGGATTGCCCATGAGGGGCGTCACGATTCGTCCCGGTGATCGTGAAGTCCGCCTCCCCTCGGATTACTGGAAGAACTTCGACAAGTATGCCAAACCCCTTCCAGGCGGCGCTCCACAGTTGTTTCTATACCTCGTTCCCCCAACCCACGTTTCACCGTATTGGTAGAACTCTCGGGAGAAAATCTGAAAGCGAACGCAACAGACGTTCGGGAAAATGCGGGGACACAAGTGCGGGAACTGACGGGACGTTTCACTAGTTTCCCCTGTGCACTATGACGAAACTCACAGCCCGATGTGACATCCGCCGTTGCGCCCAAAATCCAAAAAGCAGATCATCGCCAAAGCGAAAGCAGTGTGAGCAAGTATCGCTCGGTAGGACCTAAGTCATTGTGGCTCAAGATTTTGCGCATAAGCTATTGAGCACCATAGATTACTTCGAGATTTTCGGCTAGCTCGATGATTCCAGTACACCGGGGGGAGGGGGGATACCCTAGGACTGCACCCCAACCGAAATGAAGCGTCGTTTTTCGTGCTTACTCAAGCACACATCAGAATTTTTTCCGCGGCACCGCTGGCTCCGCCTTCGTGGGGGCGGACGAAATGCGTCCGCCCCTACACAAGCTTGCCTTTCGGGCTAAGCTCCTGCATAATCATAGTTTGTCTTGACCTCGCCGGACTCTTCCGGAACAAGGATATACGTCTCGTGTTAATGATTCGACTGTCGCGCATGGGTGCGCGTAAACAACCGCACTATCGCATTGTGGTGATTGAGAAGGCTCGGGCGCGCAATGGCCGTCCGGTAGAAGTCGTGGGGACCTATAATCCCCGCACCAATCCGGCCAGCATTGAGATGAAGCGCGACCGGGTGGATTACTGGGTATCGAAGGGCGCGCAGATGTCGGAGCGGGTGAACAAGCTGTACACAAAGGCCCCAGCCGCGGCGCCGGCTCCCGCCGCGTAGATTCGACCGCGGCTCCTCAAGTTCAGATCTCGTTTCCACAGTGAGAATTTATGCCTGAATCTTCCGGAGATATTTGTGCGCTCATCGAGTTGATCGCGAAGTCGCTGGTCGACGCGCCTGATGAGGTCTTCGTCGAGAAGTTCGACGATGGGGTGATCGAACTGGAAGTCGCCGAGAGCGACGTCGGCAAAGTGATCGGACGCCAGGGGCGAACGGCCCGGGCGCTGCGGGCCCTGCTGAACGCTGCCGGACATCGGGCGCGCAAGCGCTATCAGCTCGAGATCATCGAGTAGGGTCTCGTGCCGGAATCGACGGAGTTCATCACCTTGGCGCGGGTAGTGAAAACGCAAGGGCGCCATGGTGAGGTTGCGGCTGAGGTTCACAGCGACGTTCCTGATCGCTTTGCTGAGGGAATGAAGCTGTTCGCGCTGAGCAAATCGGGCGACTCGCGGCGCGAGGTTGAGATTGAAAGTCTGTGGCCGCATAAGGGCCTGCTGGTTTTGAAGTTTGTTGGCGTCGATTCGATGTCGGATGCTGAGACGCTGATCGGGTCTGAGTTGCAAGTGCCACGGACCGAGCGCGCAGAACTGGAGCAGGGCTGGAATTACGTGAGCGATCTGGTTGGATGCACGGTCTTTGATCATGGAAACGAGATCGGACGGATTGAAGATGTGCAGTTCGGAACCGGCGAGGCGCCGCTGCTGATTGTGACTGGCGCTGGCGGCAAGAAATGCGATGTGCCATTCGCCGAGGCGTATCTGGAAGGCGTGGATTTGCCGCAGCGGCAAGTGCGGATGACGCTTCCCGACGGCATGCTTGAGATCAATGCGCCTTTGACTGCTGAGGAGAAGTCGCAGAGTTCGAATCGACGTCGGGAAAAGGCTTGACCACGAAGGGCACTAAGGTACACGAAGGAACAAATTCTTCGCAGTGGTTTTTGGGTCCGCTTCATGAAGGCCGATATCGTCACGATTTTTCCGGACTTCTTTCGCGGGCCATTGGATCACGGGATTACGCGTCGGGCGGCGGAGATGGGCCTGGTGAAGATTGAAGTCCACGATCTGCGGCAGTTCACGCACGACAAGCACCGCAGTGTGGATGACCGCCCATACGGCGGCGGCGAGGGCATGGTCCTGAAGCCGGAACCGGTCTTTGAATGTTTGGAACGGATGCAGATTGCCCCGCGCGAGCAGCGGCTGTCGGGCACGGCGAAGGAAAGCGTCATTGTGCTTTCGGCGCAAGGACGGCGGTTCACGCAGAAGATCGCGCCGGAACTGGCATCGCTGGATCGGATGGTGCTGATCTGCGGCCGGTACGAAGGAGTCGATGAGCGTGTTTCGGAGTTTCTCGCCGACCGCGAGCTTTCCATCGGCGATTACGTGCTGAGCGGCGGTGAGTTGGGCGCGGCGGTGATCATCGAAGCTGTCACTCGTTTGTTACCGGGAGCAGTCGGGAATGAGGCGTCGACTCGGCAGGAATCTTTCACGGAGCATGTGGATGCCGGCGGAACAGACGGGCCGGATTCGACCTGCGGTTCTGGAGGATTGCTGGACTATCCGCACTACACGCGTCCGGCGGAATTTCGCGGGATGACGGTACCGGAGGTGCTGATTAACGGCAACCATCAGGAGATACGGCGCTGGCGGCGTGAGCAGGCTTTGAAGAAAACTCTGAGAAACCGGCCCGACTTGATGGCGGGCATGGAACTCAGGAACGAGGATAGGAAGATACTGGAACGGATCAAGGGATCCTCCTAGTTCTGAGGCCGGCGGTGCATAGGCCCTTCGACCCGCAAAAAGCGCGGGCCTCAGGATGACAAGATTAAGGTTGAGATTAAGATAGAACAGGCGAAGGTTAACGACATGTCAAACCCAATCATTGAAAAGTTACTTGCGAAGACACTGCGCACGGACATTCCGGCGTTTCGGCCCGGGGATACGGTGCGCGTCCACGTGAAGATCAAAGAAGGTGACAAGGAACGCGTGCAGGCGTTTGAAGGCGTGGTGATCAAGCGCGACAACGGGCCGCAAGCCAGCTTCACCGTGCGGAAGATCAGCTTTGGACAGGGTGTGGAGCGTATTTTCCCGATCCAGTCGAAGGTGATCGATAAGGTGGACCTGGTGCGCTCGTCGAAGGTGCGCCGGGCACGGCTGTTTTATCTGCGCGGTCTGCGCGGCAAGGCAGCGCGGTTGCGCGACGTCGAGAAGACTGCGCAGTAGTTCGTGCTATCGCAACCTTCTGTCGGTTGTGTCCAGAATCTGCTTCGCGGCGCGGTATCCACTGGCGATCGCGCCGTGCACGGTTCCGTTGTTCCCGGTTGTGTCCGTTGCCTCGCCCGCGAAGTAGAGCGTGTCGTAGATGGGTTCTGTGAGAACCTGCTGCGCTTCATTCGCCCCGACTTTTCCGTAGCTGTAAGCTCCGAGTGAGAACGGATCTGTTTGCCAGTCGTGAAAGTGGGCGTCTTCCAGTATCTTCTCGAGTTCTGACTGACTCACGCGCAAGAGCGTGCTCAGCGTCTGCAGGCCATGCTCCATCACAAACGAGTGAGTCTTCCCTGAGAGACGCTCTGCCGAGCGGAACGGCGCCCAACCCGTGATGATCGGGCTCTTCGCCGGATTCGCAGTCCACCATGTGGGGAACCAGTCGTCCTGACCGAAGAGGAAACTCATATTCGATAAGGATCCGCGCGCACCGGCGGGTTTGATCGAATCCCAAAAGCGCTCGCGAAAATGCAGCGTAACGCGGATGACCTTCCCCATCTCGAGTTTATCCAAGGCGTCCTTTTTCTGGCTGGGTAATTCTGGTGTGAACTGAACTACGCCTGGCTGCCCGACGGGGGCTTTCAAGAGAGAGAGCGGCAGGGTTATCAGGACTCGCGGAGCCTCGAGAGTCGATTCGTTTTTTTGATCGCGAACGTCGACCTTCACACTCCCGGCTTTCCAGTGCACCTGCTGCACTACCGTCTCGGTCTGTACCGCGATGTTGTAGTTCTTCAATTCCTGTTGGAAGACATCCAGCAGGTCCTTGTATCCGTTGCGGCAGCGAAAGGCGCGGTCTCCTTCCATCTTCTCCTCTGCCTGCATTTCCTTCAGCAGCCAATGAACTCCCACGAGGGCTGGGTCGGCTGCATTGAATCCTGAAACGTAACCTTGTGCGCGCTGCTTTGCCCGCTTTTGTGCCTGCGTCTTAGGTGCACTGCAGCAGCGATCGAGGAACGCGGCGAATGACTCGTCAGGCTTTGAATCGTCAATCTTCAGGAGAATCTGGTCGACCTCATCCCAAAATCCGCACGGGGACAAGCGATCCTCTTCGGCGCACCAGGCGTCGCCTTGGACCTCGGTGATTTCCGTTTTCGCCTTACGGAGAAGATCCAAGGTTTCAGGAGGTTTGCCGTGAATAAATTCGGCTCCCAGTTCGATGGGGCAGTCACAATCTGGATCGAGGTGGGTGAACACGCGACCACCGATGCGATCACGAGCTTCGATGATGTGCACAGCAATGCCGGCGCGACCCAACTGGCAAGCCGCGGCCAGTCCTGACACGCCGGCGCCAATCACGATTACGGCCGGATCTGAGCTCATCAGAATCGATTGGAAGCTACGGCCGAGCGGCAAGTCAATGATGCGTTCTGCTTTATGCGGCCTTTCTAGGTACTTTAGCACCCTTCTTTCTGGCTTCCGAGAGACCGATCGCGATGGCCTGCTTACGGCTTTTGACCGTGCCCCCTTTTCCGCCCCGTCCCGATTTCAAAGTGCCGCGCTTTTTGCGGCGCATTGCGCTGGCAACAGTCTTGCTCGCCGCCTTCCCGTATTTGCGGCCTGATGATTTCTTTTTTCTAGGCATGCGATTCCTCCTGTGAGATTAGAGAAATCTGCCGAGGGTGAGGTTGTCGGATTTCGCGGCTGCGCACTACGACAAATCCATTTCGTTCAGAACGCGTGCTACAACTATTGAGTCAGACGCACTCTCAAGGGAGGAGGAACGGGTTCTCCCCTACGACGTCGCTGCCGGCGCTCGAGTCTGTCTAGGGCGCGACCGAGGTTGCGCTCGATCGCTGTCTCATAGCGAAGCATTTTCGAGAGTGTCATCTTCCGGAAGGAGGTGCCGCGCATATACAGTTTCGCTTACGTTGGTCTGTCTGTACTGCCGTAGGTGTTCGATGAAGTTGATCGCGACAGTGAGGGTAACCGATGCTAAAACTGCGTTGCGTTCTTCTGCACTTAACTCCGCAGCCAATTTTGGCAAACCCGGATCTTCGACTGTCCTTTGCGCCGCCGCTTCACACACAGGGACCAAACTGGTCCAAATTCAGGCTTTGTCGCAATCAGCCTCTGCTTGAAATCAGGAGGCACCGTGTCGGCCGCTTCGATCTCATCGTTCAAATTCTGTGGGAGGGGAAGACTCGTCCGAATACGAGGAATTGCTCGAAGATCTCCGAGACCAATACCAGCCCGTCGGCAGAGCGGAGGAGTTGGAGGTCGAGCGAATCACGCTTTGCTGGTGGAGGCTCAAACGCGCAGCACGCTTCGAAAATGCCGAGAACCGAGTCGCTATGCGTGATATCGGCCGAAAAGAACTGGCTTGAAGGAAAAACTCGAGCCAGTGCCTAGCAAACAACCCATGCTTGAGAGCATTTCGCCGACTGTGCGCCTTGCCTCTGAGAGTTTTGGCCCGGTTGACTTTTTGGCGTTTTGGCGGTTGGCGGTTGGCGTTCAGCTTTTTCGGCGACGGAGCGCTGAGTGTGCACCCCAAGTGGCCATCGCCGCTGGAATGCATACCCAGGAGCCGCGAGTAGACGCCCTAAGAGCGCCCCCCATCATCATGTTGAACTCAGAACAGATCATCTCATCGCAACTGAACTCGTCTGTGTCCGGGTCGGCGCACCTCTGTTTGTCGGGCGCGGGGAACGCGGGCGTCACCATTTTGCTGGTGGCCATCGCCACGGTTCTCTCGCTCCGTGTAAGTGGGGAAATTCCTGCGCGCTACGGAACTAGGGGAGAAAACACCACAGGAAAGCCGATGCCTGGATGGATACCCTAGAGAGAGCACTGGAGCCGGGTCAGATTGTGCAACTCGGCTCCGGGCGCAGCGTGCGTTTCGTGGACAAATTTGCCGGACGAAACCGGATCAATGTCGGCGTGAACGCACGCAGGTACGAGTTTGAGGAAATCACCGCAGTCTAACCGCCTGCCTTCTCCCGTCTATTCAAGCGTCAACTGATCTCCCGCCTGCAGTACCGGCAGGTACCATCCGTAGCGCCCGCAGACCTTAGACTCGCCCCAATTGCCTGAGAATGTTCCCGTGTGCTTCAACCCGGTCTTATCTGTGAATTGAACGGTAAAAGTTACCGTCCCATTGAGAGGCGTGCTGGCCCCACAGGGCAAATTCCCGTTGAGTGTCGGGAGGCTAAACTGCGTTACCTGCGCGATTGATCCCTGGTAGGGGCTAGACGGAAACATGCTCCCACCCAGCCACCACTCCTCTGGCCGGCTACTGTTTAGCCAATACATCCAATCGACTTGTGTGCCGTTCTGGTAGAGCGGAACCCCGCGGCATTGGAACTCGGAGAAAGAAAAAATCGGTTGAGCGGAAGCGGCATCGCAATGGAAATGACTGCCTAACGTTAACGTAGTTTGGGCGAACGCGCTCAGAGACAGCAGCAGGAACAGCAGAGCATGGGGGAGGGCTATTTTTCGCATTTCAATTTCCTCGACAGCAGATTTGACATCTACGTTTCGGGCAATTGCGATTTGCCGGATGCTGAACGCGCCAGAGTTGGCTTGTGGAAGGTAACGCGGCTTTTAGATGAGTTACGCGAGAACGTAAACTAGACGCAAGGGGTTTCGCAATATGGCAGAGGGGCTAAAACTTTTGCGTTCGACAAGGCACAGACCCGGCCTTTGCCTGGGCCCCATGGCACCCCTATTAAGAAGAGCGTGCGTCGGGTGCATCAGAAGCCCTCCAAATATCGATGACTGGATGGAGTGCGACTCGTGTGGAGCTTTTGGAGAGGTCGCTAGTGAAGTCGGCTCTGCCTGTAAGGGGACAGGCTGGAGATTCGTCGGCGATCGATCATGGACTAAAGCAATTGATGCCTGAGGCAGTACACGCTGAAGGTCTGATTGGTGGGGAAGAGAGACCAGAGCCTGACCGTTTACCTCGCCTGATTCGGTCTACGTGGTATATCGTTTCGCGGCGAGTCGAAGGCCATAGCAATTCCCGTTGATGCGGTAGGGGAGGTTGCACCACTCTTACTACTTTGCCCGTGAGCCGAAGCCGAATTCTCCAATATTCCAGTCTATGCTTATGCGTTGACCGTGTTGTGGGTTGAACTCAGCAGAGAAGAAAGCCCCGGTCGAAGAGATGTCCCGGACGAAGGCGACATATTCACGCCGCTGTAGAGAACGCGTCCTACTCTTCACCTGGGATAGCCAACTCCAACAATCTCCTCGGTAGGTGGCGAATTTAGCTCGTCCTGATTTGCCGACTTAGTTTGGAGGAGACTGTTGTTGCGGCTGCGCCGCCCGGTTTTGTTGGGCCTGAATCTGGCGTCGCTGCTCGAACATGCGCGTCATGTTCTGAATCGATTGCGATATGCCAGTTTGATCGTTCGAGTCGGACGGGGAAGAAGCGGACGATGCGGTTTCAGGTGGGATGTCGCTTTCGGTGATTGAATTGGCGTTAGCTCGCGACGGCGCAGCAGAGGAAGCTGACTCAGCATCGCTGGTACTGACTTCCTGCCTGCGCGACGCCGACTCCGCGCCAGATGCATATGGGTTCTGGGCGTTCGCATCCGCGGTATCTGACCCGGAAATAGACTCACGAGCGGCTTCCTCGGCTGCGATCGCCGCCTCAGCATCTGCCTGGAATGTCGGCTTGCCGGGGGCGGCCCATCCACGCATCATGCGCATTCCTTCAGGGCGGCCCACGCCCTGAGAGGCATCGCTGCGAAAACCTTTGGCAGCAACACCTGAGTCCACCCTACCTGCTGCGAGAGCGTCAGACGACTCGGCAAGAGCGCCGACTGTTGAATCGTCACCCTTGCCCCGTGCGGTCACCACTACACTGCGAAGCGCGTCTGGATTGTCGTCGGAAGTCTCAACGATGTAATCAAATTCTGCGCCGTACAACAGAGAGGAGATGATGTCACGGACCTGGCCAGGGCCCAGGTGGACGAAAACTCTCTCTCTGGAGGCTGCCGACGGGATTTCGATCGGTGCACCGGTCTGGTTTCGCAAGGCCACGAGAACAGCCGCCAAGGTGGAATTTTCCGCATCAATGGTGAGAAGATTGCCATCCCAGGTAACCACGGGCGGCTGCGGAGGCGTCTGTTCCGCTGTTGGAGGTGCCGCCGGAGGGGCTTCTGCCGGAACAGGAGCAATTGACGCCGGAGGAATGGGCGCAGGAGTCTCCGGGTTCACCGCTGAAACGGGCGGGTTGTCCTTGTGGGCGGAGTTCCTTCTGGGTGCCGAAGTGGCTTGCCCCTGCACCAGGGACACGGCCACGGCGCTGGTCCAAGCGAGCGCAGACAGGAACCTGCCTATCCGACGAAGCGACTTACTCTCGAAACCGCTAGCAGGGACTGGCGCCACTGCGATACCCCTTTCCCTGGACCCAGATCCGGAAATCCCGAGTCTGTGGAACCCTCTCGAATGAGCAGGCTGTGTTAGCACGCAAGAGGCTCCCGGACGAACCTCGAGGGAAAGGACCCGTGCAGTTTCTTATACGATTCCGACAGAGCCCACTTTGCTTATTATCAACTTCCCGCGATCCCAGGCACTTGCTCCAGCGCAATGTTGCGGGCGGAATTTGCCGCTCTGACCCTATTCATGAGCGATGCCCCGTAGGGTTCTGAGCCAGATAGTGCTCCCGCTGAGCCCCGAACTTCTTCCTGCAGTTCTCGGAACACAAATAGCACACCATCACTAGTGAGGGTATGGCCTTCCGCGATGGACTTAGCCTTGTCGATCATCATGCCGCAGGGGGCATCTTTGACTTGGCCCCGAGTTGCCCGGGCTCTTCGGCCCCCGGCTTGGACGGCGGCTCTATTTTCTCGGGCTGCGTTTGCTTGGAGAGTGTTTGAGGGGATTTCAACCGGCTCTCCGAGTCCACGAGGAATGTCCCAGCACTGACGACCCGGTCGCCTTCCTTCAATCCATCCACGATCTCAATGCGGTCGCCCGAGCGCCATCCGACATGCACCCGGCGAGGCTCGAACACTCCCTGGCTTCGCTGGATGAAGACTCGCTGCTCCCGCCCCGAGTCGATCAGCGCATCCACGGGAACTGTAAGTCCAGACGGCACTGAAACCGGCAGTTCGACATCGACAAACATGTCGGGCCGGAGCGCGTATCCAGGATTGTCCCCTTCCAGACGAAGCTTCAGGGTACGGGTGTTGGGATCGATCTGAGGAAGAATGGTGGTCACTCGAGCCGAAAGAGACTTTTGTTGATTCGTAAGCGTCACCCGAGCCTCCGTGCCAGGACGGAAGCTGCTCGCTTCGCTGCCTAAAACATCCGCCACAATCCATACTTTAGTCAGGTCCGCGATGCGGTAGAACTCCATCGAACGATCGAAGTGCTGGCCGGGCGAAATGTTTCTGTCGAGAACGAACCCATCCGCGGGAGACACAATGTCAACTGTCACTGGAAGTTGGCGGGTCTCGGCCATCTGCTTAATCTGCTTATCGCTCAATCCAAGATTGCGCAGGCGATCGGAGTAGCCCTCAAGACTACTGAACCCTTGTTTGCTCACTGCACCCGGAAAAGGCATCGTCCGCGACCCGTCCTTGTTCGCACCGTTACTCACCGCCGCCGCAGCTGCAAGGTATCCGGAGGCGACGGCTAACGTCTCACCCAAATAGGAGGTCGCCAGCTTTTGATCCTTCTTGACCAACACTCCGACCGAATCGTCAAAGGTGTCACGGATAAATCCACCCGAACCGGAAGTGATCCGATAGATTCGCGTATCTTCCGGAACGACGCGGCCCAGCACGCGAATCTTCCCCGCGCCCGACGACCGTTCCACCCGGGCTATGTGGACCCCGAACAATTCCTGTTTTGCCGGATCGATGCCCACGCTTCCGGCCGCCAGGGGACCCGCCTCTGTCTCGATGGACGCGGCTGGCTCAGCATAAACGGGCTCCAGCTGCATTCCGCAATCGGGTGCAATTCCGGGGTGGTCAGACTTGTAATCGGGATGCATCGGGTCCACCCAGTAGAGCACGCGGCGTTCATTTGCGGTCGCGGTTGCCACTCTCGCTTTGTGATGCCATCCCGCGATATACGAGAAGATCATCAGCAGGCCGATGACGACTGCACTCAAGATTTTCTTCATCGGATTGTGGCCTCCTGCCAAAGCTGTGCTTCTCCCCTCTCGGAGCCTTCTTTTTAGTTGGGTGAAGGAGAGTTATTTGCCGCTGGAGCAGGGGAAGGCTGACCAGGAGCAGTCTGTCCGGCAGGACTTTGTCCCGCACCCTGCCCGGCCGGTGCTGGTGCTCCGGCAGCAAATTTGGCCGCCCCAGCGGCCCGCGCCGCCTGAGCCTCGGCTTCCGCTTTCGCATCCGCCTGCTTGTAGAGCGCGGCACGACGGGCCTCCATGTCTTCGCGTGCTGCCGCTGCGTCCTTCAGTTCACGGAGTTCCTTATCCAGATGGCTCACCATCAGTTCCCACATATCGAGGTTGGCCTTGGCGAGCGAATCCTGGGTTTTGCTCTTAGCCGCCTTGTCATGCATTTTCGTCAGCACCAGACGCATCTGGGTGAGCGTGCGTTCCATATCCTGAACGCGTTCGCGCAGCGAGGTTTGTACCGGCACGCCGCGGGGCTGTTTGGCCGACGGCGCTCTCCGTCCAGCGTACCCTTGCCTCTGCATGACGTCGTTGCCTCCGGGCACGGCGGCTTGAGGGCTGCCTGCAGCGGCAGGCGGGGTGCCTTGGGCCAAGGCCGTTGTTACCGCCAGGGCCATAATTACTCTGGTCGCATTTTGAAAGATCATCTCAGTCTCCTTCGTGAAATAGATCAACTACTGAATCGTTCCCACCGCACTCGATGAAGCAGGCGGGGAAAAGGCTGCAGGACTGCGGAAGCACAGTTACGCTGAGCATTCCTTGGGAGAGTACACAAATCGCTCTCCGGTATGGCTTCAGCAGGGTGGGCGCGCTAGTCCCGCGTGAAATGGGGGAGGCACCAAATCCTGGATTACTTGCTTTTCGAAGCGGTTGGGACTTCCAGTTTCGAGAACAACTGTTCATCGAACTTGGGGTTCACCACGACCTTATCGATAACTATTTTTTCCGGCGGAACCGGAGTATCCCTACCGAGCGCGGTCCGGGGCACCGGGAGAACTCTCGTCTCCAAAAGAAACGGGATCCGGAGCCCATCCACGGCCCGATAATCGCGATAGTAGACTTCCACGGGATGGTCTGTGCCATCGAGACGGCGCGGCGGTCCTTCAATTTTGGCTTCGAGGAAGGTCTCCGCGTCAACCCAAACGTGGAAAGTATGCCCGGTCTTCTCAATGACCTTGAGCTTATAGGTATCGCGCCCCTCCACCTTTTCGACGCCGTCCAGCTCGATGCGGCTGCCCTTGGCGGCGTAATCCACCAGGGGACCATCAAGGTCGGATTGCGTAGAGGCAATCTTCAATTCTTCTGGCGTATAGGGTTCCACTTCCATTCGGTTCAGGAACGGCCGGAGTTTCCAGCCGCTGGTGCCGTCGTAGACTTGGATCGCCGTTTTGCCGGCGAACTGCAACTCGAAGCGCGTTTTGCGACCGCGCTTGAGTTCCATTAGAAAAGGCAGTTGCGCCTCTTCGGCCGGCCGGTGAGGAAGGGTAAGTTGTTTCGGGTTCGGCAGGGGCAGAGCAACGGTACCTCGCTGATTCCCTCCGGCGCCCATTTTTCCTTGCAAGGACAAGGTTTGGACTGCCCGCCACGCCTGCAAGCCGCCCCGCGCCGCGGCATTCTTGTCCACGATCTCGGCCGCCGAAAGCTGGGCTCGCGGTGAAGTTGTGTTCGCTCCCGCCGCGAGCGAAATGCAAAACGCCAAAGTAATCGAAACCACCAGGAACTTTCTCAACATTTGTGCGTCCTCGTTACAAGATTTGCAAACTAAAACTCAAACCCATCAAAGGAGTCGAACTGGAGGAAGGAAATCGCTATTCGATTGCGAGTCCTTCCGCTCGAAATTTCCCAATCACGACACTAACCCGGTCTCCGCGCTTCACCCGCCTGCCCACATTCGAAAAAGCCATCCAGTAGGACTTGCCCGCCTCGGGCGTGCTAGCTTGGCGCATTTTCCCAATGTTGGACACCGCCGGGACCACCAGGCTGACCCCCGCCTGCGGATCGATCAAGGTGGGTTCGGCCTTCTTGTCGTTGAGCACGACGGCTTTGGCCGGGTCCACCACACGCCAGCTAAATCGAATGAGTTCGCCCGACTCCGCCCATTTTACGTGGAACGAGTCAACTCCCCAAGCACCTTGGTAATACATCATCGCTCGTCGCGGGAGCCAATTCGGGTCAGGGCGGGGCGGAGCAGCCGTCACGGAAGACTTCGCGGCCCCAGTGGTTGCGTTCTGATTACTTTGAGACGACTGTGAAAAAGCGCTCGATGCGACAATGCTGGTCGCCAACACGATTGCCAACAGCACCAACTTGTTCCTTGGACTACTAATTCCGGTCATCGCCTTCCTCTCTTCCGGCACTCCCACGACCGGGCGTGCGCGTCAACTTGATGCAGCAGCGCCGCTCTCGGCGCCGCCAAACTCGCTGGAGTCCGCTATGTGCAGACTCCGCCAGGTGTTACTTCGTGCGCGTGCCGAAAGGCGTCGCCGGCGTGTGCCACTGCTCCGACGAATTGGAACGGGGGGCCGTGACTAGGGCGGTCCCGGAGGCGAGAGCCGTCCGCGCGGCTACCGCGGCGAAGCCGCAGCCATTGGTGAAGGTGGTGGCGGTGTTGGCGAAAGTGGTCGATCCGAAGCCCACCGTCAAGGGAGCGGCATCAACCCCGACCGGAGCGTCATTGATCAGGTTGTTGTTCAGGGTGGCGGAAAAGCAGCCCATCTCCACCCCGGCAGTTGTGCTGGTCATAATGTCATTGTTGGTCAGCGTGGCGCCGGCACCTCCGAGAAGCACGCCCTCGCCGGAACCCGATACCAGGTTGCTAGAGGCGGTGCCACCATTTGCCATGTAGATTCCAGCAGTGGTCGCAAACGTGATCGTATTCCCCTGCACGGGGATACTGGAGAGGTCATAGACGCCAAACACAGAGTTGCTGGTGGTGTTCCCGTTAACCTTGCCCTGCACACTGTCGGAATCGATGGCGGCCACGGCTGCACTGGCATTGACCACATTGTTGGTGAGGTTGGCAGTAAGCGTGGGCGTGGTGCCACTGCCCGCGAAAATCCCCGCTGAATCCACGTTGTACACGGTGCTGTTTTGGACCGTTACTGATTGACTCTGGGAGTTGGCATTTTCGGCCCAGATCCCCACTCCGCAGGTTCCATCGATCTGCCCGCTGGCCCGCACCCGGTTGACGGTACCCGAGGAGCCGGAACCGTAGAAGATCCCCGCCAGCCAGAGAAGGCAGGAAGTGTCGCCGCCGGTACCGTCGACCGTAATGTTAGTAATGTTTACCGGGCCGGCTCCCTCCACCAGGATCTGCGCCGCCACGCTCTCACCGAACATGCTCACAGTGTTCTGCACCAAGCCCCCAGAGGGCACGGCGATCACCGCCTGGTTGGCCGTGCCA
>Ga0210405_10000145_pt1 | contig 97330 bp, 83 predicted proteins | sample IncBWH11MmetaG_FD_155492 | JGI IMG/M metagenome (GOLD analysis project Ga0210405, IMG submission 155492) | Forest soil microbial communities from Barre Woods Harvard Forest LTER site, Petersham, Massachusetts, United States - Inc-BW-H-11-M | ecosystem: Environmental > Terrestrial > Soil >... | reverse complement strand
GGCGTCGGCATCATGGGCCTGCTCAGCTACGGCCGCGACGGCAAGCCGGATGCCGGCTCGCCCGACTACACGGTGACCGGCTTCGATCCGACCGACTACGACCGCGACCTGGTCTGGGCCGACGGCTACTGGGTCCGCTACGCGCAGAAGACGTCCGGCTAGCAAGCGCTTTTCGCAGCTCTGAGTTCTGGTGGTCCCGAGCCGGGTGCCGCGGTGGCGGCACCCATTTTTTTTCTCTCCCGGCCAAGGAGCCCTGGTCCGCAATTCGCGCCCCAAGTGGCGTCGCACCTCCTCGGTGGATTCCGGATAGTCTTGCGTCGACGCGTCCAGGCTGGCCGGCAACGCGGATGGCCAGGCGCCCGGCGCGCTCGGATCCGCCAACCAGGATTGCTCGGCAGGAAGATTCGTCTTGGACCCTGAACCATCGGACCGCCGCCTGCCAGGGCTTCCCGCCCTGCGCCGCCTGATCGCCGCCGAGGTCGTGCCGCTCGAGGCTGAGATGTTCAGCCGCGGCTTCCCAGCCGTCGAGCCGCGGCTGCTCGCCTTGCGCGACCGCGTCCGCGAGCTCGGCCTGTTCGCGCCGCACCTGCCTCGCGCCTGGGGCGGCGCCGGCCTCTCCCTGCCGGAGCTCGCCCAGGTGGGCGAGGTCCTGGGCTGGAGCCCGCTCGGCCACTACGTCTGCAACTGCCAGGCGCCGGATGCCGGCAACATGGAGCTGCTGCTGCGCCACGGCTCCCCCGAGCAGCAGCGGCGCTGGCTGGAGCCGCTGGCCCGCGGCGAGCTGCGCAGTTGCTTCGGCATGACCGAGCCCGGCCTCCCGGGCTCGAACCCGGTGCGGCTGGCGACCACCGCGCGCCGCGACGGCGGCGACTACGTGCTCGACGGCCACAAGTGGTTCACCTCCGGCGCCGACGGCGCCGCCTTCTGCATCGTGATGGCGGTCACCGCTCCCGAGCCCGACCCCGACTCCCCCTCCTCCGCCAAGATCGCGCCGCATCGGCGCGCCAGCATGTTCTTGGTGCCGTCGGACACCCCGGGCTTCGAGCGCCTGCGCAACCTGCCGGTGATGGGCGAAGCCGGCGCCGGCTGGGCCAGCCATGGCGAGATGCGCCTGCAGGGCGCACGGGTGCCGGCCAGCCACCTCATCGGCGAGGAGGGCGCCGGGTTCACCCTTGCCCAGGAACGGCTGGGCCCCGGGCGTATCCATCACTGCATGCGCTGGATCGGCATCTGCGAGCGCGCCTTCGACCTGATGTGCCGCCGGGCGGTGACGCGCGAGCTGGCTCCCGGCGACGCCCTTGCCTCGCGCCAGCTGGTGCAGGCGTGGGTGGCCGAGAGCCGGGCGGAGATCGACGCCTCCCGCCTGCTGGTGCTGCGCGCCGCCGAGCGCATCGAGCGCGAGGGCGCGGCGGCGGCGCGCGACGACGTCTCGCTGATCAAGTTCCACGTCGCCGGCGTCATGCAGCGCGTCCTCGACCGCGCCCTGCAGGTCCATGGCGCCGCCGGCATGGTGGACGACACGCCCCTCGCCTGGTGGTGGCGCCACGAGCGTGGCGCCCGCATCTACGACGGCCCCGACGAGGTGCACAAGACGGCCGTGGCGCGGCGCATCCTCGCCGCCTATGCCCGCGCGGAGACGCCCTCCTGAGCGCGCCGATGCCCGCCGACGGCACCGGCCCGCCCGGCGCCGAAGACGGCGCCGCCGAACTCGCGGCCGCGGCGGCCGCCGATGGCCCTGGTCCCGTGCGGCCCGGCGAGGAGCTGCCGCTGGCGCGGTTGGCCGCCTGGCTGGACGAGCACCTCCCGGCCATCGAGGCCGGCCCCGGCGCCTCGGCGGCGCCCGCCTCCGCGGCGCCCGCCGCGGCGTCGCCGCCCCTGACCGTCGCGCAGTTCCCCGGCGGGCATTCGAACCTCACCTACCTGCTGCGCCGCGGCGAGCGCGAGCTGGTGCTGCGCCGGCCACCGCTGGGAGCCAGCGTGAAGACGGCCCACGACATGGGCCGCGAGCACCGCGTGCTGTCGCACCTCCACCGGTTTTATGCCAAAGCGCCGCGGGCGCTCGCCGCCTGCGACGACCCGGCGGTGATCGGCGCGCCGTTCTTCCTCATGGAGCGGGTCAGGGGCGTCATCTTGCGCCGGCCGCCGCCGGGGCCGCCGAGCACCGCACCGGGGCTGCCGGGCAATGCACCGGCGCCGGACCGGCTGCGCGCCGCCGGCGCGGCGGCGGTCGACGCCCTCGCCGAGCTGCACGCGATCGACGCGGCGGCGCCCGGCCTCGCCGACCTCGGCCGGCCCGCCGGCTATGCCGCGCGCCAGGTCGGCGGCTGGACCGAGCGCTGGCAGCGCGCCGCCACCGACCCGGTGCCCGACCTCGATCGGGCCGCGGCCTGGCTCGCCGAGCACCTGCCGCGGCGCTCGCCGGAAGCCGAAGCGGCATCCGCCACCGTGATCCACAACGACTTCAAGCTCGACAACCTGGTGCTCACCTCCGACCTTGGCACCGTCGTCGCGGTGCTCGACTGGGAGATGGCGACGGTAGGCGATCCGCTGATGGACCTCGGTACCAGCCTCGGCTACTGGCTCGACCCCGACGACGAGGAGGCGCTGCGTCGGCTGCCCGTCGGCCTCACCGCGCTGCCGGGCAACCTGTCGCGGGCCGAGGTGGTCGAGCGTTACGCCAACGCCACCGGCCGCGACACTTCCGGCATCCTGTTCTACTACGTCTTCGGCCTGTTCAAGATCGCCGTCATCGCCCAGCAGATCTATCATCGGTATCGTCGCGGCCTGACCCGCGACGAGCGCTTCGCGCCGCTGCTCGACAGCGTCCGCCTGCTGGGCCGCACCGCCGCCCAGGCGCTCGCCCGCCAGCGCATCGACCACCTCTGGGCCTGAGCCCCGCGGCCTCGTAGCGGTGGGGCTGGCGCGCGGCGTTTCGGTCTATCCTCCGAGCCGGCATGCGCTCCGATCCATCGGCACCGCCCAAGGCCGGCCGGCCGCCGCGGCGCCGCCGCCGCCGCGTCCTGCGCCTGCTGCGGCCGATCCTGCGCCCCGGCACCGGGCACCGGCTGCCGCCCGAGCTGACCGCCCGCCACATCGGCAAGCTCGCGGCGGCCCTCCCCGGCGGCCTGCGCGGGCCGGACCTCGAGGCCCTGCTGCGCCGCGTCGAGGCGAAACCGGTCCATCCCGGCAACCGGCTCGAGCTCTATCACAGCGGTGAAGCGGCCTTCGCCGCCATGCACCAGGCGGTCGCCGCCGCCCGCCACGAGGTGCTGCTCGAGTCCTACATCTTCAAGGACGACGCGGTGGGCCTCAGCATGCTCGACGAGCTGGCAGCGGCGGTGCGCCGCGGCGTCGTGGTCCGCGTGCTGGCCGATGCCCTGGGCAGCTGGTCCACCCACGGCGACTTCTGGCGCGACATGGAGCGGCGCGGGATCGCGGCTTATCTCTTCAACCCCCTGTTCAAGGGCCTCTGGTACCAGCCGTTCCGCGATCACCGCAAGCTGCTGGTGGTGGACCGCAGCGTCGGCTTCACCGGCGGCATGAACATCGGCGTCGAGTACGGCTCGCCGAGCGCTCCGGGCGGGCCCTGGCGGGACCTGCACGTGCGGGTCGCCGGCCCTGCCGCCTGGGGCATGGCCATCGTCTTCGGCGAGGGCTGGCAGTATGCCGGCGGGCCGCCGCTCGACCTGCCGCCGCTGGCCGTCGACGCGCCGGACCTGCCCGGCGGGCGCGTGCTGGTGCTCGACGCCCGCCCGATGCGCGGCAACCGCGAGGCCGCCGCCACCCTGGCCGCCATCGCCGGCGCGGCCCGCCACCGGCTGTGGATCACCAATGCCTACTTCGCTCCCGGCCACGCCGCCGTCCGCATTCTCGCCGACGCCGCCCGCCGCGGCGTGGACGTTCGCCTGCTCCTGCCCGGCCGCACCGACGTGCCGCTCGTCCGCCACGCCGGCCACGGCTACTTCGCCAGCCTCCTGCGGCGCGGCATCCGGATCTTCGAGTACGGCGCCGCCGTCCTCCACGCCAAGTCCCTGGTCGCCGACGGCTACCTCGCGGTGGTCGGCTCGACCAACCTCGACTTCCGCTCCTTCCTCTTCAACGCCGAATGCAACCTGGTGGTCTTCGACGCCCCCTTCGCCGGCGAGCTCGAGCGCCTCTTCGAGGAAGACCTCGCCCAATCGACCGAGATCGCGCTCCCTGCCTGGCGCCGCCGCCCCCGCCGCCACCGCCTCGGCGACCGCCTCGCCCGCTTCCTGTCGCCGTTGCTCTAGAGCACGGCTCCTCTCGGCGAGCACGGCTCCTCTCGGCGAGCGGGATCGCCCGCCCCTCTTGACAATCGGCTGCCATGGGTCTACAACTTGAACATGTTCAACTTCGAGCAGCGCCCACCGAGCGCCGCCAGCCGCAGGTGGGCGCTGATCGGCATCTTCCTGGCGACCGCGGCGGCCAGCTGCATGTACCGCCTGCTGGTCTGGCATCACCTCGAGCAGACCTCGGCCCTGTTCATCGGCATCCCCACGGTGCTCGCCATCCTGCTCGCGCTGACCCCGGCGGCCGGGACCCTCGAGGGCATCGTCCTCAAGGGGGTCAGCTTCGCCCTGCTGTTCGCGGGCATCTTCCTCGGCGAGGGCTTCATCTGCCTGGTGATGGCCGCGCCGCTCTTCTTCGGAATCGCATTGGTCGTGGCCTTGATGATTCGGATCCTCCGCCAGCGGCGTCGCCGGCGGCCGGACGCCGCGGCTCTCGGCCTGATCGTGCTGGTCTTCGCGCCGATGAGCTTCGAAGGCGTCAGCGACCGGCTGTCCTGGCCGCGGCAGGAGCAGGTCGTCAGCCAGCGCCTGCTCTCGGCCACCCCAGGCGAGATTGGCTCCCGCCTGGCGCAGGCGCCGCGGTTCGAGCGGCCTCTCCCCGCCTTCCTCCGTCTCGGATTTCCGCGGCCGGACGGCGCCACCGGCGCCGGTCTGCGGATCGGCGACCGGCGCGTCATCCATTTCAGCGGCGGCGAAGGCAAGCCCGGCGACCTGGTGCTCGAAGTGGTGGCCGCCGGACCGGGCCTGCTCCGGTACCGTGCCGTATCCGACACCACCCACATCGCGCACTGGCTGACCTGGGAGGAGTCCGAGGTGCGCTGGCGGCAGACCGGAGCCCGCACCGTCGAAGTGCGCTGGCTGCTGCGCTACCGGCGCGACCTGGATCCCGCCTGGTACTTCCGGCCCTGGGAGCGCTTCGCCGTTCGGCTCGCCGCGTCGTACCTGATCGACTCCCTGGCCGACCTCCCGGCTGCCGCCACGGCACCTCCGAGGTCCCCTGCCGCCGAGGCCGGCGCCGGCCCTGCCGCGATCCGGTTCGCGGCGCGATCCTCCACGTGACCCTCCTGGCCACGGCCGCGACTCAAAGGCCCGACCTTCTCGGCCTCGGGCCTGACGCCATCGTCGCCGCCTGGCGCGCCGCCAGCCTGTACCTGCCGATCGCCGTCACGGCGCTGCTCTGGTGGCATCGCCGTCCGGCATCCTCCGAGCGGGCAGGGCTGGTCCTCGCCGCGCTCTGGAACGTGGTGGCGCTGGCAGCCCTGCAGGCCGCCGCGCGCGCGGCCGGCTGGTGGCGCTTCGGCGCGCACGGCGGCCTGTTGCTCGGGATGCCGGTCGATCTCTATCTCGGCTGGGTGCTGCTCTGGGGAGCCATCCCGCTGCTCGCGGCACCGCGCCTGCCGTGGGTCGCGACCGCGGCGCTCTGCTTCGGCCTCGATCTCCTCGCCATGCCCCAACTCGCACCCCTCGTCCAACTCGGACCGCATTGGCTCACCGGCGAGGTCATCGGCTGTGCCCTCTGCCTGCTGCCCTCCCTGCTGCTCGCCCGCTGGACCCGTGACGGCGTCCGCCTGGCGGGCCGCGTCACCCTGCAGGCCCTGCTCTTTGGCGGCCTTACTCTCTTCCTGTTGCCCGCGCTGATCCTCGAGCACACGGGGGGCGGCTGGCAGTCGCTCCTCGGCCGCCCGGCGTGGCTTGCGAGCATCCTGTTGCAGGTCCTCTGCATTCCCGGCGCGCTGGGCCTCGCCGCCGTCCACGAATTCGCGGTCCGGGGCGGCGGCACGCCGGTGCCCTTCGATCCGCCGAGCCGCCTGGTCACTAGCGGGCCCTACGCCTACGTCGCGAACCCGATGCAGATCGCCGGCACCCTGCTGCTCGCCGCCTGGGGGCTCGCTCTGGGCAGCTGGTGGGTGGCGGCGGCGGGCCTGATGAGCCACCTCTACTCCGCCGGCTATGCCGCCTGGGACGAGGAAGCCGACCTCGGGGCACGCTTCGGCGCGCGCTACGGCGCCTATCGCCGGGCCGTTTGCACCTGGATCCCGCGCTGGCGTCCCTGGCACCCATCGCTCGAGCCCGCCTCGGCCCCCGCCTCGGCTGGCAGCCGGCAGAGCGCCGCCACCGACGCCTCGTCGGCCTCGCCGGTCCTGCCGGCACCGCCGCCGGCCCGCCTCTACCTCGCCGCGGGCTGCCTCCCCTGCTCGCAGCTGCGCGACTGGCTGGCCTCCCGGCGCCCCACCGCGCTCGTCCTCCTCGCTGCCGAGGACCATCCGCGCCGGGAGCTGCAACGCATCACCTACGATCCCGCCGACGGCGGCGCCGAGGAGTCAGGCGTGGCCGCGCTCGGCCGCGCCCTCGAGCATCTTCATCTCGGTTACGCGATCGTCGGCTGGACCGCGCGCCTGCCCGTGCTGCGGCCGGCGCTCCAGCTGCTTGCCGACGCCGCCGGCGGCTTTCCTCGCCGCGTCGCCCGCGGCTGTGCCCACCGCGTCACCCGCGGCCCGCTCATGGCTCGCCCGCCAGGTCGGAGACGAACCGCCGGGCGATGCGCACCAGCGGCCGCAGCGGCGGCAGGCGCGAGAGCGCCAGCAGGCGACTGACGAGGTCCACGGAATCGTCGACCAGACGGTAGGTCCGGCGGCAGCCGGCCGAGGTGTCATGGATCCAGTAAAGGATCACACCCATGTGATAGGTCCACAGCAGGGCCGGCAGCGCCTCGCGCAGCTCCCCCTTGACCTGTTGCCGCGAGCCGGCCACGACCGCCGCGAACACGGCGGTCGCCTCGCGCCGCAAGGGGCCGGACTCGGGGCTCCAGGGATTGAGCGGGCTTGCCGGATCGGCCGCGGTCTTGAACAGCACGCCGGCAAAGCGGTGGTAGGGCATCATGGTGTCGACCTTGGCGCGCATCACGCCCGCCAGGCGGGCCTTGAAGTCACCTTCGGTCGCCAGCACGCCGGCGCACGCGGCCAGGTGCTCGCGGTGCGTTCGGCGGTAGAACTCCTGGATCAGGCTCTCCTTCGAGCGGAAGTAGTAGTAGGCATTGCCCACCGCCACACCCGCCTGCCGGGCGATGGCACGCATCGTCGTGCCTTCGTAGCCTTGATCCCGGAACAGCGCCAGCGCCGCCTCGAGGATCTGCTCTCGGGTCTGCTCTCCCCGCAGGGTCTTGGCGCCGCCCCCTGCGACCGGGTCCGCCGCACCGGCGGCGGCGCTGGCCGCCCTGGCCTGGGTCGCGCTCGCCGGGTCTCGCATCAGAATCCGGGCCTTCCCCGCGCCGCCGCTACTCGATCGTCGTGGCGCAGAACGTCGAGCCGGGGCCGAACGGGCCGCCACACATGGCGGACTGCTGGTACTGGTCGGCCTGGCCGTAATCGTCGAGGTTGTCGGGGTAGTCCACCCCGAAGTGGAAGCCGCTCGAGCCTCGCGAGTACCAGGGATAGATACAGAAGCCGCCGGCGCCGTAGGACTTGCAGTGTGAGCTGTCCACCCACAGCTTGCCGCCCAGGTCGCTCACCACCGCCCAGTGCTCGGCCTGCGAGCCGTCGCCGAAGGTCACGCCCTTGATCTCGATCGGCGCGATGTTGGCCCAGGCCCGCGGCGAGTACGACCAGCAACCATGCTGTCCCGGGCTGCAGAGGTTACCGGTCAGGAAGTCGTGGCCGATCTCCCAGACGAAGGCGGCGGGAGCGTCCGAGACACCGCCCCAGAACAGCGAGTTGCCGAGCTTCTGGGTGTCGTAGGATGGATTCAGCGGGCCGTCCCGCCGCGACCGCAGGACGATCGTGCCCGAATGTCCGGTGGTGACGTCGGTGACCGCGATGTGCCAGCCGTCGGCCTCCGGGGTGGTGAAGAACTGGACGGTCACGGTGTCGCCGCTGCGCATGATCAGGGGTTTCGCCACTTCTGCCTGGTCGGTGAGCATGGCGTTGAAGGCCGCCTGCTCCAGGAACTGGTTCTTCGGCAGCGGGATCACCTCCCACACCGGCGAGCATACGGTGTAGACGTTGTGCGCGAAGGTGGTGGTGAAGCTGCCGTCCGAGCCGCAGGCGCTCACCCGCTGCTCGGGATAGAACTGCAACTCGAGGAAGGCCTGCCCGCCCAGGCTCTTGGGATCGTTCACCGGGCCGCCGAACCAGAAGGTGGGGCCGACCTGCGTGGTGGAGAAAGTCCCGTCGCCCGGCAGGACCACCGTCCAGGTCAGGTTGCTCGCCGAGCCCGGGGCGTCCGAGAGCGGATCGAGCTCCGGCTCGTCGTGGCCGGTGCATCCCGGCGCATAGGTCACCTCGAAGCGCCCCTGCAGGTACAGCGGCAGGTGGGCCTTGCAAGCCGTCACCTGGGCCGCGACCGGCAGCGACCCGAGCAGCGCCGCGACCGCGGCAGCGCACAGCGTCAAGCTTCTCCTGGCGTGTGTCATCACGACCTCCTCCTTGTCGATCCCTCGGGGATTGTCCGGCCGCCACCGGCGCCCGCCACCCGAGCCATGCCCGGCAGGGTTTGCCGTTGGCTCCAACGAGCGCCGTGCAGCCCAGACTCTTAGTAACGATTGTGCATCACAGACTAATCGTTGTCAAATGGCCTATACTGCATATGCCAATGGCAACACGATGCGCGAATCTGCAAGCACACCGCACCTGGCGCCGCACGCCTCAACCCGCCAGCCGCGCCAGGTACTCGCGGATGCGTCGAGCGTTCGTCCCCAGGTCGCTCCGGCCCACGCGGGAAACGGACCGCACGTCCACCCTGGTACCGCCGCCCTCCGGCCGGAGGCGCACCACGACGTCGTCCTGGAAGCCAAGCCAGCGCGTCGTCGCCGTGGCTTCGATCCGTCCGGCCACCGGGTCCGCCGCGACGATCGCCCAGCTCATGGCGCGGGCCGCGGCGAGCGCCGGCTCGAAAGCCGCCGCCGGCGCCGCCGCGAGGTGGAGCGGTTGGAGCTCGGGGTAGGCCCTGGCCTGCTTGGCGGCGACCTCCGGGCCGCCGTAGGCCGCGGCATTGGGCGCGCCGGCCCGCAGCGGCAGGACCGCGACGAAAGCGGGGGGATCGGCGGTGTCCGTGGTGACGTCGTGGATGGCGGGCACCCGGCGCGCCTGCAGGATCATCAGCACCGGCAGCGACAGCACCGCCCCGGACACCACCAGCGCGCCCGCGGCCAGCAGGCCGGCGGCGCCCCTGGGCCGGAGCACCAGCAGCGCTGCCACGGCCTGCACCGCGCCGAAGAGCGCCAGGAAGAACGACAGGCGCAACCCCACCAGGCCGGCGCGCGACGTCCACACGCCGGCGCGGACGCCCAGCCCGCAGGCCGCCGGCACCAGCGCGGCGAGCACCGCGGCAGCCGCCGCGCCGTAGGCAAGCCAGCGAGCTTGCGGATCCATGGTCGTCTCCAAGCGCTCTGCCAGCGGGTGCGAGCCGCCGGCCGGTGTCGACAGGCCCCTGGGCCGGATGGCCAGGCAGCCGCGTGGCATTGTCCCACAACCCGATCGTGCTCTCAGTCCTGCCTACCGGAGCGGTGACGTTCGGCCGCGATCCAGCCGCCCCGGCTTCCTACCGCCGCTCCCCGCGGCGGCCTCCGGCGCGCCGCTGCGGCAGTTGCGGGGGTCGCCCGCAATCTCCTAGACTCCGCCCGTTCCGCCGCGTCCAACGCAACCGGCATTGCCGAAAAGGGGACCTCATGAGCCAACCCGTGCGCACTCTCAAGCTACTGGTCTGCGTCCTTGCCGTCGCCGGCATCGCGCTCGCTGCCGGCCGCACCGCCGCCGCCGAGAACGGCGCCGCCGCCGACCATCCCAACCTCAAGCCCGGGAGCTGGGAGATCACGACCGCGATGGAGATGGAGGGCATGCCGCCGCGCCCCGGCTTCACCAACACCATCTGCATCAAGCCGGACCAGATCAAGGACTCGCACGCCTTCGCCGAGACCCAGCAGGGGCAGCGCGGCGGCAAGTGCAAGGTCTCGGACCTCAAGTTCGAGGGCGACAAGCTGTCTTACAGCTTCGCCTGCGAGCACGGCAGCGGCACCACCGAGCTGGCATTTGGCGGCACCACCTACGAAGGCACCATCAAGATCACCGCCAGCGGCCGCGGCAACAGCGCCCCGATGACGATCATCCAGCACGTCAAGGCCAAGCGCACCGGCGACTGCTGAGGCGCCCGCTCCCCCGCCGGCGCCCCGCCAGCGCCGCCGCCACCGGCCGTCGACGCTCAGGATGGGGCGACCGCGATCACCGCGGCGCCCTGGAAGGCGCCGGCCCGCAGCGCGGCCAGCGCGGCGTTGGCCTCGGCGAGCGGGAAGACGGCGACCTCGCTGTGCACCGGCACCGCCGGCGCGAGGGCAAGGAACTCTTCGCCGTCGCGGCGGGTGAGATTGGCGACCGAGCGCAGCGCCCGCTCGCCCCACAGCACGTCGTAGGGAAAGGCCGGGATGTCGCTCATGTGGATGCCGGCGCAGACCACGGTGCCGCCCTTGGCGACGGCCCGTAGCGCGGCCGGCACCAGCTCGCCGGCCGGGGCGAAGATCAGCGCCGCGTCGAGCGGCTCCGGCGGCGCCTCGCCGGCGGCGCCCGCCCACACCGCACCGAGCCGCCGGGCGAAGCGCTGCGCGGCCTCGTCGCCCTGCCGGGTGAAGGCGAACACCCGGCGTCCCTGGTGCCGCGCCACCTGGATCAGGATGTGGGCGGCGGCGCCGAAGCCGTAGAAACCCAGCCGCTCGGCCTCCCGCGGCGGCCCCGCCAGGCGCAGCGCGCGGAAGCCGATCAGCCCGGCGCAGAGCAGCGGCGCCGCCTCGAGGTCGGGATAGCCGGCGGGGAGCCGGAAGCAGAACCGCTCGTCGGCGACGGTCATCTCGGCATAGCCGCCGTCGATCTGGTAGCCGGTGAAGCGGGCGTGCTCGCAGAGGTTCTCGCGCTCGGACCGGCAGTAGCGGCAGGTGCCGTCGGTCCAGCCCAGCCAGGGCACCCCGACGCGCTCGCCCGGCCGGAAGCGGCCCGCCCCCTCGCCCAGCGCGGCGACCGTGCCGACGATCTGATGCCCGATGACCAGCGGCAGCTTGGGCTCCGGCAGCTCGCCGTCCACCACGTGCAGGTCGGTGCGGCAGACGCCGCAGGCGTGCACCCGCAGCACCACCTGCCCGGGTCCCGCCACCGGATCGGCGATCTCCCGCGGCCGCAGCGGCTCGCCCACTCGCTCCAGCACCATCGCGCGCATGCCGGCAAGTGTACCTCCGGACCCTGACCGACCACGCCGAGAGGCGCGCCGTGCGCCTGCGCATGGGATCGGAGCTTCTCAGGCGACTTGCCTTTACAGCATAATCATGCATCTCGCCGAAGCGACCGCTGGTTATCCATGGCTCTATCTCATAGCCGCATTCACCGCGATTTTCCCTGGTTGACATGCATTTTTACCCGGTGGTATGAAGGGCACCCTGTAACCGTCCTGTTCGCCTGCGAATGGGCCGAGCCGCTGAGGAAGCGGCTCCTCCTGAAGGCTCCGTGTTGGTTCGACGCCGTGTCGCGGTCGAGCCGGCCACCGAGCGGTTGGTTGCCCGCGCGCCCGCCGCGACGCTTTGAGACCGGAGGTCTGGATGGTTGGACGGCTGCTTCGTCTCCTACCTGCGCTGCTCCTCGCCGCCCTCGGCGCTGTTAGACCGGCCACCGCCCAACCCAGACGCCTCCTCCTCGACCCCCTGATCCCGCTGGCCGCCCTCTCCCCCGCCACCTCCTCCCTACCTGCCGCCAGCGGCAGCACCGCCGCCACGACCGCCCAGGCCGCCGCGCTCGCCGACGTCCCCGACCCCTCCGAGCTGTCCGACCCGACCGAGCCGCTGCCGCCGCCCGAGAGCGCGCCGTTCGCCGCCGGGCGCGATCCCCGCTTCCCGGGCGCCGCCATGCCGGCGCCCGCCGGGCCGGGATCGCCCGCCTCGGCCGCCCTGGGCGCCCGGGGATTGCCGCTCGACTCCGGCGAGTACGGCGTCGAATACGAGATCTCGGTGCGTGATGCCGATTCCTTCCTGGGCCGGCTCGCGACGCGATTCAAGGGCCTGGTCGAGCAGGCGATGACCTATCTCGGCACGCCGTACCGGCGCGGCGGCACCTCGCGCCGCGGGGTCGACTGCTCGGGTCTGGTGGGCGCCGTCTATGCACAGCAGGGCCTGGAGGTGCCGCGCACCGCGGCAGAGCAGTTCGGGGAAGGGGTGCCGGTCGGCGAGACCGACCTGCGGCCTGGCGACCTGGTGTTCTTCCGCGACACCTACAAGCGCGGCATCTCGCACGTCGGCATCTACCTGGGCGACGGCCGCTTCATCCACGCCGCCGGCCACCGCCGGGGGGTGGTGGTGAGCGAGCTCTCTCGCCCCTATTACCACCTCCGCTACGCCGGCGCCCGCCGCCTGGCCGCGGAGCCCGTCACCGCACGCACGGACGGCGACGACCTGGCGGCCCCGGCCGCCGGCTCGACCACCGCCGCGGCGATGATCGCCGGCCCCCGCTAGCTCTACCTAGCTCTACCGCGTCACCAAAGCGTCACCTCGAACTGCCCACGCCACGGGCAGTATCTCGAATTCCTCCCGTTTTCCGTCTTGATCATTGAGGGGTCCTCCAAGTCCGGGGGCCGCCCAGCGCCAGGGAGGTGCCGCCGATGGAGGATCATTTCCTGACCGCGGTCGACGCGGCCGTTGCCCGGGCCCTGCCCGGAGGATGGCCGCGCCTCCCCCCGGAGCGGCTGCCGGCTCGCGGCGGCGTCCGCGCCCGCCATGCCTTCCGCCTCGCGGTCGGCGCCGGGCCGGCGCCCTACCTCGCCATCGTCGCCCTGCCGCTCCGGGCGAGCACGATCCCCGAGGTGCAATGCGACCTGGTCGAGCTCGTCGACCACGTCCTTGCCCGCGGCGCCGGCCTGCTGCTGCTCGAGGAGGACGGCGACGGCCATCCCGACGATTGGATCCCCGAGCATCTCGACTTCCCGCACCCGCGTTTCCTTGGTCTCCCCTGCCTGCCCGGCGACGAGGCTCGGGAGGCGGGGGTGGCATGCGGCGGCCCGAAGAGCGGCAGGAGCGGCGCGTGCGGAGGGTACCTCGCCGAGCTTGCCGGCGGCCGTTGGGAACCGCTCGCCGAGGTCATCCACGACCTCTGGTCAGGGAACCTTGCTTACCACGGCCCCGGCGAAGGCGTGCAGACCGTCGGCCTCGAGGTCATGAGCGACCAGTGCTGGCGCTGCCACGCCGCGCTCGACCTCGTGACCGGCATCGTCTTTCCCGATCGCGAGGTCGGCGACTGGTCGCTTCCCGATTGGTCCTGGTTCCAGGGACTCCTCACCCTCGCCGCGATGCCGGATGCGCTGGCTCCCGCTCTCGCCGCGGCCGTGGAGGCCTGGCGCGCCGCGGGCGACCGCCGGCTCTCCGCCATCCGCTGGCGCTTCAGCCAGACCGCCCGTCGCGCCTATTGGGCGGCCGAGTGCACGGTTTGCGGCGCGCTGCAGGGCGACTTCCCGGTGACGGCAAGGCGGCTCCGCCGGCTGGACGAGCGCACCGCGCGGCGCAATGGCATCCTGAGCTATCGACCGTTGCGGCTCGACATCCCGCGTCAGGCGCTGCAAGAGCTGGCCTGGGGCGTGGAGGCCGGCCCGCATGCCCGCGCGATCGGCTGGCGCCGCGCCGGCGATCCCGGTTGCCAGGGCATGGCGGCCGGCGCGCCGACCGGCGGACCTATCCAGCGCTTGGGAGAGATCCTCTCGTCATGGCTGGGCCGGTAGGTCCGGCGGCGCCAGCCGTACCTGCCGCAGGCGGGAGTTGAGGCGCACCAGGTCGTGGCCGCGCAGCTCGTCCCAGCGCGCCAGCAGCACCGCGAGACGCCGGGCGAGCTCGGCGAAACCCGCCTGCTGCTGGGTGGTGGGCGCCTCGTCGGCGCCGTCCACCGCCTCCAGCAGCCGCCCCAGCTCGTCGTCGAGCCGCGCCAGGTTGTCCCTGGCGTCGGCGCGGGCGCCCGCTGCCGGCGGCGCCGGCGCCTCCTCGTCGTCTTCCTCCCCCTCGCCGGCAAGCGCGGCGATCTTGGCCGCGAACGCCGCCAGCTCGCGGCCGAGGCCGCCTTTCCGCTCCGCCTCCGGCAGGCCCCCGAACCGGGAGCGCACCGCGCGGATCTGGCCCACCGCCGCGTCATCCCTGCCCATCGCCTCGACGACGTCTTTCGCCAGCAGCAGCTGCTGCGCCAGGTCCTCGACCGGAGTCCGCACTCGCGGGTCCATGGTCACCCGCAGCGGCCGAGTGAAGGTCTGGCCGCCGGCGGTCAGCTTGACCTGGTAGTCGCCCGGCAGCACCAGCGGCCCGAGCGGCTCCGCCGGCGTGTCGTGGACCACGGCCGCGATCGGATACTCGTGATGCAGCGCCGCGGGCGGCGGGTAGCGCAGGTCCCAGACGAAGCGGTGCACCCCCGGCGCCGCGGCCAGCGCCTGCCACGGCCGCACCCAGTACATCGGGATCGGCAACGCCGTGGGGTCCACCGGCGGCGGCCAGTCGGCGCTCGAGAACCGCCGCACCAGCTTCCCGGCGGCGTCGCTGATCTCGAGCACGACCTCGCCGCCCGCCGGCGCCCGCAGCAGGTAGTCGATCACCGCCCCGTCCGGCGGGTTCTGCCCCGCCGGCTCGTCGGGCGGCAGCGGCGTGTCCGTGTAGAGATCCCGCCGCACTCGCCAGGCGGCCGCCGGCTGGAACAGGTGCGCCGGGGGCGCCGCCGCCGTCGTGCCCGCCGTCGTGCCCACCGTCATTTGGGCGTCGAGCTGGCGCAGCGGCGAGATGTCGTCGAGCACCCAGAACGACCGCCCATGGGTGCCCGCCACCAGGTCGACGCCGTGCACCGCCAGGTCGCGCACCGCCGTCGCCGGCAGGTTGAGGCGCAGCGACTGCCAGAGGTCGCCGTCGTCGAACGACACGTAGACGCCGCGCTCGGTGGCGGCGAAGAGCAGCCCGCGCCGCACCGGATCGCCGCGCACGGCGTTGACCACCTCGCCATCCGGGATGCCGCGCGTGATCTCCTGCCAGCTCTGGCCGAAGTCTCGTGTCCGGTAGACGTGCGGGTGCAGGTCGTCGAGCCGGAAGCGGTTCACCGCCGCATACGCCGCCGCCGGATCGAAATGCGACGCCTCCATCACCGACACCTTGCTCCACGCCGACAGCCCGTGCGGCGTCACCTCCTGCCAGTGCCGCCCACCGTCGCGGGTCAGCTGGATCAACCCGTCGTCGGTGCCGACCCAGAGCTGGTCGACGTCGAAAAAGGAGGGCGCGATGGTGTAGATGACGCCGCGATGCGCGCCGTGCTGCGGATCGCCGGCGGCGAACGGCCCGAGCACCGCCGGCACCCGCGGCTGCGGCCGCGTCAGGTCGGGGCTCAGCGTCCGCCAGCTGTGGCCGCCGTCGGTGGTGGCGAACAACACGCTCGCCCCGAAGTAGAGGATGTGGGGATCGACCGGCGAGAACAGCAGCGGCAGCGTGCGCACGTAACGGACCTTGCCCGAGCGCACCGCCTCGGGCGACACGTCCTGCACCTCGCCGGTCGCCCAGTCGAAGCGCTGCACCTTGCCGCCGAAGATCAGGTTGGGGTGCAGCGGATCGGGAGCGATGTAGCCGTACTCTTCGGCGCCCACCGGGTGCCAGTCGCGGAAGGTGATCTCGCCGTCGTTGCCGCGGCTGGCGACGGCCGCCGAGCCGCTTTCCTGCTGGCCGCCATAGACCCAATACGGAAAGCGGTCATCGGTGATCACGTGGTAGAACTGCGCCGTCGGCTGGTTGTACCAGGAGCTCCAGGTCCGGCCGCCGTTGAGGCTGACCGCCGCCCCCTGGTCGCCCGCCAGCAGCAGCACCTGCGGCCGGCCGGGGTCGATCCAGATGCGATGGTAGTCGTCGCCTCCCGGCGCTCCCTTGAAGGCGGTGAAGGTCTTGCCGCCGTCGGTCGAGCGGTAGGTCGAGGTGTTGCAGACGTAGACCAGGTCCGGGTCCCTGGGGTCCACCCGCACCTCGGCGAAGTCGCCGCCGCGCCCCCAGATCCTCGCCTCGGAGTTGACCCGCTGCCAGCCGGCGCCGCCGTCGTCCGAGCGGTAGAGGCCGCCGTGCTGCTCGTCGGCGTCCACCTGCACGTAGAGCCGCCCCGGCCGGCCGGGCGCGACGCCGATGCCGATCCGCCCCAGCCCCTCGGCGGCCGCCGGCAGCCCGTGGGTCAACGGCTGCCAGCTGTCGCCGCCGTCGGTGGACTTGAAGAGCCCGCTGCCCGGCACCTGGAACGAGGCGCCGATCTCCCACGGCGCCTGGCGGGCGGCCCACAGCGCGGCATACAGCGTGCGCGGGTCGGCGGGATCGAAGGCCAGGTCCACCGCGCCGGTGTTCTCGTCGCGGTACAACACCCGCTGCCAGCTCTTGCCGCCATCGGTCGAGCGGAACACCCCGCGCTCGGCGTTCGGCCCGTAGGGATGCCCGAGCACCGCCGCGAACACCCGGTTCGGATCGTGCGGATCCACCAGCAGCACCGGGATCTGCTGGCCGTCGCGCAGGCCCAGATGCTCCCAGGTCTCGCCGCCGTCGGCCGACCGGTAGACGCCGTCGCCGACCGACAGGTCGGGCCGCTGCAACCCCTCGCCGCTGCCGGCGTAGATCACGCGCGGATCCGACGGCGCCACGGCGAGCGCCCCGATCGACTGCGTCGGCTGCCCGTCGAACAGCGGCCGCCAGGTCCGGCCGGCATCGTCGGTCTTCCAGACGCCGCCGTTGTTGACGCCGATGTAGAAGACGTCGGGCTGGCCCGGCACGCCCACCGCGGCCACCGTCCGGCCGCCGCGGAAAGGCCCGATCAGGCGCCAGTGCAGCGCCGAGAGCAGCGCCGGGTCGACCCCGCCGGCGGGAGCGTCGGCGCCGATGGTTCCCGTGGCCGCGGTGGTCCCGGCGGCGGTGGCGGTCCCGGCCAACACCGCGCCAGCAACCGCGACCGGCAGGAGCAGCAGGACGAGCTTGGCGCGCCGGGCCGCCAGGCAGGAGCGGCGACCGGCGGGCGCGACGAGTCGGGCTGGGTTCACGCTGGGGCCTCCTGAAAGAAGAGGCCCTAGTGTAGTGCACCGGCGGCGGCTACGACCCGTTGCGGGAGGGCGCCTGCGGCAGCTGGCCCACGACGCCCCGGCCCTCCTCCACGCGGTAGATGTGGTTGACCGGCACCGCCGCCGGCGAGAGCTTTTCCACCAGGCCGCTCGGCCAGCGGATCTCGAGCTCGTCGACGCGGGCGGCGGCGCCGAGGCCGAAATGGAGCCGGGTGGTGCTCTGGCTCTCGAAGCCGTTGCCGCCGTTGACCTCGCGGATCAGCCGCAGGCCGCCGGCGCGCAACGTGACGCGGGCGCCGATGGCGTCGCGGTTGGACTTGACGCCGGCAAGCTTCAGCTCGAGCCAGTTGCCGGCGCCGGCGGTGCGGTTGTGGTAGAGCAGCGAGGGCTGGCCGCGGTTGCTCTGGACGAAGTCGAGCAAGCCGTCGTTGTCGAAGTCCGCGACCCCCAGGCCGCGGCCGTCGAGGTCGTTGTCCACCCCGGCCAGGGCCCCGACCTCCTGGAAGGTGCCGTTGCCGGCATTGCGGAACAGCTTCTTGCGCTGGTGGCCGCTCCAGGTCATGTCGCCGATCTCGGGCCACGCATTCAGGTCCGAGAAGTCGAAACCCGGCTGGAAGAGCGCCTTGCCGAGGCTCGGCACGTAGTTGCGGTCGCCCGCCGTGTGCATGCCGTCGGCGGCCATCAGGTCTTCCCAGCCGTCGTTGTCGAAGTCCCCGAACTTGGCGGCCCAGCCCCACAACGTCGAGGAGGTCCCGGTCTCGCGCGCCACGTCGGTGAAGGTCAACCTGCCGTGCGCGTCGACACCGTTGTTGTGCCACAGCATGTTGCCTTCCTGCATGAAGTCGTCGGTGATGTTGCTGACGTAGACGTCGAGCCAACCGTCGTGGTCGTAGTCGGCCATGTCGACGTTCATGCCGTGCTTGCCGTCGTAGCCGATCGCCTCGGCGGTGACGTCGCGGAAGGTGCCGTTGTGGTTGTTCAGGAGCAGGTAGTCGGTCCCGAAGTCGCCGGCCAGGTAGACGTCCTGCCAGCCGTCGTTGTCGAGGTCGGCGTGCCCGGCGGCGAGGATCCAGCCGGTGATCTTGCCGAGCCCCGCCCGCTCGGTGGCGTCGACGAAGGTGCCGTTGCCCTGGTTGTGCCACAGGATCACGCCGCCGCCGTTGTCGGCATGATCGATCGAGTTGGGCAGCACGTGGGGATCCTTGAGATCGAACAGATCGACCGCCTTCTGATAGTTGCCGAACAGCAGGTCGAGGTTGCCGTCGTTGTCGTAGTCGAAGGCGATCACCGCGACGGTGTTCGCCGGCCTGCGGTCCAGGCCGGAGGCGGCGGTGACGTCGCGGAACCGGCCGTTGCCCTCGTTGTGGTAGAGGATCGGCGTGCCATAGCGGATCACCAGCAGATCGATCCGGCCGTCGTTGTCGTAGTCGAACCACAGCGCCCCGGTGACCTCGGCGTGCGGGTCGTTGCCGCCGCCGACCCCCGCCGCCGCGGTGACGTCGGTGAAGCTGATGCGGCCGTCTCTGTCGGGGCCGTTGTTGTGCAGCAGATGGTTGGGCAGATTGGTCCCCGACTCGGTGATGAACAGGTCGTCATAGCCGTCGTTGTCGTAGTCGCCCACCGCCACCGCCGCGCCGCCGCCGGGGAACAGGCTGAGCATCGGTCCGCCCTTGCCCGCGAAGGCGCGCACATGGTGCGGGATGCGGACGCCCGCCTGCTGGCCGATCTCTTCGAAGCGGATGCGCTCCAGCGGCTGGGGCGCCGCCGTCACTGCCGCGGACGCCGCGGACGTCGCCGACGCCGCCGACGTCGGGGCCGGCAAAGCCGGGGTCTGCGCTGCTGTCAGGAAAAGGAGAGGAAGGACGAGCGAGCGTGAAACCAGGGACCAGGGCACTATGGCCTCCTCGTGGAAACACCACCCCCCTATAATGAACCGGTGTTGCAGGAGGTAAGAAGCGAGCCAGTTGCGAAAACTTCGTGGCGCGCCGGGCCTATGGCGCTTGCAGGCGGTAGCGGATCTCGACCAGCGGCACCTGCCAGCGCTCGCAGCGCAGGCTGGGCTGGAACTCCGCCTCGGAGTCGGCCCGGCGACGCTCGATCATCGCCACCACCCGCACCTCCTCGGCGCCCGCGATGACGCCGGCCCGCAGCTCGCGGCAGCGCCGCGACAGCGCCGCCACCGCCATGCCGGAGGCGTCGACCAGCTCGACGTCCCCGCCGCCGCCGCCACCGCGGTCGCCGCGGTCGCCGCGCTCGCCGCGCCCATCGCGGAGCGCCAGCGGGCTCCCCGGCTGCAGCAGGGCCAGCCGCTCGTGGATCGGATCGCCGCCCGGCCTCCTGCCCGCGAAATCGAGGAAGAGGTCGCGCATGCCGAGGAGCTCGAAGCGCCGCGCCAGCACGGCGGCCGGCGGCGGCTCGAGATCCGGCTGCCGCTCGCAGAGATCCAGCCGCGGCCGCCGCGCCAGCAGCTCGCGCACGAAGGGATTGCTCTCGTCGCGCCGCCAGAGCAGGGTGAGCGTCTCGCGGGCGCGGGTCATGCCGACGTAGAACAGGCGCCGCTCTTCCTCCTCGGCCGCCAGCGCCGCCTCGGTTACGGGCGGGCTGCCTCCCCGCCGCGGGCCCCAGCCGCCGTCGGCCAGCGCCACGTGGGCGAACTCGAGCCCCTTGGCCGCGTGGACGGTCCCCAGGTGGACGCCCTCGCCGAGCGCCGGCTCGCGCCGCCGCTCCGCCAGCGCCTCGTAGAGGAACTCGAGCACCCGGCTCCCGGCGGTCTCGGCATCGCCGCTGGCCTCGGCCCATTCCGCCAGCACCTCCCGCAGCAGCGACCACCAGGGATGCGCCGGCGGCCCGCCCGCCGCGCACCGCGCCAGCAGCTCGGAAGCACGGCAGGTGGCGGTGCGGCTGGCCGCCAGCGTCGCGAGGAAACCGGCGATCTCGCGGATACGGTGGAGCGGCGGCAGCCGCTCGCCCTCGCCGGACCAACGGATCGGGATCTGGCGGTGCTCGCACACCGCGCGGATCGGCGCGAGCTCGCCGTGGGTGCGGGCGAGCACCGCGCAGCGCGGCCAGGCCAGCTCCGGATCCAGCCGGCGCAGCTCGTGCAGCCAGGCCGCCACGGCCGCCGCCTGCTCGCCGGCGCCGGCGGCGCGCAGCAACCGCACGCGCCCGCCGCCGGCGGCATCGAGCGCTGCCCAGCGCCCCCCGGCCGGCTCGGCGGCACGGGCCGCGTCGATCCGGATCGGATGATCCTGCTTCAGGCGCGCGTGGTTGTGCTCGATCAGCCGGTTGGCGGCGGCGATGATGGCGGCGGTCGAGCGGAAATTCTCGATCAGGTACTGAACCCCGGCGCCATAGTCGTGGTGGAAGCGGCGGATGAACTCCACCTTGGCGCCGCCGAAGCCATAGATCGTCTGATCGTCGTCGCCCACCGCCAGGATGGACAGCTTGCGGTCGGGATCGGCCTGGCGGCGGCCGGCGAGGTTGGACAGCAGCTCGTACTGAGCGTCGTTGACGTCCTGGTACTCGTCCACCAGGATGTGGCTGAAGCCGGCCAGCAGCCGCTCGCGCAGCGGCGCGCCCAGGCCGGCTGCCGCCGCGCGCTCGTCCTCGTCGCGGCTCGCCGCGCCGCCCGCGCCGCCCTCGTTGCCCCCGCCGCCTCCGCCGCCCCCGCCGCCGACCTCGCCGTCGCGCAGCAGGCGGTTGGCGTCGGCGATCAGCCTGGCGAAATCCGGCTCCTCGCCACGCCGCGCGGCCTCCGCCAGCGAGGTACCGGTCAACAGCAGCGCGAGGCCATGGTAGGTCTGCACGATCAGCCCGCGCGCGTCGTCGCCGGCAAGTCGGCGCAGGCGCCGAGCCACCTCGCGGGCGGCGCCGCGGTTGAAGCAGACCACCAGGATGCCGCGCGCCGGCACCCGCTCGACGCGCAGCAGGTAGGCGCAGCGGTGCACCACCACCCGCGTCTTGCCGGCGCCGGGTCCGGCAAGGATCAGCAGGTTGGCCGCGGCCGGCGCCGTCACCAGCTCGATCTGAGCGCGATTGGCGAGGCTCTCGACGATGGCGCGATAGGACTCCGGGGCGGTGGCGCGGCCGAGCATCGCCGCCTCCTCCCCGGGGAAGCGCCGGCGCACGAAGCTCTCCCGGTCCAGCGCGAAATAGTCGTCCACCAGCGCCAGGGCCGCCTCGCCGTCCCTCAGGCCGGCCTCCGCGTAGCGGGCCATGACGTGGATCTGCGCGGTGCGCTCGGCATAGTGCGCCGCCAGCGGCGCGAAGTGCCGGTCGCCGAAGCCGCGACCGCGCGGCTGCGGCTGGATCCGGATGGTCATCGCCTGGCGGAACACGGCGAGGCCGTGCTGCAACTGGATCACCTGCTGCTCGTGCAGGAAGAGCAGCCCCCGCTCGACGGCGGCCAGCGGATCGGCGATCTGCGGCCCGAGCAGCAGGTCGAAGCGGAGCGCCTGGACGAGGTCCTCGAGGGCGAACGCCACCTGCGCCTGTCCTGCCGCCGGCCGCGCCGCCGGCGCCGCGCCGTCTTCCGCCGCCACGGCCCCTGCCGTCGCCTCGGCCGCTCGCGCCGCCTCCTGCGCCGCCACGGGCTCTCGCAGCGCCGCGGGCTCTCGCACCGCCGTGTCGTCAGGAACCGCCGGGGCCGCCGCCGCCCTGCCTCCCGCCGGCACCTGCCCGGCGCCTGACGGGCCGTCGGCCACCCGGGCGAGCAGCGCCGCGAGCACCACCTGGGCGACCGCGCGCCGGCGCGCCGCCAGCTCGGTGAGCTCGGCCCAGCGCCCCTGGAGGCGCACGCCGTAGTGCTCCCGCGAGCGGTAGGCGAGATCGAGGAGCCCCTGCCTTCCCGGCGCGATCCTGTCCCGCCGCGCCAACCCCTGCAGCAGCTGGCGCAGCGTCTCGGGGTGGCTGGCCAGGCCGCCGTCGCGCAGGCGCTGGTTGAGCCGCCGCAGGGAGAGCTCGCACCAGGCGCCATCCTCGGCCTCCGGCGCCGCCTCGCGCAGCGCCTCGAGCATGGCGAGCTCGAGCCGGCAGAGCGCCTGCAGCCTGGCGCGCGCCGAGCCCCGGCCGCCACGCCGCGGCTGCAAGAAGGCGGTGAGCTGCATGCCGCTCTCGATCAGCCCGTGCTCCGCCATCTCGTGCAGCGCCCGCAGCACCCTCTCGCCGGCCAGCTCGGCCGCCGCGGCCGCGTCATCCACCTCTGCCGGGCCGCCGGCGGCGGCTTCGCCAGGCATCTCGGCCGCGCCCGCCGCGCCCGCCGCGCCGGGCGCGGCGGCGGCAAGCGCACCCTCTGCCGCATCACCCGTGCAGGCCGGGAGCCCGGCGAGCTGGTCGGCGGTCAATCCCTGATCGGGGTCGCAGGCGAAGATCGCGCCGAGGATCTCGAGCCACAGCGCCCGCCGGCCGGGGCTCGGCCGCGGCCGCACCTCGTCGATGCGCCGCGCCGCCGCCGCCAGGTCGGCGACCCGCGGCCGCCCCTGGAAGACGCGGGTGTGATTGTGGTTGCGCTCGACGAAGCCGGCCCGCTCCAGCCAGCCGACCGCGGTCTTGACCTTGGTGTCGGCGCCGCGGTCCCCGCGATGAATGCCGGTGTCCACTCCCGCGCCGCCGAGCAGCTCGCCGCTGGTGACCACCACCTGCCGGCCGCCGCCGCGCTGGCGGCGGGCGAGCCGGCGCAGGCCGAGCAGGATCTGGACGATGTCGCGTTGCCCGACGCGGCTGTCGGCGGCCAGCCGGAACTGACGCTCGACGTCCGGCTCGGCGAAGAGCAGGATGCAGTGCGCCGGCCGGCGGTCGCGGCCGGCTCGCCCCGCCTCCTGCAGGTAGCTCTCGAGCGAGCCTGGGATATCGGCATGCAGGACCAGCCGCACGTCCTCCTTGTCGATGCCCATGCCGAAGGCGTTGGTGGCGCAGACCACCCGCAGCTCGCCGCGCAGGAACTGGTCGAGAATGCGGCGCTTCTCCGGCGGCCGCAGGCCGGCGTGAAAGGCCGCGGCGGCGACGCCCTGCGCCGCCAGGTGGCGAGCCCCGCGGTCGGCGCCGGCGCGGCTCGCGAAGTACACCAGCGCCGCGCCCTGTGGCATCGCCGCGAAATGCCGGTCCAGCAGCTCGCGGATACGCCCGAGCTTCGCCGCCGGGGCGACCGCCTCGACGGCAAAGCTCAGCTCGGGACGGCGGGCGCTGGCGCCGAGCACCGCCAGCTCGGCTCCCAGCTCGCGGCGGAAGTGCTCGACGATCTCGCGCCGCACGTCCGGCTTGGCGGTGGCGGTGAAGCAGCAGACCGGCGGCGGCGCCGGGCGCTGCTGGCGCTTCGCCAGCTCGCGGATGACGCGGCTGGCATAGAGGTAGTCGGGACGGAAGTCGTGCCCCCACTTCGACAGGCAGTGCGCCTCGTCGAACACCCAGGCGCCGATCTCCCGCTGCTCGATGGTCTCCACCACCGACCGGTTGCGCAGCTGTTCGGGCGAGACGTAGAGGATCGCCACCTCGCCCAGCCTGACCCGATCGAGCGTCGCGCCACGCTCGAGCGGCGTCAGCAGACCGGTGAGCGCCGCCGCGGCGTCGCGGCCGGCCCGCAGGTTCAATTGCGCCACCTGGTCCTGCATCAGCGCCTGCAACGGCGAGACGACGATGGTCAGCTGGCCGCGCCGGTGGTGGCGGATCAGCGCCGGCAGCTGGTAGCAGAGCGACTTGCCGCCGCCGGTGGGCAGCACGGCGAGCAGCTGCCGGCCGTCGAGCCCCTGCTCGACCAGCTCCCGCTGCAGGCTGCCGCCGTCCGCCGCGGCCGGCGCCGGGCGGAACGCCGGGAAGCCGAGCAAGCGCTGCAACAGCGCCTCGAGGTCGTTGGCGCCGCAGTACGCGCAAGCGGGGTCGCCGCAGGGGCGGCCGCGCAAGGCGTCGAGCAGCTCGACCGTCCGCGGATACCGCGCGCGGACCCAGCGCGGCAGCACCGAGCGGCCGCCGGCGACCTGCAACCAGGCCGCCGCGAAGGCCCAGGCCGGCAGCGGCGCGACACCGGCGCCGGCGGCCGCCGCCAGCGCCCGGACGCAGACCCGGCCGGCCAGGCTCGCCGCCAGGTAGGCGCTCGCCGCCGCGCCGGTCAGAGGCGGCATGCCGGAGAGGGCCGAGAAAACCCCGGCCAGCCCGCCGTGATCGTCAGCCTGCCGCTCGGCGCCAGTCGCGCCGGCGCCGAAGCAAAAGGCATAGAACGCCAGCCTCTCGGGCTCGCGTGCGGCCAGCGCGGCAAAGGTCCGCAGCTCGTCGCCGCACAGCCGCATCGCCAGCCGCGCGTCGGCAACCGGGTCGCTCGCCGCGTCGCGGACCAGCTTGTAGTCCTTGATCAGGCGGTGGTAGGGATTTTCGGGGAATGCCAGCGGCGACAGCACCAGGGTGTCGATCGCGGGCAGCGCCAGCAGCGCCGGCCGCGCCCCGGTCTTGCCGCACCAGTCCGCGAGCGCCGGCAGGTCGTGGCCGAGCAGGTTGTGGCCGAGCAGGAAGCCGGCCCCGGCGCCGAAACGGTCCAGCTCGGCCAGCGCCGCAGCCAGCGGCGAATCGCCGCGCCAGACGAAGGAGCGCTCCCCGAGCACGGCGCCGATCTCGAGGATCTGCCCGTCGCGGGACGTCTCGAGGTCGAGCGCCAGACAGCGCTCGAGGAACTGCTGCACCATGCCGGCGCAGTCTAGACCGAAAGCCCCCGCCGCCGCACCACCGCGGCTTGCCCGCCGGCCACCGCGCCGTTCCGTCCGCCACCGCGGCTTTCCCGCCGGCCACCGCGGCTTTCCCGTAGACTAGCAGGCGTGAGCGCCCTCGATACCCCGCCGGCCCGCGGTGCGCCCAACGTGCCGGCGTTGGCGCCGGCCTTGGTCCGGGCGCCGGCCGCCGGCGGCGAGCCGGTGGCGGCGGTGGACCATGCCTGGCTGCGCATGGACGAGCCCGCCAACCTGATGCAGATCAACGGCGTCCTGGTGCTCGACCGGCCCGCCAGCGTCGAGGAGATCAAGGCGATCGTGCGTTGCCGTCTGCTGCCCATCCCGCGCTTCCGCCAGCGAGTGGTCGCCGGCCAGGGCGGCCCGCGCTGGGAAGAGGATCCGGGCTTCGACCTCGACCGCCACGTGCTGGCGATGGCGCTCCCCGCGCCGGGCGACGATCGTGCGCTGGCGGCGGTGGTGGGCGAGCTGATGGGTACCCCGCTGGCGCCCGACCGGCCGCTCTGGGAGTTCCGGCTGCTGCAGCCGTACCAGGGCGGCTGCGCGCTGCTGGCGCGGATCCATCACGCGATCGGCGACGGCGTGGCGCTGATGCTGGTGCTGCTCTCGCTCACCGACCTGCAGCCCACTGGTCCGCCGACCGTCCGGGTGACGCCGGACGAGATCCCGCCACCGGAGACGCCGGAGAGCCCGGAGCGAGCGCCGACCCACCCGCCGGCACCGGAGCCCTCCGCGCCGCCTGACGCCGGCGGCGTCAACCCCTTCACCGAGCTCTTCAGCTCGCCGCTGCACGACCTCGCCAGGATCCGCGCGCTGGCCGACGAGATCTCGCCCGAGCTGATGCGCCTGTTGCACGCGCCGGTCGAAGCGTTGCGCCGCGCCCGTCTGCTCACCGGTATCGGCAGCGTCGGAGCCTTCGGCCGGTTGGTGGGCCGCGCGGCCGACCCGAAGACCGCCTTCAAGGGGCCGCTCGGGGTGCCGAAGCTGGTCGCCTGGTCGGAACGTCTGGCGCTGACCGAGGTCAAGGAGGTCGGGCGGGCGCTGGGCGGCACGGTCAACGACGTGCTGGTCGCCGCCACCACCGGCGGCCTGCGCCGCTACCTGGCGCGCCGGGCCGAGCCGCCGCGGCGCCTCGACGTCCGCGCCGCGATGCCGGTGAACCTGCGGCCGCTGGGCAGGATGGCCCAGCTGGGCAATCATTTCGGCCTGGTGTTCCTGTCGCTGCCCCTCGGCATCGCCGATTCCCTGCCCCGCCTGGCCGAGGTGCGCCGGCGCTCCCTGGCGCTGCGGCGCTCGGCCGAAGCGGTGGTGGTCTACGCCATCCTGCGCGCCATCGGCCGGGTGCCGCTCGCGGTGCAGCGCCTGGTGGTCCAGATCTTCGCCACCAAGGCGACGCTGGTGATGACCAACGTCCCCGGCCCGCGCCGCACCCTCTACCTGGCCGGCAAGGCCATCCGCGACGTCTTTTTCTGGGTGCCGCAATCCGGCCGCGTCGGCCTGGGAGTGTCGATCCTGAGCTACGACGGCTCGGTGCGCCTCGGCGTCGGCACCGACGCCGGCCTGGTACCGGACCCGGAGGCCATCGTCGCCGGCTTCCACGCGGAGTTCGCCGAGCTGCTGCGCCTCGCCCGCGCTCGCGCCGCTTCGCCTTGCGCCGCTCCGCCTTAGTGCCGCCTCGCCTTGGTGCCGCCGGCTGACGGCCGTTACCGCGGCGGGATCGGCGCCGCCCAGGTCTGCGAGCTCATCAGCTCCACGATCTGCTTGGCCACCCCTTTCGCCATGCGGGCCGCGTCGGCTTCCACGCTCGCCGCCCGGTCCAGGACGCCGCCCGCCGTCACGCCGGCGGCGGCCGAGCCGACGCTCGCCGTGCCCACGGTCACGGCGCCGGCGCTCACCGTGGCCGCGGCGCCGGGCTTCTTGCCGCTTTGCGATCTCACCTTGAACTCGAGCAGCACGACGGGCTCCGGCGCGGCCGCCAGCGACACCGTGACGTGCGCCTTGACGTCGCTCGCGCCCTTGCCGAAACCGATCAGGACCCGCTTGGTCTTGTTGCCCTCGTCGATGCCGGTGAACTCCCCGTGCACCAGCAGCGTGTTCGGCGGCGGTGCGCTGTCCTCCCCGGGAGCCGCTGACGCCGGCACCGACGCCTGTTGGAGCTCGTGCAGCAGGGCCTTGGCGAAGCTCGCCTGCGCCTGGTTGGCCACCGCCTCGATCGGGTTGGCATCGACCGGCTCGTCCTTGCGCCGCCGGTGCACCCGCGCCGCCGGCGAGTCGTCGACCGTGATGACGCTGGCCGGCACGTTGAAGTCATAGATCAGGACCCCGACCGGCTTCGGCAGGGCTTCTCCCTGGTACTTGGCGACCACTTCCACCTTGGTGTCGCCGACCAGCAGTTTCTTCGCGGCATTTTCCGCCTCGGCGCTCGCCGCCAGCAGCAGCGCGGCGAGGCTGGCGACGATGCGGACGGCTGACCTCGAAGGGGACATGTCGCTCCAGCGGTATGCATGAGCGATGCCCTGGCTCGCGAGCGCCGCCTCCCGGCAGCGGGCCGGTGCTACGCTCTGCCCTCGTGACCGCGGGCGATCGCACGATGGCGGGGGGCCGGCGCGACGGCCGCGCCGCTCTCCTCTTCGCCCTGGCGGCGCTCCTGGTCTACAACCTCAACGGCAGGGTGATCGCCTCGAGCGACACCCTGGGCACCCGCTTCGTCCCCTTTGCGCTGCTCAAGGCCGGGACGCCGCGGCTGGACCCGGTGCTCGCGGTGGTGCAGACCTCCCGCCGCGCCTACTGGGTGCAACCGACGCGCGACGGCGGCCACGCCTCGCTGTTCCCGATCGTCGCGCCGCTGCTGGCGACCCCGCTCTACGTGCCGGCCGCGCTCCTGCTCGCCCGCCGGGGCTGGCCGAACGCCGGCCTCGCCGCCGCCGGGGCGCTGATGGAGAAGCTCGCGGCGTCCAGCATCGCGGCGGCCGCCGCCGGCGCGATGTTCCTGTTGCTGCGCCGCCGGCTGCCGCCGGCCCGCGCGCTGGGCCTCGCCGCCGCCTTCGCCTTCGGCAGCGAGACCTGGATGATCGGCAGCCAGGCCCTCTGGCAGCACGGCACCGAGGAGCTGCTGCTGGTCGTCGCGCTCCTCGCGTTCACCGGCCCGCTCACCGCCGCGCGCCTCGCGGCGGGCGGCGCCGCCTGCGGCCTGGCGATCGCCGGCCGCCCCATCGACGCCCTGCTGGTGGCGCCGTTCGCGCTCCTCGCCCCGGCCTGGGCCGGGCGCCGTTCGGCCTGGTTCTTCCTCGCCGCCGCCGTTCCCCTGGGCCTCGCCGCCGCCTACAACCTCGAGACGTTCGGCCTGCTGGGCGGCGGCTACCAGCTGTTCGTGCTGGCGGGGCGCCGTTATTTCGAGCAGCCCATGGCCCGCGGCCTGGCCGAGATGCTGTTCAGCCCGGACAAGGGGCTGTTCTTCTACACCCCGTTCCTGCTCTTCCTGGTCCTCCTGCCCGCCCACCTGCGCCGCTCGCCGGCAGACCCACCGCCCGAACCGCCACCGGCGGGCGACCGGGCGCTCACCGTCCTGCTGCTCGCCGGCATCGTCGCCCAGCTCCTGGTCTACGCGCGCTCGGAGTGGCGGGGCGGGACCTGCTACGGCCCGCGCTACCTCACCGACATGCTGCCGCTGCTGGTCTGGATGCTCGCGCCGGTGGTCGGCTCGCTGCGCCCGCGGCAGCTCGCGCTCTTCCGCTGGGCGGTCGGGTTCTCGATCGCCGTCCAGGCCGTCGGCGCTTTCTGCTATCCGCGCGGCGCCAGCGACCTGCGCATCGAGGCCGAGCACTCCCGCCTCCCCGCCTACCTGATCGAGGCCCCGGCCGGCATCGTCACCCCCGGCTGGATCGAGGCCCTCCAAGGGCGCTGACCGGCCCGCTCCCCGCGCGTCCGGCATGCTAAATTCCTTTTCTCCGCCCACCCGCCCATCCGCCATCTCGTCCTGGGGGCGCCGATGAAGAAGACCCTCGCCGTCCTCGCCGTCCTCGCTGCCGTCCTGCTGCTGCTGGTCGCCGTGCTGACGGCGCGCGCCGCCATGCTGCGCTCGCGCCAGGTCGAGGCGCGGCCGGTGACCGACCTCGCGGTCGACGCCGCGAGCGCCGCCGGGCACCTCGCCGCCGCCCTGCGCTGCCGCACCGTCGCGCGGCCGGACGGCCTGCCGGTCGAGCCGGCCGAGATGCTCGGCCTCCATCGCCTGCTCGAGCAGAGCTTCCCGCGCACCCACGCGGTCCTCGCCCGCGAGGTGGTGGACGGCTACAGCCTGCTCTACACCTGGCGCGGCGCCGACCCGTCGCTGCCGCCCATCCTGCTGCTCTCGCACCTCGACGTGGTGCCGGTCGAGCCGGCCGGCTGGACGGTGCCGCCGTTCAGCGGCCGCATCGCGGCCGGCTGGATCTGGGGCCGTGGCGCGCTCGACGACAAGATGGGAGTGATCGGCGCGCTCGAGGCGGTCGAAATGCTGCTGGCGCGCGGCTTCCAGCCTCGCCGCACGGTGCTGCTGGCCTTCGGCCAGGACGAGGAGGTCGGCGGCCACCGCGGCGCCCAGGTCATCGCCGCGCTGCTGCGCCGGCGCGGCGTCAAGCCGCGGCTGCTGCTCGACGAGGGCGGGCTGGTCGGCGAGCGGCTCGTCCAGGGCGTGGCGGCGCCGGTGGCGCTCATCGGCACCGCCGAGAAGGGCTATCTGAGCCTGGCGCTGCGGGTGCGCGCGCCCGGCGGCCACTCCTCGCTGCCGCCGCCCCATACCGCCATCGGCATCCTCGCCGCCGCGCTGACCCGCCTCGAAAGCCGGCCGATGCCGGCGCGGATCGGCGGCGCGACGGCCGAGTCCCTCGCCTTCCTGGCGCCCGAGATGCCGTTCGGGCCGCGCGTCTTCCTGGGCAACCTCTGGCTGTTCGAGCCGCTGGCGGTGCGCATCCTGGCGGCATCGCCGGCTTCCAACGCCAACATCCGCACCACCGCCGCCATCACCATGATCCAGGGCGGCGTCAAGGACAACGTGCTGCCGTCCGAGGCGCGGGCGGTGGTCAACTTCCGCATCCTGCCGGGCGACAGCATCGCCGCCGTCGAGGATCACGTGTGCCGGACCGTCGCCGACCGCCGGATCGAGATCAGCCGCACCGGCGGCACCCAGGCCGAAGCCTCCGGCGAGTCGCCCACGGCGGGCGCCAGCTTCCAGCTCCTCGCCCGCACCGTGCGCGAGGTGCTGCCGGGAGTGGTGGTGGCGCCCAACCTGCTCTCCGGCGCGACCGACAGCCGCCACTACGCCGCCGCCCTGGGCGTCCTCCCCTATCGCTTCGCGCCGATGCGCCTGGCCGCCGCCGACCTCGAACGCATCCACGGCAACGACGAGCGCCTCGCGGTCGCCAACTTTGCCGAGATGGTCCGCTTCTACGCCCAGCTGCTGCGCAACGGCGCCTCCTGAGCGGCGGCGCCGCACCAGGGCAGCCGCACCGCGGGTGCTCTCCTTGCCACGCAGGCCGTCGATGCACTACCATGTAGTGCATGTATAAGAGCGAAGTGTACAGCTGGCGCCTGTCGCCGCGCCTCAAGGGCGAGCTGGAGGCTGCCGCCCGCCTGGAACGCAAGAGCGTCGCCGAGCTGCTCGACAAGATTGCCGGCGACTGGCTCGCCGCGTTCAAAGTCCAAGGCGAGGACGACGACACCCGGCAGCAACGGCTGCACGCGGCGGCCGGCAGGGCGATCGGCGCGATCCGGGGGGGCGATCCGGATCGTGCGGCAAATGCGGCGTCCCAGGTCCGCGCGCGGATCGCCCGCCGGCATCACCATGCTCGATAGCCCGCGGGGCTTGATCGACACCGGCGCCATGCTGGCGTTGCTCGACCGCGATGACCGCTGGCACCTACCGTGCGTCCAGGCGTTCGCGGCGCTGGCGCTGCCGCTCGCCACCTCCGCGGCGGTTCTCGCCGAGCTCTTCCACCTCCTGGACGACTCGCGGCAGGCGAGCACGGCCTGGGAGCTCCTGCGCTCCGGCGCGGTGCGAGTCCTGTCGATCGCCGACGAGGATCTCCCGGACCTCGAGACCTTGATGCTGCGCTATCGCGACCGGCCGATGGATTTCGCCGATGCCACCCTGGTCCACCTGGCAAGGCGAGAGTCGCTGGCCACGATCTTCACCGTCGACCACGACGACTTCGAGACCTACCGCATCGAGGGCAGGCGCCGCTTCCGCATCGTCCCCGACCGCCGCCCGTAGCCCGGGTTGCCTACGGCAGCAGCCGGAAGGACCGCTGCACCACGGTCCAATCGCCCGCCGCGACGGGTCTCGAGACCTGCATCTCGCGCGTCCCGTGACGGGTGAAGCTGGCCATGAGCAGGCGGCCGAGCGGGCTCTCGCCCCCGGCACCGCGTACCGCTCTCTGCTCGAGCACGCTGAAATCGGCCTCCGCGGTGGTGGCAAAGAGCCTCACCGTCTCGACCCAACCGTCCGGCCGTGCCGCGGGATCGCCGCCGAACGGGAACCCCGCCGGCAGGCAGAGCGTGATCGTCTCGGCCTCCCCTGCACCCACCAGGAGGGCACGCTCGCCGGGCTCGGCCTTCTGCTCGCCCCCGGTCGCGGGATAGACCAGGCTGACGGCGCCGCTGAGGCCGAAGTCGAGCAGGTAGAAGTAGAGCGGCGACGGATGGCTGTGGGTGACCCGGAAGGCGATCTGCTCCCCGGCCCGGAAGACCGGCTCGGCGGCCGCGGCGCCACCCCGCTCGACCCAGCGCGCGCCGTCGCGGCCCAGGATCGCGAGCTGGACCTTGCCGCTCAGCGGGCCGCCCGGATCGGCCAGCTCCATGGCGGCCCGGAAGCGGGCGCGCTTGTCCAGGTTCTCCAGCAGCAGGTCCACGACCGCGGGCTCGGTCGCCGCATGCACCGGCATCAGCAGCTCGCCATCCTCGCCGACCACCGCCCAGCTGTCCGCGGTCAGCGCCCCGGCGGCCGGCACCGCGCCGCCTGCTCCCGCCGCGGCTCCGCGCTTCGGCAGCAGGTAGATCCGCGCCGCCGCCGTCCCCTTGCCGTCATGCAGCCCGAGCATCGCCGACGCCTCGATCCCCGACCGCAGCGCGACCGCCGCCACGGCCTGCCGCGCGGCGCCGGCGTCGATCTCGACCGCGAAGCGGGTCTCACCGTAGCGATGGACCTCCTCGACCGCGCGCCCACCGGCCGGCCCCACCTCGCCCGCCACCAAGCTTCCCTCGCTGTCGAGCGCCCGGACCCGCTTCACCTCGACCCTCGCCAGCGGCGGCCCGCCGGCGGCGACGGACTTGGTGCCCGGCGGGTGGATGCCCCACTCCGAGCCGACGGTCATGCCGCAAGCGGCGCCGGCCGCCAGGATCACCTTGCCGGCGCCGTCCTGCCGTGCCGGCACGAACCGCATCGGCTCGAGCTCGGAGATGCCAAAGACCTCGAGGTCGCGTGCCCCTTCGAGCTGCGGGTGCTGGCTGGGGTACCTGGCGCTGACCTGCGGCGCGACGACCTCGAAGAGGTCGCGGAAGCTCGTCGCCGCGCCGGCCTTCGCCAGCTCCTGACAGAGGAAGTAGCTCAGCGCGCCGTGCTGCACGCCGGCCGCCGCCGCCGGCACCTCGAAGGAGGTCTCGTCGCTGCGGCAGCCCGCCACCAGCACGTATCTGCTGCCCAGCGGCGGGCGGCCGTCATCGCCGCCCAGGCTCGCCTCCCGCCACCCCCGCCCCCGCCGCCGCACCGAGCCGCCTGCCGATGCCGCCGGCAGCGGCGCCGGCGCCGCCACCGGCCGCGGGTCCGCCGCCACCCAGCGCCCCTTGCTCCCGAAGGGATCGCGCAGGATGTGGCCCGAATGGCAGCTGTCGAAGATCAGCGTCAGGTGGGCGCAGCGCTCGGTCAGCCGCAGCAGCCAGTGGTGCAGCTCCTGGTCGCGGATGTCGCGGTTCGAATGCGGCGCGCGCCCGCTGTCGCTGGGCACGATGGTCTCGTCCCAGCCGTCCGGCGCCGCGGGGTCCGCCCATTGCGAACCGTGGCCGCTGTAGTGGATCACCACCACGTCGCCGGCTCCGGCCCGCTCGGCCAGGCCGCTCAGCGCCGCCAGAATGCCCTCCTGGGTGGCGGCGCCGTCGAGCAGCCGCTCGACGTTGGCGGCCGGGAACGAGAAGCGGCGGACCAGCAGGTCAGCCACCGCGTGGACGTCGTTGACGCAGCCCTCGAGCTGGGCCTCGGCGGGGAAGTTGGGATAGCGATCGATGCCGATGAGCAGCGCGCGTCGGCCGGCCGGCGAGGAAGCGGTGGACATCTGGGCTACACTCCTTTCGCGATGACTCCTTCACGGAAGAAACGGCACCGCCGGATTTGGTTAGAGCCCTTCCCGTAGGTGGCGCTGGCGGCTCATGACCCTGACGCCGCAGCCAGCGGAGCGGGTGCGCATCCTGGTCGAGCGGATCCAGTCCGGGATCGACTACGAGCGCAGCTGTGCCGAGGTCTATCGCCTGTACCGCCGCCGGGTGCAGGGCTTCTTTGGGATGCGCGGCTTCTCCACCGACGAAGCCGCCGAGCTCACCCAAGAGACTTTTATTCGTGTCTTTAACGCTATCGAGGACTTGCGCACCGCAAGCCGCTTCCCGAGATGGCTCTTCGAGATCGCCGCCAACATCTACCGCAACGAGCTGCGGCGCCGCGGCGCGGCGAAGCGCGACGCTTTCGAGGAGTCGATCGAAGAGTTGGCGTCGAACCAGGCCGAGGGGCGCGTCGACGCCCTCGCCGCTTTGAGCTCGAAGGCGCCGGGGCCGCTCGACGGCACCCTGCGGCGCGAGCGGCTCGCCGGCCTGCGCTCGCAGCTCGACCAGCTGCCGCCTCAGATGCGCCGCTGCGTCTATCTGCGGCTGTATCAGGACCTCAAGTACCGCGAGATCGCCGCGCTGATGCGCATCTCGATCGAGACGGTGAAGGCCCACCTGCACCAGGCCCAGAAGCGTTTGAAGGTGGCTTTCTCCGACCGGCCGGACAGCCAGGAAAGCCAGGGTGCGCTATGAACGACGAGGAACCCGAGAACCTGCCGGGCTCGCTGCGGCTGCTGGCGGACGAAACGCGACGGCTCCAGGGCCCGGACGCCCACCCCACCCCCGAGGCGCTGACCGCCTATCACGCCGGCGAGCTCGTCCCGGACGCCGAGGCAGAGGTCCAGGAGCACCTGGCGGTTTGCCGCCACTGCGCGCGGCTGCTCCTCGACCTGCCGGCCTTCCTGGCGGCGCCGGGCGAGGCGGCGGCCGCCGCCGGCCAGCCCGAAGCCGCCGAAACCGGGGCCGACGTCGCCTGGCAAGCGCTGCGCGAGCGCCTGCCGAGGCCGCCGGCGGAGCCCGCGCGCCGTCCGGCAGGGGCTCCGGCGCCGCCGGCGCCGCCGGCCCGGCGCGCCGGCCCGCGGCGAGCCCTGATCCAGCTCGCCGCCGCGATGTTGCTCGCCGCGGTCGCGGTGCCGCTCTGGATCATCGCCCGCCGGCTCGCCGCGCCGGAGCTGCCGGCGGCGATGGCGGAGCTGTCCCCGGTCGAGGGCGACCGCGGCACGACCGCGGCACCGCCCGCGCCGCCGGCGATCGTGCATGCGGACGCCGCGGCCACCTTCCTCTACCTGCACCTGGCAGCCGAGCAGCCCGCCCGGCGTTTCCGCGTCGAGCTGCGCGCCGCCGGCGCGATCACACCGCTGCCGGTGAAGCTGGCGATCGATCCCCAGACCGTGGGCGTCGTGCTCGCCAGGCGCCAGCTCGTCCCCGGCCGCTACCAGCTCCTGGTCCTCGACGGCGAGCACCCGTCGGCCGCCCCGCTCGGCAGCTACGAGTTGCAGGTCGTCGAGCCCTGAGCGTCGAACCGCTCCCGACCAGGCAATCAACAAAAACTTCGCCGCTCGTGTCCGTCCAACCGGTAGGGCCGCCGGCCGCCGCCAGCGGCACGGCTCGCCGGGGAGCTGCCGTGGAGGACCCGAGAGTTGGCGCCGCCTTTCGAGATCGATCCCGCCGGCTTCCCGATGGTTTGGGTGGAGGCCATCGCCGCCTGGATGCAATGGCTGCCGATGTCGAGGCTCGAGCTGGAACGTTTCCTGAGCGCGGCTCAGGATGGCCCCATCGACCACGCCTGGTGCGGCCGGCTCCTGGAGCTGAATGCGGCGGTCGCACTCGCCCGCATCGATTCCGGGAGCTACGCCGAGGCGCTGCTCACGCGCATCGTGCCCGGCGAAGCGGAACGTTTCGCCGCCCGGCTGGGTGAAGGCTTCGCGCTCCCCACCCTTCATCTCTCCTTCGTCGCCACCACCAGGCCCCGGCGCCAGCGGACGCTGGCGGACCAGATGCTGATGCGCTATGGGGTATTCGAATGGGTGTGGCAGAGCGAGCCGCCCGGCCGCTGGGTCGGCGTCGGCGAGCCACGCCCGGTGCGGGGGGTGTCCCTCGGCTCGCCGGAGCGCGGCCCCGCCGCTCCGGACCGGCCGGAGACGTTTCGCTCGTACCTGTACGGCTGCCGGCTGATCCGCAGACCCTGAGCCGGCTGCCAGCAGCCGGCCCTCGACGTCCATGGCTGCCACCATCAACTCCCGGTCAGCCGCCGCGAATAGCTCACCGAGAACGGCCCGGCGACGCGCCACCCGGCATGCGACGCCTGCCGCCCCGCAACCCCCTGGGGCCTGGCGAACGTGATCTCGAGATGCACGACCTGCCCGCGCACCTCGGGCGCATATTGCACGCCATCCAGAAAGGTGAAGTCCCACCAGATCCAGACGTCCTCGTCGGCCGGCCGCGCCTCGCGAGCGTCGGGCCTGCCGAGCAACCGCTCCACGTCGGCCTCGGTCCTGCCGGTCACCAGCCGCTGGATCGGATCGAAGGACTGCTTCGAGCGCGGCACGCCGGCAGCATGAGCGCGGCAGCCGAGACCGGCGGCGCCGAGCGCGGCCGCCGCCAGCGCGACGGCCAGGGCTCGCCGGAGTGCTTGCATTTTCGTCCTTGATTTCGCGCGACGTGCCATCGTCGTCATGTCCCTGGTGCGGGCGGCTCACCGCCAGCGTGGGAGCAGCTCGAGGTCCGCCGATGGGCAGGGCCGGGGCGCTGCGCCCTCTCCGACCCTGCCGCTCGACGGCGGCACCGCCCCCGCGCTAGGGCTCAGCGGCCGCTCCGCGAGGGTGGCTTGATGGCAGGCGCCGGCTTGCGGCCGCCAGTGCCAGGGGGCAACGGGCGATCGAACCCCGGCTTGGGTCCGCTGCCGCCATCGCCATTCTCGACATCACGATGCCTGGATGCGCCACCCGCGGCCTGGTACCCAGCCTCGCCGGGGGGATACCCGCGGTCGGTCCCGGGCGGAGGTCCGCTACCGGCATCTCCGCTCTCGCCTTCGCGGTACGCCGCACCACCGCTCGCCTGGTAGGGAGTGACATCGGGGGGGCAAGGGCGGTCAACCCCGGGCAGGGGTCCGCCACCGGGATCCCCTGTATCGTTGCCAGCCGCATGCATCTCCGTTTGCTTGCCCGTCTTCGTCTCCTGCTTGCGCGCCACCTTCGCCCCGCTTGCGTCGTCCGGCATGGCATCCTCCTCGAAAAGACGTTCATGATGACCGGGAGCCGGAGAGGTCTTCGCCTCCCGCTCCTCATCCGACGGCTTCTGAGTCAGACACCCATGCCGCACAGGTTGTTTAGCGACGACCGCGGCGCACGGCCGGCGCCGGTCGAGGTTCAGCGCCAGTCGCCGATGAGCACGAAACCGGCCCAGGAGCTCGGCGCGTGCCAGTGCGCGTCGCGCCACATCGCCCGCTGCGACGCGCAGAGCGCCGCCGAAGGCGGGAGCCTGTCGACCAGCAGGCTGCGATAGAAATGGCCCATGAGCTCGGCGGTCGAGCGGTCGCCGACGTCCCAGAGGCTTACCAGCACCCGCTGCGCTCCGGCGCTCATGAAGCCCTGGGGTAAACCGACCAAGCCTTCTCCCGCCAGCTCCCTGCCGAGCGCCGTGTCACAGGCGCTGAGCACCACCAGCTCGGCCGGCAGGTCCAGGCCGGCGATCTCGTCGACGCGGAGCCAGCCGTCGCGCGGGCGCCCGGCGCGGTCGATCTGCGACAGGGCGAGAGCCGAGAGCTCCGGCCGATCGGCGCGCAAGGTACCATGGGTCGCGAAATGAAGGATGCGATATCGCTTCAGGCGCCCGCCGGTCACCAGCTCGCGGTTGGCGTCGAAGCCGAGCGCCTGCAGCACGACCTGCCCCCGCGCCAGCGCCGCGATCTTCTCGGCCTCGATCCGGGAGTACGGCAGCCTCGGCATGGCGGCCAGCAGCGGATCCAGGCTCTGCGGCGCGATCGCGAGGTGGCGCGCCCGCTCGTCCTGGCCGCCGAACACCGGGTCGGCGATCACCGCCAGCGGACCGCCCGGATCGAATCGGGTCGCCGGCTTGCCGCGCAGCGCGGCCAGGACCTCCAGCGAAGGCGCATAGACGATCTCGTGGTGGAGGACCAGCGGCTCCACGCCGTTCCTGGGATCCGGCAGCGCCGCGAACGGGATGTACTGCACGGCGCCGTCGGCGACGATCAGCAGCCGCCGGTCGCCGAGCCGCTCGGCAACCGGACCCAGCAGGACCCGGCTGAGCTCCGCCGCCCGCATCGCCGCCAGCTCCTCGCCCTCCGGCGGCTGGCGATGCGACAGCAGCGCATAGGTCGCACGCACCAGCGGCTCGAGCTCCTCGCGACCGCGCAGCTCGAAGCTCGCGATGCCATCGGAGGTCACCGCCCAGAGGAAGGTCTTGGTGAGGCCGAAGCAGTACTCGAGCAGCAGCGTGTGGTCGTCGAGCAGGTCGCGCTGGATCTCGGCCAGCGGGCGCGGCGGCGCCAGACCGGCCGCCTCTGCCGCCGGGACCGGCAGGCCGCCCTGCGCCTCGACCTCGCGCCAGCGCTCCAGCAGGGCTTGCAGGCGGGGGTCGGCGGCTGACGGCGAGCCGCCCGGTGGCACTGCCTGGCGCAGCTCCAGGTCCCTGGCGCCGATCTCGCGCATCAGGCGCTGCCGCTCGGCGAGCAGAGCGGGAGCGGCCGGGCGCGCCCGGCGCCGCGCCGCCAGGGCCTCCGCCAGGCCGCGCGCCCGCAGCTGCTCGCTGTATCCCAACGCGCGCCGGTCGAAGCCGCCGCCGGGCTCCGCGGCATGCAGCTGCATGAGGACCTCGACCAGGAACTCATAGAAATCCACGTTGCGCGCCAGAAAGCCGCTTCGCTGGTCCGGCCGGGACACATCGGCGCGCAGCGCTTCGACGATCGCCAGCGCCGCCTCTCCCAGCTGGAGGGCGGTGCGGGGGTTTCCCTGGTCGCGGGCGATCCTGCCCGCCCCGAGCAGGGCCTCTGCCTCCGCCGTGCGATAACCGGTGGCGCGGGCAAGGACCAGCGCCTGGTCGTAACAGCGGCCAGAGGCCCGGAGCTGACGGAGGTAGCGATGGGCCGCGCCGAGATCGATCCAGACGGTCGCTTCCGACCGGCGATCGCCCAGTGCTTGATAGATCGGCAGCGCCTGATCGTAGGACCGCAGGGCGTGGTCGTAGTCCTGCAGCTTCCGGTAGGCTCTGCCGATGTCGGTCAACGTCAGGGCGCGGGCCTCGAGGTCGGTCGCCGACTGTAGCGCGAGGGCGCGGCTCAGAAAAGGCAGCGCCTTGCGCGGCTCCCCGGAATCCAGGTAGACGTCGCCGGTTTCGGTCACGACGCGTGCCCGTTGCGGACCCGAGCACCTCCGGCACAGGTCGCGGGCCTGCCAGTCCTGGGCCAGAGCCTGGTCCCAATCGCCGACCGCCCGCAGGTTCGAGCTGATGAGAACCAGGATTTCCGCCTCCTTGGCGGCATTGCCCAGACGGTGCCAGAGCTCCGCCTCCTGCCGGTAGAACCGCAGCGAATTGGCCGCCTGGCCCTGGTCGCGGAGCAGCTCCGCCAGGCTGTCGAGAGTGCTCGCACGCCCCCCTTCGAGCGGCAGCGCCTGCCATTCCCGCAGCGCCCGGCGGTAATCCGCCTCGGCGCGCTGCAACTCGACCAGCTTGAACTCACAGCGGCCGATCTCGAGGTAGGACAGGGCCACGAACTTGCGATCGCCCAGCCGCCGGTAGAGCGGCAGGGCGCCGCGGAACAGGTCCAGGGCTTCGCGGTAGCGATCCGCTCTGAGGTCGAGGCGCCCGAGCTTGTACATTGCCTCCGCCTGCCGCCCGCTCGCCCCGAGCTCGCGAAACAAGCGGCTCGCCGCCTCGAACTTGGCGGCCGCCTCCCAGGAGATCGGGGCCGTCTTGGTCAGCACGCTGGCCTCGCACAGGGCGCGCTCCGCCGCCGATCGCAGGTAATCGACCGCCACCGCCGGACGCAGGGACTCGAGCCGGGCAAGATAGCGGCCACCGGGCTCGACCTCGAGAGACCGCACCTCGAGCAGGTAGCGGCCGCTGGTTTCGGCCACCAGGTGAACGCCCTCCACGCCATGCGTCTCGTAGGGGCCATCCACCGTGAAGAGCAGCCGGTGCCCTGGCCCGAAGACGTCCACCGCCACGTCGATGCCGCGCTGGTCGAAGGCGGCGACCAGGTACTGGCCGGCGACCAGCTCGATCGGGTAGGCGTCGGTGGCGCCGACGGCCAGCTGCCGCTCGACCCCGGGGCCCGGACCCAGCGCGAAGACCCTGGGCGCCATGGCAGGCGCGCGCTGCGCCGCCACCACCTTCAGCTTGGCAGAGCTCACGGTCTGACCCCTGGCCGCGCGCTCCGGCCGGCACGCCGACGCCCCGCTCAACGGCAGGCCGCAGACCAACGCGGCAAGCAAGGACAGCCACCAACGCAGGCGATTGGACGCCAAAGAGGATCCCTCCAAGCCGCAACTCCGCGCTCAAACTAAAAGGCAGTGCAGGCGAGTATACCTTGAGCACGCGATTGCGGCAGCGCTCAAAGGCCGACCGTCCCCGCTACGGCCGCGATTGCCGGCCACCGCCGCCGCGCCGACCCATTTCCCCACCGGTTGTCGCGTTGGATGAGTGGCGCTTATCGGGAGCCGTCCATAGCGAGGCAATTCACGGACGGCTCCCATTTTTTCGTTGTTCGACTCCTCGTCGACCACGGCCTACCCCGTCACGGACGGTTCGCGATCTTCAGCGTGCGCAGCTGGAAGGGCACCGTGCTGCCGCTGCGATAGAGCGCCAGCCGGAAGATCGGCCCCGGCAGCAGGTTCCGTGGCAGCACGATATGGACCTCGGCGGCGGGCGTGAGCGCGAGCAGCGGGCTGCGCCAGAGCGGACGGCCGCCGGGATCCTGCACCTCGAGATGGCCGGTGCCGCCCGCGGGAAGGTCCGAGCCGAGCACCACCGTCAGCAGCAGGTGGCTGGCGCCGCGCCCGGCCCTGATCAGCACGGGATTCAAGTCCATGCTCCGGGTGTCGCCGCCCAGCAACACTTCGCCCGCGGGAACGTCGAAGAGCGGCCGCGACAGGCGCTCGACCTCGCGCTGCAAGGCGACGGTCCGCCAGGAGAGGCCCACGGCCGCCAGCACCAGGGACGCGGCGAGCGCCATGGCCACGGTCGAAGGCACCTGCCGGCGCCGCGGCGGCTCCGGCGCCGGGCCCCGCGGGCGCACCGGCGCACCCGAGCGCGCGGCGGCCGTCAGGGCTTCCGCGGCCGGCGCCACCACGTCGGCGATCCAGTCCTGGTAGTCGGGATCGCGGTCGGTCTCCTGTCCGAGCGGCTCGCCGCGCAGCACGCCGCGCTCCAGCTCGTCGACCCGACGCTCGGCTCGCGACACGTCGGGCGCCGCCAGCCTGCCGCTGCGCAAATCCGCTGCGAAGAAGCTGCCGGGCAGGCGCACGGCATAGGCGCACCGCAGGTTCAACGGCCCGTCCGACGAGCGCGCCGGCACCCGTACGTCGGCGCTGCCGGTGGCCGGATGAGCATCTGCCGGAACCACCAGGAGCAACGCGGGATCGCGCGGATCGCGTGCCACCACCGCCCACTCGACCTCGAACTCGGCAAGCTCCCGCACCACGAAGAGGTCGCCGGGAGCGGCGTCCGGCGCGGCGCCGCCCGCGGCCTGCGCCGGGTCCTGGCCTTGGCGGCCGCTCATCCGGAGCCCTCCCCGGCGACCGCCAGACGCATCGACGGCGGCTCGCCGGCGGGCGCGCGGCACCTCTCGACCAGGCGGCCAAGCGTGGCGAAGAGCTGCGGCAGCCGCTCGCGCGGGATGCGCAGCAGCTGCGCGATGGCGCGATCGGACGGCCGCCCGAGGCGCACCCGCCGTCCACCCGCGGCCTCGGCCGCGCCGCCAGCCGCCGCGCCCTCCTCGTTGCCCGGATCGGCGCAATGGATGCGGAGGTACTGCCAGAGGGTGGAGAGCTGGGCGCGGGTCTTCGCCGGCGCCTGCAGGCGCTCGAGCGACTCGAGAACGCAGGCGACGAGGGCGCGGAAGCGCTCTCGCTCCTCGTAGATCCGGCCGGGCCGCTCGAGCCAGGCCCGCGGCGTGGCGCCCAATTCCGGCTCGGTCTCGATCGTCTCGTCGCCCTGCAGGATCGCCGCCCATCGTTCCCGCACGCAGTCTTTCAGCGGGTCGAGGAGGTCCTTGAAGCGCACCGATTCAACCCCTTCCTGGCGCAGCTCGCGCAGGCGTTCGGCGAGCCGTCCGGCCACCTCGTCCTGATGCTCGGCCCGCGCCGTCACCAGCTCCGGGAGCAGCTCGTCCTCGACCCTGCCGGCCCAGGGGCGCAGGTCGACCTGACGCGACGGCGCGGCGGCCGCGGGATCGAAACCCAGGACGGTGTCGTTACGGATCCTGGGATCGCCCTCCAGCAGGTGCAGGCTGCCTTCGGCGAGGCATTTCCGCACCGCCGCCGAGGTGACCTCGAACACGCGGAACCCCAGCGGATCATGCTCCTTCTGCCGCTCATAAAGGAAGTTGCGGATATTGCGGAACACCAGGCCGTCGACGTTCGGCTTGACCAGCAGCTGCGCCTGCAGGGTCCGCAGGCGGTCGACGAAAATGAAAGCGTAGCAGTCGGCCAGCAGCTCGTCGAGCGCGCCCTCGCCGAACAGCTCCGCCCTGGCGTCGCCTGGCGGCCGCAGCCTCTCCACCTTCGAGATCCAGCTCTCCCAACCGTAGACGCCAAGGTAGCTCGGGGGCTTGTCCCACAAGCCCCGCCGCCGCAGCTCGGCCCGCAGGGCCACGCGCAGCGCCGCCATCACCGCGTGCAGCCGCTCGGCCGCGGCGGCGTCCTCGACGCCGGCCGAGCGCACGAGCTCGGTGAATGGGCGAGAGCCAGGCCCCGTACGCTGCTGGTAGGAGCAGGGACCGCTCGGCATGGGCTCGGGAGATACAGGCCGCAAACCTTCCAGCAATTCAATTGCGCGGATCACCGCTCCTCGCCTTTTCGTGCCGGCGCGGCTGCCGGCATCACGGGCGACCGCTCACCGCCGCTCGGCGGCCTGAGATTGGTCTCGCCCCTTAGGAAAACGCGAGAAACGGCGGCAAGCAGGTTCGTGCGGGGAAAAAAAAGACGCCCGGCCGCCGGCAACGGCGCGACCGGGCTCGACGCGGATCAGCAGGCAGCGGCAGGCGCGACGCTAGTCGTCGCTGCAGCTCGCCTGATCGGCCGTGACGGTGAAGTTGCCGGTGAGGTCATCGCTCCCGTCGAGCACGAGCGAGTAGTCGCCGGCGGCCAGCGACGCCGCCGTGATGCGGCCGCCGCCGGAGTCGTCGCTCGCGATGAGATTGTCGTCGGCGTCGTAGATGGCGCCGAGGAGGCCCGAATCGCCGGTGGTCGTCACATAGGCGTCGGCCGCCGTGGAAAGGTCGAAGCTGAGGGTGACGTCCGTCGGCCGCGGCTGCCGGCGCTGGCCCTTGGCGCGACGGGAGGCCTTGGCGGTGCGGCCAGGCGCCGACGAAGAGGAATCGCCGCTGGCGCCCTCGACATGGAAGCGCAGGCGATAGGGGCCGGAGGACGCATCCACCAGGTCGATCTCGACGCAGTAGTCGACCGTCGAGGTGTCGTCGGTGGTGGACGAGCTCTGCAGGGTGCCGCCGCTTGGGCCGACGCTCAGGCTGGAGGGCGCCGACACCGCGACGCGCACCTTGTCGTTGCCCCATTCCTGAGTGTCGTTGGGTGACGCCTGGCGCGAGGCGGGCGACGCCAGCGCCGGTGCGCTGAAGCCGGCCGCCAAGGCGACGGCCGTGATGGTCATGGACAGATTCCGAGCCAGAACAGAGAGCAAATGCATGACAACTCCCTCAGACCGCGTGGGTCTCGTCGTGAAGCGTGATCGCGGGTCTGGGGATCCCCGGCTGCGAAAAGGCGTTCCGCTTCGCCTTTCGAACTGGTGTAACTGAGCGTTGCGGCTTGTGGCGGGAAACGGGTGGCGGCGCCGGCCGGCAGCGGCGCGGCGGCGATGGCGACGGCAGCCGCCGCCCGATGGCCGCCCGGGCCGGCGGTCAGGTCAGCTACGGCAGAGGTGAGGGATTGCTAGGAAGCGTCGCGCAGGGCGCGGAAGGCGGCGGCGCGGTCGGCGCGCTGCCACGCCGTGTACAGGTCGACCAGCCGCCCCGCGGCCTCCCGCACGTGCTGGCGCCCCTCGCCGCTCGACCGGGAAAGGAGCGTGTAGCCGTCGAGCAGCAACGGCTCGGCCGCGGCGTAGCGGCCGAGCCGCGCGAGGCAGCCGCCGAGCACGCTCTCGGCGTCCGCCGTGCGCCAGCTCGCCGGCGAGGCCGCCTGGAAGACGGCGAACGCTTCGCGGGCCAGCGGCTCGCACTGCGCGGCGGGCTCGCCGTGCGCCGCCAGCAGAGCCGCCAGGTTGCGCAGGTAGATGGCGCGGCCCGGATTCGTCCGGCTCAGGTGGGCCTGGTCATAGACCGCGATCGCCTGGCGGTAGTAGCTCTCCGCGCCGCGGGGGTCGCCGCGCGCCTCGCGGACGTGGCCCAGGTTGTTGAGGCTCTTAGCCACCTCCGGCCCGCCGCCGAACAGCTGCCGGCGCATGGCGAGCGCCTGACCATAGAGCCGCTCCGCATCGGCCAGGTCGCGGCGGTCTTCCCGCAGCGCCGCCAGGTTGTTCAAGGTCTTCGCCACGGCCGGATGCAGCTGGCCGTAATGGCGCCGGTAGATATCGAGCGCCTCGCGGAAGAGCGGCTCCGCGTCGGCGAATTTCCCTTCGTCCTGGAGCAGCCCCGCCAGGTTGTTGAGCGTCGTCGCCACGTCCACGTGATCGTTGCCGTAGATCCGGCGCTTCCTCGCCAGGACCTCCTCGTAGAGCTTCTCGGGCTCGGCGATCTCGCCCTTGGCCTCGAGCAGCGCCGCCAGGTTGTTGAGGCCGCGGGCCAGCTCCGGATCGCCGCGGCCGGCGTGCCGGCGCTGGATGGCGACCGCCTCGCGCAGGTATCGTTCGGCACCCGCCTCGTCGCCCGTCTCCCTGAGCACGTTGGCGAGGGTGTGAAGGCTTTCCGCCAGCTTCGGATCGTTCTTGCCCAGGGTCTCGCGCCTGAGCGACACCGCCAACTGCGCCAGCTTCAGGGCCTGCTCGTACAGCCCGAGGTTCTCGTACACCTTGGCCATCGTCTCCATCAGCTCGGCCCGGGTCTCCGGCTCATCCCGCAGGCCGGCCATGATCTGTTGCAGTCCCCGATCCAAGACCTCGCGGGCCGAGATGGTTTCGCCGCGCGACTTGCCGGGATCGGGATTGGTGAACAGATCCTCGAGAAAGCGCGACACCCGTTCGGCGCGGCGCTGCTCGCGCACCGCTCGTCCGAGCAGCACGGTCACCGTCGCGCCGAAGGCGACGATCAGCAGCAGCAGCAGGCTGGCAAGGGCGACCCCGGCCCGGTGCCGGCGCACGAACTTGCCGGTGCGGTAGCTCCAGGTGTCGGCCCGCGCCATCACCGGCATGCCCTGGAGATGGCGCGACACGTCCTCGGCCAGCGCCTGGGCGGAGGCATAGCGGCGCGCCGGCTCGTCCCGCAGCGCCATGGCGACGATGTTGCCGAGATCGCCGCGCAGCGCGGCCAGCGTCCCCGGCGAGAGCGGCTCGCCGGCGCCCGGGGCCGGGCCGTCTGCCGCCGGCAGCTCGCCGGCGGCCGGCGCGGCCAGGGCGGCCGGCGGCACCACGGCGGCTGGCGGGACCGGCGCCAGCGTCTCCCGGCGCGGCAGGCGGCCGAGCAGCAGCAGATGCAGCAGCAAGCCGAGCCCGTAGACGTCGGTGGCGGTGGTGATCTGGCCGCCGCGCCGCTGCTCCGGGCTGGCGTACTCGGGAGTCATCAGCAGCAATCCCGGCTGCAGGACGCGCGTCGACAGGGGCTGCTCTTCCTGCAGCAGCTTGGCGATCCCGAAATCGAGCAGCTTGGGCACGCCGGCGGCGGTCACCAGGATGTTGGCCGGCTTCAGGTCCCGGTGGACCACCAGGTTCTGGTGCGCGAAATGCACGGCCGCGCAGATGGTGAGGAACAGCTCCAGGCGAGCGCGCTGCGCGAGCGCGGCGGTGCGGCAGTACTGGTCCACCGGCGCCCCTTCGACGTACTCCATGACGAAGTAGGAAAGGCCGTCGTCGGTGGTGCCGCCGTCGAGCAGGGCGGCGATGTTGGGATGCACCAGGTTGGCGAGGATCTGCCGTTCCTGGCGGAAGCGGCGCACGATCTCTTCGCTGTCCATGCCGCGCCGCACCACCTTGACGGCGACGCGCTTCTCGTATTCGGCGTCGCCGCGTTCGGCGAGATAGACGGCGCCCATGCCGCCGTGCCCGATCTCCCGCAGCACTCGATACGGACCGAAGCGGTGACCCACGGCGAGGCGTGGTTCCCGCGCCAGCAGCTTCACCGCAGGTTCTTCGATGAACTGGTCGGCCGCCGCGGCGCCGGCAAGCAGATCCAGGACCTCGGCGCTCAGCGCGGCGTCGCCCGAGCACTCCCGGACCACGAAGGTCTCGCGCTGCCAGTCCTCGAGGTCGAGGACGACGTCGAGAAGCTGCTTGACGCGTTGCCAGCGCTCCGGCGTCATGGTCTCCCTGGGCTTGGTCCCGTGTCGCGCCCGACCGGCGCAACCGATCTCTAAGCAATAACGCGATGAAAAGCCGCCCCGCGGCCCGGCTAGCTGCGGGTCAGCTCGTGGAAGAGCCAGATCTTCGCGGTCCGCCAGTCGCGTTTCACCGCGGTCAGGGAGATGCTCAGGACGTCGGCGATCTCCTCGTTGGTCAGCCCGACGAAGAAGCGCAGCTCCACGATCCGGCCCTGCCGCTCGTCGAGCGCCGAGAGACGGGAGAGCGCCTCGTCGAGGGCGACGACGTCGACGCCGCCGCCGCCCGGCACCGCGATCGACTCGTCCAGTTGCAGGTCGGGAAGCCCCTTGCCCCGTTTGGCGGCATTGCGGCCCTTGGCATGATCCACCAGGATGCGGCGCATCAACATCGCCGCGAAGGCGAAGAATTGCCGCCGGTTGTCCCAATGCACCGAGTGCTGGCCGGAGAGGCGGAGGTACACCTCGCTGACCAGCGCCGTGGGTTGCAGCGTGTGATCCGTGGGCTCGGCCTGGAACTGGCGCCGGGCGATCTGGCGCAGGTCGTCGAACACCAGCGGCATCAGCTCGTCGAGCGCCGAGGCATCGCCCTGGCTCCATTGCCGCAGGAGCCGTGTCACGTCGGGAGCGTTGGGAGACATCCCGGACCTATTCTAACTCCCGCGGCGGCGGCGAGCAGCCCCGGGGGGGTAGTGCTCCGCGGGTGCATGTAACGGAATTGACGCCCGAGCGCCTACCTGGATGCGTTGCACTTCCGCATACGCCGATCCAAAGGAATGCGATCATGAAAACCAGAATCGCGGCGGCCGGATTGTTGCTGGCCCTCGTCCAGCTTGCCGCCTGTGGACCTACCCCGCTCATCACCGACCTGGTGATCATCAACTACACCCAATCGGGCAACACCGACTTCATCGCGCCCGGCAAGCAGATCAACGACGGCATGTTCATGCGCTACCACATCGACTCGATCTCGAACAACGACACCAACGCGCAGCTCTTCCACTTCGATCCACAGAAGATCTTCGCCCAGGCGCCGGCCAACAAGCCGTTCAACCACCCCTGCATTCCCACCAACGCCACCGCGTTCGACGTCCCCGCGCACACGGGGACCACGGCGGAGCTGTTCGGAGTGACGATCAAGGTGCCCGGAGATCCGGCCAGCCTGAAGACGTCGTTCGTCTTCCTCACCTATGCCAGCGGCGCCGGCGAGCACGTGTTGATGGCTGCCAGCGCCGCCAACTTGCAGGCCCAGCCGGCGCCCAAACCGCCCCTGGTCTTGCCGGTACCCTACAAGGGCGACATCTGCAACGGTTGACGAACGCTCCGGCGGGCCGTCGCGCTCACCGGACACTCCTTCCCCACCCCCACCTGCCTTCCCACCTGCCCGCGGCCGAGGCTGCGGGCAGGTGCCCGGTCCTGGCCATCACCAGGCGCCAGGCTGCCGGCGGCTCAGTGCGCCATGGCTCCCGCTTCGACCACGCCGCAGGCCAGGCGCCCGCCCGAGTTGCCGGTCGGCTGCGTCTTGCAGTCGTCGGCGCCGGTGTGGAGAATCACCGCCTTGCCAACCGGCGTGTTGGCGCCATTGAGCGACAGCATCGCCGTGATCAGCTCCAGGTGTCCGGTGCCGTCGGCCTTGATCTCGATGTTGCCGAAGTCCCCGGCATGATGCGTCGTCGAATCCGGGCAGGCGTGCGCCACCCCGGTCGGGTTGTAGTGCCCGCCGGCCGAGGTGTAGTGCTTGCCGGCCGGATCGTGCTCGCACTTCCCGTTCTCGTGCAGATGCAGCCCATGCAGCCCTGCCTTGTCCACCCCCGCGACGTCCACCACGATCCGCACCGCATCCGGCCGCTGAGTGAAGGTCACGGTGCCGGAGAGCTTGGGATCCTCGGCCGACTCGAGCTTGGCCGTCGCGGTCTTGGCCATCGGTCCCCCCGCCATCGCCCCGGCCGCCGGAGCGCTCGCGGGAGCGGCCCCGTTCGCGCCCTGGGAAGCCATCGCCACCCCGAGAACCAGCACCGCCGCGCCCGCCCCCGCTAGCAAGAACCCGCGCAAATGCCCCATCTTCCGCCTCCTTTCCCGATTGTCCGAAGTCGAATCCACGCGCGCATGCTACACGACTCGCATGGCGGACCAGGCGTGAGTGGCGGTCAGGCCACCCGCCTTCCCAGCCAGTCTGGCTTCCTCCAACCCTCGACAAACGCTTGACCGAGATGACCGAAGCGCCTTCACGCCAACCCAAGCTGGCTGATCTGGACTCTTCTGGACCGACTCAACACGCGACCGCGGCGGCGGCGCCCACCGACTGACCTGGTCTCTTCCAACGCGCCTGGACGGCCTACGTCGAGCCGCATAACTACAGCATCTACTGTCGCAATCCCACCTGACTGATCTGGTCTCGTCCGACCGCACTGCGGGTGGCATGACTTCAACACCTACACGTCGCAATCCCACCTGGCTGATCTGGTCTCTTCCGACCTTCAAAGCCCCAGAGTGACAATCGATTCGGCAGCAAAGAGTCGCAATCCCACCTGACTGATCAGGTCTCTTCCGACTGCTGTCTTCTTAGCCAACTTATTATCAAGGAGTTATGAGCCCTCCGGCCGTTACCTGGCACTTCGGGCTGCCTCAACTTCCTGGCAGACCCGATAGATTCGCACCGTGTCCTTGGCCTCGTCGATCACTCGGTGGATTCGGCGATCGAGAGCCTGGAGCTGGGAAGGCTCGAGGCGGCACTCGAAGACCGAATACTGTACTCGCACGCCGAAATCCTTGAGCACCTTGGCCAAGCGGGTACGGCGCCGATCATCGACAATATCGTATGAAACAACGGTCAGCATGGGAAGTGGAAGGCCTCGTAGGAGGCGCCGTCCAGAAGTGCGCGCGCCAGGCGCTCTGCCTGCCGGCGGCAGAGCTGCCGGAAGGTCATTTCCTCGCCGTCCAGGACTATCGGCGCACCAAGCTCCTCGCCGAGGTTCTCGTCGAGCTCGTCGAGGAAGAGATTGGCGAGCATCGGCGAGACAACCGATCCTTGCGCAATGCCGCGGTTAACCTGGTAGACCCGTTCACCGTCGTAGACCTCCGCATTGATCCAGAGCTCGAACAACGACGCCACATACGGGGCAAGCCGCAGCTTGTGTATCCGGCCGAGCAGGCGGTCATGAGGGGTGCGATCAAAAAAGCTGTCGATGTCGGCATCCACATCCAGCGGAACCCCTGCCGCCTCAGCTCGTCGACCCGGCGGATCGCGCTCTTGACTGACCTGCCGGGACGAAAGGCATAGCTGCACTCCTCGAACTCGGCTTCGAAGAGCTCACGGCACACCTGGTAGACCGCAGTTTGGAGCACGCGGTCGCGCACCGTGGGCACCGCGAGATGCCTCACGCCGCCCCGCGGTTTGGGTATTTCCAGGCGCAGCAGCGGAAACGGCCGGTAGCGACAGTCGAAGAGCCGACTTTCAAGGTGGTCGAGCTCCTCCTCCAGCCTGCCCGCAAAGCGGCCGATCGTCACGCCGTCGGCACCATGGCAGCCGCCATTCTCGCGCACCCGTTCGAAGGCGGCCCGGAGAGTTCTGCGGGAAGAAAGCTCCGCGACCATCGCCTCGCTGGACATGCCCACGAGTACAAGATGCAATTCCAACGGACTTGGGGGAGCGAAGCCCCGAAACCACCTACCTGATTCGTCTCACTCGGCACGGGCGCCATCCTCTCTTTACATCCCGTACAGCAGGGAGTAGGCTTTTCAGCAAGCAAGCTGGCAACGAACAACAGGCAGCGGCGCTGTGCACGGACGCGCTGCAGCTACGTCGAGACTCGCGCCCGAGTCGCGAGTTCGTGCCACCGGAGCACGGTCATGACCGTTGACTGGAAGCGCCTGCGCAGGAGCATCTTCGATCCAGCCTCTGGACCGCTCGTCTCGCTGGTCGCAGCCTACGCTTTGTCGCTGAGCGCCAACCTGGCCTCGAACCTCCTGCAGCCGCATGGCAGCATCGCCTTGACGATCATCCTCGGCGCCCCCGCCCTCATCGTCCTGGTGATCGCTTTGCCGAGGCTGGCGCGCGGGCTGTCGGCCGAAGAAAGCACGCCGTTCGCGACCTTTCAACGCGCCCGGAAGCACCGCTGGCTCGTGGCCCTGGCGAGCCCGCCGCCCGGACTGTCGTCGGCCGAGGCGGCGATCCGCTACCATCTGCCGGTCCTCGAACGAGTCCATCTGCTCTGTTCGCCCGGCGAGCCGCCCGGGTCTTACGCTGAAGCCTCCAAGCTCAAGGAGAAGCTATCCGCCGAAGGCCTGCTGAGCCGGGATCAGGTGATCTTGAAGGAGCTCTCCCTCGCGGAATTCGAAGACCTGGAGGCGATCCGGCGCACCATCGAAGATATCTATTCGCATCGTCCCGCGGAGGTCGCCGAGGAAGATGTCGTGATCGACATCACCGGTGGCCGCAAGACCACGACCGCCGGCGCGTTCCTGGCCGGACTGCCCCGCGGCCGTCATCTCGAATACGTCAGCGCCGAGGCGTTCAACGCCCAAGGCTACGTCGTCAAGGCGGGCGAGCCCTATGAGATCCGCGTCGACTACTCGGTCAAGAGGCACAGGCCGCGTTGATCCTCGACCTCTCGCTCGCGAACCACCGCCTCTATGCTGGCCTCGAGATCGAGCGGCTGGCCGGCAAGGCCACCCTGCTCACTCCTCCCGGTCAGGCGATCCCGGTGGTGGCGAGCAACCTCGCAGCGATGGTCATCGATCCCGAAGAGGTGGTGCTCACCGGCGCGATGGCGATCTGGGCCTACCTTGCGGTGTTCCATCTGCTGCACGGCAAGACCCGCCGCATCTATTATCAGGATGGGCGGGGCGAGCGGTTGCTGGTCGCTGCGCACGGCTAGCGGTGCCGGCCTGGGAAGCTTCCTGGTGACCGCGGCCATCGTTCCCTACTCGCTGCCGAAGGTACCGTACCTTCGCCTCGCGTTCACCCTGCGCGCCATCGGACCAGCCGTGCTTCCAGCCTACAAGGGCTCGATGCTGCGCGGTGCATTCGGCCAGGCGCTGCGGCGCCTCGTCTGCGTCATGGGGCCAGGGCAGGAGTGCGCCTCGTGCCGGCTGCGCCGAGAGTGCGTGAACACGCGGTTGTTCGAGACCTTGATCGAGGGCGAGCCGCCGCCGTTCCTGCGCGGCCTGCCGACCTCGCCGCGACCTTACGTCTTCGAACCGCATGGCGAGGAGCGGGAGGTCGAGACCGGCGGCGCGCTCAGGTTCGATCTGGTCCTCATCGGACAGGCTGCTGAGCTGCAAGCCTTCGCCATCCTGGCGGTCGAGAAGATGGCGGCCGCGGGCCTCGGCCATGCCCGCCATCGATTTGCAGTCGAGCGCGTCGCCTGCCGCGAGCCAGACGGTCCGTCGCACGACGTGGGCATCCACGCCGGCGGCGCCGCGGCGGCACCCTGCCAGCCCAGCCACCCCGGAACCGAGCTGCCCGATCCCACCCGAGCGCTGCTCCGCTTCGTAACGCCGACCCGCCTCAAGATCCGCGATCGCCTGGTCGCCACCGTCGGCTTCCGCGCCCTTGCCTTTGCCATGCTGCGCCGGACCCTCGAGCTGGCTCACTTTCACGTGCCGGATGCCGCCATCGACTGGAGTTTCCGCCCGCTGCTCGACGCCACAGCCGGCGTGCGGGTGGCGTGCGCGAACCTCCAGTGGAGAGACTGGCAGCGCTACAGCAACCGGCAGGGGACCAAGATGAGCCTCGGCGGGTTCGTCGGCGAGCTCCAGCTCAAGGGCGACCTGACGCCGTTCGCCAGCCTGCTGCGTGCGGCCGAGGTCCTCCACGTCGGGAAGGGCGCCACGTTTGGCCTCGGCAAGATCGAGATCGGCTGAGCCCCGCCACCGCGAAGCGCAGCGTGCGCACTATTGCAGGGATCTCGCGAGTATGTTATCAACCTGCCAAGCCTCTTCGACAAGGCCGCGCCCACGGCGGACCTCGACACGGGTGAGCGCAGGGCCGCCTGCCGGCGGATCGCGCTCATGCCTGGCAGCCACTGCGCACCGCCAAAATTGGGATGAGGCTCGCTCTCGATGCCCTCTGTCCTCGCCATCGCTCTCGGCCCGATCCAGGACTTCATCGCCTCGGCCCGGCGCTGCCGCGATCTCTGGTTCGGTTCTTGGTTGCTCAGCGAGTTGGCCAAGGCCGCGGCACTCGAGGTCGACTCAGGCGGGGCGGAGCTGATCTTCCCCGGAACGGACCGCGACGAGCTGCGGGCCGGCAGCGAGACGGCCGTCGGCAACAAGATCGTCGCCCGCGTGCCGGACGGCACCTCCCCGGGGGACCTGGCCGAGCGGGGCCGGGAGGCGGTCGGCCGTCGGCTCGCGGTCATCCGCGACGAGGCGTTCGACAGGATCGTGGACACGCTCCCCGATGGACCCTACTTCCTTCGTGACATGGCTCGGCTTCAGGTCGAGGACCTGATCGAGTACGTGTGGTCGTCGGCGCAGGAGACGGCAGCGGGCTACCGAGCCGCTCGCGACGATGCCGAGCGGCTGCTCGCGGCACGCAAGCACACGCGGCTCTGGCCGCCGGTCGCTTGGGGAGCACCGGTACCCAAGTCGTCTCTCGACGGAGCGCGGGAGTCGGTGCTCCGAGAGGAGCTATTCGACGGCATCCACGCGGGTCGGTTCGGCGCCGAAGAGGTGCGGCGACGCTATCAGGTGGGCAGCGCCGAGCGGCTGTGCGGCGTCGGCCTGCTCAAGCGGCACGGGCGGCGTGACGGATCGCGCTTCAGCCACCACTTCTTGAGCACCGGGCACCTCGCCGCCTGGCCGCTGCTGGAACGGCTGGAAGGGATCCCCAGCGCAGGAGAGCTGCGGGCGCTCTGGGAGCGGCTGATCGGTGCCCTCCGAGCCGGCGGAGTGGATCTCGACGATCTGCTGGTGTATGCCGATCCCGACCATTCCTATTCGCTCGTCGGGCGCTACGACGGCGGTTTGCTCTTCGAGAGCCGGCTGCCTGACCTCTTCCCCGAGATCCCCGATCCGGCAGCGCGCCGGGCGCGAGTCGAGCCGGCTCGGCGGGCGCTTGCCGCATTCCTATCAGCCGTCGGCGTCGGCCACCCGGTCCCCTACTACGCGGTGCTCATGGCCGACGGCGACCTCATGGGCAAGGCGATCGATCGCCAGCCCGGCTTTGCCGAGCATCGCGCACTGTCCGCGGCGCTGGCGGGCTTCGCCCGCCGCGCGCACCAACTGGTCGAGGGCGCTCACCGCGGCGAGCTGATCTACGCCGGCGGCGACGACGTGCTCGCGTTCGTGCCCCTGCACCGGGCGGTGGCCTGCGCCCGGGAGCTGGCCGGCGAGTTCTGCTCACGGCTTGCCGCCTTTCCAGTCGCCGCAGGCGGCGCCGCGCCGACCCTGTCGGTGGGTGTCGGGGTGTCGCACTTCCTGGATCCGATGTCCGATGCGCTCGCCCTGGCGCGCAAGGCCGAGCGGCAGGCGAAGGCGACGCGCAACGCCCTGGCAGTTCTGGTCGATAAGCGGTCCGGGCCCCCGTTGGCAGTTACCGGCACCTGGGGCCGTCTCGATGTGCACCTCGACCAGCTGGTGGCTCTCCACGTCGGGGATCGAGTGCCCGACGGCGCCGCGTATGAGCTGCAGGCGCTGGCGCGCCTTCTCGACGGCGCGGCGGGCGACCAACGGACCACGCTGCAAGAGTTGGTGCGGAAGGAAGCCGAGCGCATCCTGCGGCGCAAGCAGCCCGGCCACGGCGCGGCCAGCGGCCTGGAGGCCAAAGTCATGCCGAGCCTGCTGAAGGCGCTCGACGAGCTTGGTGTCGAGGTGCTCGCCGAACGATTGATCGTGGCCCGCCTGCTTGCCGCGGCGCTCGGCGAGGCCACGCCGCCGGCCGCGGCCTTTGGGGCGGTGGCGCTTGGGGCGGCCGAGTGACCATCTGGCTGATCGAGCCGCGGGACCCGCTGGTCGCCCGGGACGGGCGGCCGGCGCAGGTCGGCGGGCACCTGACGACGCTGCCGTTTCCATTTCCGTCGCTGCTCGCGGGCGCGGTGCGGACGCGGCTCGGCGCGAGCACTGACGGGCAGTTCCTCCTGCGCGGCGCGGCACTCGAGGAGCTCAAGGGAATCGCGGTCGATGGGCCACTGCTCGCCGCGATCGAGGACCAGGAGGATGGCGACGAGAAGCCCGCGGTCGCTGACTGGCTGCCACCGGCGCCGCGGGACGCGCTGCTGTTGGCGGACGCCGGCAGCCCGCCGACGCTGCACCGGCTGCTGCCGTTTTCGGATACCGGCGCTGGCAGGGTCGACACGCTGCCTGCCGCCGGCCTCCTGCCGGTGGCGCCGACGCGCCAGCCGGTGACGGGCAAGCCGCCCGCCGCCGCGCCCGCCTTCTGGCGCTGGCAGGAGTTCGAGCGGTGGCTTGCCGCCCCAGCCGACCGCGACGAGGTGGACTTGGCGGGCATGGGCGTCCCCCATTTGCCGATCGAGCGACGCTCCCATCTGGCGATCGAAGCGGGGGAGAGGGTAGGGATCGACGGCATGCTGTTCGAGACCGCCGGCCTGCGATTCGCACTGCCGGCAGAGCCGCTTCAGTCCGGTGCGCCGGCTCCGCGGCTGGCACCGCGGCGGCTGGCGCTGTCGGTGCGATGCGCTGGCGAGGCGGTGGCGGGGCGGCCGCTGGCTCTTGCAGCACAACTCGCGCCGCTCGGCGGCGAGCGCCGCTTGGCGCGCTGGTACCGTGCGGACCGTGGCTGGCCGGCGCTGCCGGCGGCAGTGCGCTCGGCGGTGGCGGCAACGCGACGCGCCCGCCTGGTGCTACTTACGCCGGCGCTCTTCGGCGGCGGCGCACTGCCGGGCTGGTCCGGCGGCCCGTGGCCGGGCGGCGGGCCAGTGTGCGCGACGGTCCGCGCCGCCTGCGTGCCGCGTCCCGATGTCGTCTCGGGTTGGGACCTCGCCGCCGGCCGGGCCAAGCCGACGCGCCGTCTGGCCGCGGCGGGCAGCGTCTATTTCGTGGAACTGGCGGGAGGCGGTACCGAGGAGCTCGGGCAGTGGTGTGACGCGGCGTGGCTCGCCTGCCTGAGCGACGCCGAGCAGGACCGGCGCGACGGCTTCGGCCTGGCGGCGGTCGGCGCTTGGGAGGAGGCACTTGCATGAGACCCGCTCCCGCATCAGGTCCGGCACCCACGGCGCGGCGCACCAGCTGGTCGCTGGAAGTCGAGGTGGAGCTGGTGACCCGACTCTTCGGCGGCGGCGCCCGCGCCCGCGAGCTCGATGAGGTTTCCTGGCTGCGCCCGGCGGCCCTGAAGTCTGCGCTACGCGCCTGGTGGCGGGCCGGTCGCTGCCACGACTGCAAGACACTGGCGGAGTTGCGCGGCCGCGAGCAGGAGCTGTTCGGGAGTCCCGGTGCCTACGACGGTGCTGGCCGTCCCGTTGGCGGTCCGGGCCTGTTGGCGGTGGAGGTCGAGGCAGCAGCCCCCTCGAAGACCGAGGCTTATGGCGGCAAGCCGAGCAGCCCGCTACATGTCGCGCTGTTCGCCGCGGCGGGCATGGGACAGGGCAAGGAGCCGGCACGCCTCGCCTGCCTGGGAACACTCGGGCCGTGGTGCGGCTGGCCACGCCAGCGGCGGCGCCATCGCCCGGTTGCCGGGCGCACGACGAGATCATGGCGGCGCTGCGCCTGTGGCTGACCCTGGGCGGCATGGGCGCGCGCACGCGCCGTGGGGCAGGGGCGATCGCAGTCTCACGGCCGGAAGGCGCTGAGCGCCTCGGCCTCCCAGCCTCCGCTGACCAGCTCGATGCCTTTCTGCGGACGGCGTGCCGGCCCTGGAATGTGGAGGCGGAGCTCGACGGCATCTTCTCGCTTGCCCGCACCTGGCAGGTGTTCGCCGGCCGGGTGCTCGCTGACGCCGAGCAGGCCCAAGGCGATCTGCTGAGCGCCCTGCGCCGCGCCCGGCAGGACCGCCCGGCAGCGCAAGCCGGGCGGTGGGGACGGTCGGCCTGGCCGGAGGCCGACGCCATCCGCCTGAAGAGCCTCGGCAGCTACGTCCACATCCCGGACCCGAAGAACGCGGGACGCTACCCGCGTGCCGCACTTGGCCTGCCCATCGTCATGCACTACAAGGACAGGCCTCCCAAGGAACCGCCGGAGCAGCAGATCCTCGCCGCGCGGCCGGCGGCACGCGGCGGGTGGGACAAGATCGAACGGTATGCGAGCCCGATCCTGCTGCGGCCGGTGGCGGTTTGGGAGAAGGGGCAGCGCCGCTACGTGCCGGTCGCCCTGTTCACGCGGTGCACGCTGCCGCCCGCCGCCCGCCCCTGGGTGACGAGCGAACCGTCCAAGCAGGTCGCGCCCGAGGACGTGATCGCCAGCTACGCGATCCGGGAGCATGCCGAAGAGACTCTTGCCCGCGTCGCCACCGCGTTTGGCGGCGATTTCCGTCCCTTGCTGGGGGTTTGAACATGCTCACCCGCCTCGTCTTCGTGCACGCCTTGTCGCCCCTTCACGCCGGCACTGGCCAGTCGGTGGGCGCCATCGACCTGCCGATCGCCCGCGAGCGGCCGACCGGCATCCCGCTGGTGCCGGGCTCTTCGATCAAGGGCGCCCTGCGAGCCCGCAGCGGCGACCGTCCGCTGACCCGCGAGGTGTTCGGCCCAGACACCACCGCGTCTTCCGAGCATGCAGGCTCCGTGCACTTCTCCGACGCCCACCTCGTACTGCTGCCGGTCCGCAGCATTGCCGGGACTTTCGCCTGGGTGACTTCGCCGTACCTGTTGCGCCGGTTGGCCCGCGACGCACGGGAAGCCAGCTTGGAGCTCCCCGCCTGCACGCCGGCACCAGCAGCGCCGGGCTGCTGCACCATCCTCGGAGCAACCCTCACCGTGGGAGACGGCGCCGCGCGGCGCGTGGTGCTGGAGGATCTCGATTTCACTCCGACCGTGATCGCCCCGGGCGATGCCTCGGATGCCTCGTCAGCCGCCTCGCTCCCGGCGCTCGCCAAGACCATCGGCGAGCTTCTCTTCCCGGACGGCAGTCCCGACGCGGCTGGTTGGCGCACCAGCTTTGTCGAGCGGTGCTGCCTGGTGCACGACGACGTGATGGCCCTCTTGCTCGACACCGCTACGGAAGTGTCCGCGCGGGTGCGCCTCGACGACGAAACCAAGACCGTGGCCAAGGGGGCGCTCTGGTACGAGGAGGCGCTACCCGCCGAGACCGTGCTTGCCGGGCTCGCGGTCGCCGGTAACACCGCCGCCACCCATGGGCGCGAGGCTCGCCAGGCAGGCGAGTTGCTCGCCCACGTCCAGGCGCTCGCGGCGCAGGGGATGATTCAGCTCGGCGGCAAGGCGGGAGTGGGCCGGGGCAGCTGTGTGCTGCACCTTGCCGGAGGTGCTGCATGACCCTGCAGCAGCAGCGGGCCGCACTCGCTTTCGATCAGCTCGGGGCGGTGCGCGGCCGGCCGGAAGAGGACAGGCTCCACTACGCCGGGATGGCGCAGAAGCTACCCGTCTTGATCCGCAGCGCCGGCCTGTGCCAGGCGCTTCACTTCGTCCGGTCGCGCCAGGACCGCCCCGTGCTGGGCCTGCTGCTCGATCACCTGGCGGCGCAGCTCCGGCGCACCGATCCGGCGATCGCCGACGGCGCCGCGCTGTGCGAGCGCGCCCGGCGCGTCGACCTTGCCCATTACCTATGGATGACACGCGAGGCCCTTGCCTGCGCCGAGTGGTATGCGCGCCTCAGCCAGTCGGAGCTCGGCGTCGAGCGCGGCGCCGGCGAGCGGTAAGCCATGGCCCGCCGCGACGCCCTCGCCGCGCTGCATCCGACCGGCAGCACCCACGCCGGGCTATGGCTCGACCGCTATCTCGCGGACCACGAAACCGCCGGCGCCAAGCAGGGACACATCGACGCGTTGCTGCGTCCGCGCCCACCGGCGGTGCCTGCTACCTATCATCACTTCTTCCAGCGCTGGCAGCAGGCTCTGGCGGCGCTGCCTCCGTGCACGCGCCTCGCTCGCGCGTCGGTGGTCGGTCGCATGGTTGTGGGCCTCGGCGCCGAGGCGGTGCTCGAAGCCTCGCTCTGCCTGCACAGAACCTACGGCGTGCCCTACATCCCGGGATCGGCGCTAAAGGGCCTCGCCGCGGCCGCGGCTCACCGCGCGGTCGCCGATCCTGACTGGAGAAAGCGCGGGGACCAGAAAGCCGGCGAGTCCCACCGCGTTGCCTTCGGCGATACCGAAAGCGCCGGCTACGTCACCTTCCATGACGCCCTCTGGTGGCCGCAGGACGTGCTGCCATTGAACCTCGACGTGATGACGGTCCATCATTCCGCCTACTACCAGGGCCGGGACGTACCGCCGGCCGACTGGGACAACCCGGTGCCGGTGCCGTTCGTCTCGGCGCGAGGCAGCTACCTGCTGGCCTTGACGGGACCGGCGGAGTGGGCAGATGCCGCCCTCGAGATCCTGACCGGCGCGCTCGTCACCGACGGCATTGGCGCGAAGACGGCCGCCGGCTACGGGCGCATGAAGGTGACGCCGCTCGCACCACCTGACGGGGAACAGGCTGGGGCGGTGCAGAGGACGGGGAACGCTCCGGTGGGCGGGTCACAGCGGCAAGCGGATTCCCACGCTGGCGGGCTGACCGGCCGGACGCCGCCCTGGGAGGCGTGGGTACGATCGATCCATTTCGGCAATGCCGAGCACGAAGTATCGCGTGTGTTGGCCGCACTCACCGGCAAAGAGCGAGGCCTCGCCGCCCGGCGCTTGGTCGAACACCTCAAGCGCAAGGCACTCCTCGACCCAAAGCGCAAGGACAAGGAATGGGTCACCAAGCTCCTGGCGGCGGCGCAGGAGTAGGAAGCCGGCTCTGCCCGGTCTGATCCGAATCTTTCGCTTCCACGACCTGCACCAGCCGGCGTTTCCTCCGGTCCGTCACCCGGCGGCGGCTGCCGGGTACCGGTGGTCGCGCGACCACTGATCTGGTCCCTTTCCGACGTGCTGGAGTTCCGGCTGATCCTCTCTCGCATCGAAGTCACAATCCCACCCGACTGATCTGGTCCTTTCCGACGTGGAGGACATGTTCAACACCAACACCCAGCTCTACGAGTCGCAATCCCACCTGACTGATCTTGTATAGCTCGTAGATCTTGGGACTCGGGTAATGTAGGCCGAGAGGCCGAGGAGGTAGACCGAGATGCCGAGGAAGAGCGGGCTGAAGCCGGAGGAGCGGGTTGAGGTGGTGCTGGCGCTGCTGCGGCGGGAGGAGCCGGCAGCGGCCCTCGCGCGGCGGTACCAGGTCAGCGAGGCGACGATCTACCGGTGGCGCGACGCGTTCCTGGCGGCGGGCAAGTCGGCCATGGCGCAGGCCGACGGTGCCGGCGAGGCGTCGGCAGGGCTGGCACGGCGGATCGAGCAGCTCGAGCGGGAGCTTGGCAAGCGGGCCCAGATCATCGGCGAGCTGTCGATCGCCAATGACATTTCAAAAAAACTGCAGGGGCGCTCGTAGTGAGCGCCGAGCTGCGAGCCATAGTGCGTGAGGCGGTGCAGGCGCGTCCTGCGGCGCGGCTCAAGGCCGTGGTGCGTGCCTTGGGCCTGCCGTGCTCGAGCTTCTTTCGCTGTCCCGTTGGGGCGCGTCGCCGACCGGGGCCACGGCCCTGTCCTCTCGACCCGCAGCGTAGCGAGGTGGTGCGGAGCTTCGCGCAGCAGTACCCGTGGTGGGGGTACAAGCGGCTGGCGGTAGTGCTGCGGCGTGCCGGCGAGGCCGTGACGAATCGGTTCGTCTACCGGGTGCTCAAGGCGGCGGGCCTGCTGCTGCGCCGGCGGCGGCGGGACGTCGAGCTGTACCAGGCGGCGCGGCTGTTCGAGCTGCTGCCGCAGGGGCCCAACGAGCTCTGGCAGGCTGACGTGACCTATCTCCACATCCCGGGCCACGGGTGGTGGTACGCCGTGACCGTCATTGACTATTACAGCCGCTACCTGCTGGGGCTGCATCTGTCGCCGAGCTTCGACGCGGCGGCCCTGATCGTCGGGATCGAAAAGGCGAAGGCCGAGGCTGAACGCCTCCACGGGCTGTCTTGGCTCGCAGATCAAGTGGACCCGGTTGCGGTCACCCGGCGGGGCTCGAGCCAGAGGGCGACAAGGGCACCACCGACGAGGAGCCAATCGCCGTCCAGCCGATCGGCCAAGTTTGCCAGCACCGCCGGACCGAGGATCGCGGCGAAACTGGGCGCCCAATGGTGCTTGAAGCCGCGCAACCAGCCCAGGAGAGGCTCTACATGCCAGGAGTCGATCTCATGCCTTCCTTGCACCAGCACCGTGAGCGAATTGCGGGGGCGGGCGCCAGCCCGACGGTGACAATCGTGGTCCATTTTGCTGCTCGCACCGCGAGTCCGGCGGGGTCGCAAAATCCCCAGGCGCGCTCGCAAAGAGTTCGGCGCCCGGTGCTCGAATAGGAGTGCAGGCCAGCCCAGCAGGTACTACAAGGGCATAAAGGTCAAGGCAGGATTGGCTACTGCCAGCTCGCCATGGGACCTGAGTCTGCAGAACTGATGACCTGGCCTGGACGCACCTCCCGCATATGTCTGGAGGCCCCAGCCGCGATCGTTCAACAAGACTGCCTAAAGTATGCGCGACAGGTTCTCGATGGCGATCCGCCGCAGCTTGAGATAGCGACCAGGGTCGGTCGGCAACGCCTCCAAGCGGGCCAGGCACTCCTCCCCCGCCGGACCGAGGATCGCGGCGAAACTGGGCGCCCAATGGTGCTTGAAGCCGCGCAACCAGCCCAGGAGAGGCTCTACATGCCAGGAGTCGATCTCGCCGGACCCGGCCGCGATCATGGCAACCGCCGCCCGCAGCCGGGCCGGGTCGATCGGACCTCGCGGCGTGAGACGGATCGCCCCTTCCGGCATTCCCGCCGCGGCAAGCACTTCCCATGCGTCGTGCATTGCGCCTATCGTACTCCCATGCCCGAGGAGCTAGGCTCGCAGAGGATCGAACAGGTGCTGGCAAACTTGGCCGATCGGCTGGACGGCGATTGGCTCCTCGTCGGTGGTGCCCTTGTCGCCCTCTGGCTCGAGCCCCGCCGGGTGACCGAGGACATCGACCTCGTGAGCATCACCGGGACCCAGGAGCACCGCTATCAGCTGATGCAGGCCGCCGCCGCCGCCAGCCTGTCGATCGAGGCCGTGAACTCCGCCGCCGACTTCTTCGTCCGCCGTATCCCCGGCTGGCACCAAGAGATCGAGCTCTTTCGGACCGGCGCAAGCGCGAAGATCTACCGCCCCACGCCGACCCTGTTCTTGCTGCTCAAGATCGGGCGCCTCTCGGACCAGGACCTGGCGGACTGCCATGCGATGATCGCCAGAGCACGCGCCGAGTCTCTTCCTGTCGATGCCAGAAGGGTGCTGGCTGCCTTGGATGAGATCCCGGCGGCCAGCGAGCCGACTGCCCACAACCGCCGAGAGGCCCTGCGGCGAGAGCTGGAGGCTTGGGGCGGCACGGCCTCGGATCCTAATAGTTGAGCTTGCGTGCGATCAGGTCGCGCAGCGGGCTGGGCTTTTGACCGGCGCGGTCGAAGGCATAGACGAAAAGGATCCGCCGGCCGGTCTCGGCCAGCGTCACCCCGCGGTGAATGGTCAGCCGGCCGCGCATGATCAGCAGATCCCCTTCGCGGCAGGTGACCGCCGAGCGGGGGGCGAGCGAGAAGAGCTGCGGCAGCGGATAGAGCGGATAGATCAGGTAACGAAGCAGGCGCGAGAGGCCAGGCGAGATGAACTGGGTCTGGCCGGCGTTGGCGTTTTCGAGCGTGACCAGCGCGACGTAGGGGTGGCCGTCGCGGTGCCAGCGAAAGCCCTGGTCCCGGCGCGAATAGATCTGCACGCGCTGCGCGCGGCGAGGGCTGGCGAAGGCGCCCAGCGGCTCGCCGGCAAAGTGCTCGACCAGCGGGCGGACGCGCTCCTGCCCGAGGCTCTCGATGGCCGGCATCCGGGCGCGGATCTGATCGCCGTCGATCACCCGGTAACGCGGCCCGAGACCTTTCTTGCCGTGGATCTCGGTCAACAGGCCGGCGTGGTCGTCCACCAGCCGGCGAAAGGACGCGACGTCCGCGGGCGGCAGGAAGCCCTCGACGTGCTGGTACGGTTCTGCGATCACGGCACGACCGGCTTCTCGGCGAGCATGGCGATCAGATATCCAAAGCGCCCCGGCCACCGCCAGCGGGTCTCGGCCTGCTCGAACAGCGGGATCCACAGCCGCGACAACCGCCAGAGCGGGTTCCGGCGGGTGTAGAGATAGAGGTCGGCCATGCGCAGGATCCCCGGCGCAGTCAGGAGCCCGCTGCGCCAGGTGACCCGCAGGCCCTGGCTCTCGATCATGCGCCGCAGCTCGCCGCCGCCGAACGACTTCTCGGGGGCATAGAGATAGCGGCCGCAGGCGGCCAGCATCGCCACCATCAGCGGCCGCAGGAACAGGTTCCAGCGATGCGGCACGCCGATGATGGCCCGCCCGCCGGGACGCAGCACCCGCCGGATCTCGGCCACCGCCTGCGCGTATTCCTCGATGTGCTCGATGGTGCCCATCGTATAGACCAGGTCGACCGAGTTGTCGGCGAAGGGGATCTCGCGGATGTCGGCGCGCAGCAGCCGCAACGCGGCGCCAGGGTTGCCCGAGTCGCGGTCGTTGCGCCGCGCGCGGGCGGCGACCGCCTGGGACAGGTCGAGGCCGTAGACCTCGGCGCCCTGGTTGCGCGCCCAGTGCAGGATGCGGGTGTTGTACGCCTCGTTCCAAAGGTCGAGCTTGAGCAGACGCTTGCCGCGCAGCGGCCCGAAGCCGCGCTCGAAGAGGGCGATCTCGCAGCGCCGGTAATACTGCGTGCTGGGGGCCAGGTAGAAATCGGAAACCGAGCCGGCAACCCGCTCCCAATCCTGACGCTGCCGCTCGCGGGCGGACAGCGCTCGCCGCGTCTCGGGCGGTGCGCCCAGCACCTCGGCCGGCGCGATCAATGCGTCCCGTCCCTGCCGCGCAGCCAGCGCACGGTCCTGGCCAGCCCCTCTTCGAGCGGCAACGGCCGGTAGCCGAGCAGCTGCCGCGCCCTCCCGGAGTCGAAGCGCCATTCGCGGAGCAAGCGGACGACCGCCGCGGTGTGGCCGCAGCCGTGGTCGTGGCGCAGCAGCCGGTCGGCCACCCGCGCCGCGGCCAGGGCGGCCGGCGCCGGGATCGAGAGCCGCAGCCGCGAGGGGCGGCGCCCGGCCAGCGTCAGCGAGCGCTCGAGCAGCTCGCGATGCGAGATGGCCTCGCCGCCGAGCACCAGCTCGGCGCCCGGCGGCGCCAGCCTCTCGGCCGCAAGGACCGCGCCGACCACGTCGTCGACGTAGACCAGGTCGCGCCGCGCCGTGCCGCCGCCGATCAGCACGGCGGCCGGCGGGCGTCCGCAAACGAACCGGCGGATCTCGCCGGTGACGCGGTTGGGGTGCGCGGGGTGGTCGGGCCCGAAGATGATCGTCGGGCAGAGGACCACCGTATCCAGCCCTGCCGCCGCCAGGCGCCGGACCTCGAGCAGGCCGGCGCGCCGCGAGCGCTCGTACCAGCCGAGCGCCGGCTCTCCCGGCACGCCGGGCAGAGCTTCCTCGCCAACCGCAAGGGCGGGCCCGTCGACCTCGCGGCACGGCGTGCCGGGAGCGCTCGGCCCGAAGAGATGGGCCGACGTCACCAGGACGAAACGGCCGATGCCCCGCTCGAGGCAGCCGCGCGCCAGGTCGCGGCAGGCGGTGGCATTGACCGCCTCGAAGTCTCGCCGGCGCCGGCCGTCATGGGCGCGCTGCGCCGCGAGATGAAAGACCGCCATCCCGGGCCGCAGATGCGGCAGATAGCTCTCCGGGCGCCGCAGGTCGCCGCCGGCCCGCCGGGAGAGGCCGATCACCCGCCTTCCCGAAGCGGCGAGGGCCGCGACCAGCGGGCGGCCCAGAAAGCCGGAGGCCCCGGTCACCAGCACCTCGCCGGCCAGCTCCCGCACCTCGCCATCGACCGCCGCGCGCCTGCTCAGCGCCACGCCATCTCCGCGGCGGCGGCGGCGGTGGGCGCCGCCGCGGCTCCCGGGACCGCCGGGAGCGCCGGCGCCAACGGGGGCGCCGCGGCCGCTGCCGCGGTCATCGGACCGGTCATCGGACCGGTCCAGTCGGCCAGGGTCTCGGCGCGCCGCGCCAGCCGCACCGAACCGTCGACGCCAAGCAGATAGACCGCCGGCGTCAGACCGGTATAGCGGGCGGCGCGCGAGATCGAATAGGCGCCGGCATCGCCCAGCACCAGCAGCTCGCCGGGGGCGACCGGCGGCAGGCGGCGATGGAGGTCGATCACGTCGAGGGTGCTGAGACCGCACCCTGAAAGGTGCACGAAGCGCCGGGCCGGGGAGCGCGGCTCGGTCGCCGGCAGCACCGGCCGGCTCAGCAGCCACGGCGACTCGGGCAGGAAGTCGCGGCTGGCGTCGAGGAACAGCCAGCGGCCGCGCACGGCGCGCACCCGCGTCACCAGCAGACCGGCAGCGCCGGCGAGCGAGCGCCCCGGCTCGACCACCAGCCTGGGCATCGTGGAGAGCGGCCAGGCCAGCGCGGCGAAAGTCTGGCCGAGCCGGAACGCGAAAGGGTCCATCCGCGGCTCGGACAGCTCGGACAGCTCGTGCGCCTCGGACAGCTCGGGCGCCGCGGGCAGTCGCCGGTCCAGGAGGCGCGGCACCACCCGCGCCAGGGTGAGACGCGAGAGGGTGGGCGAAGGGATGCCGCCGCCCAGGTTCATCTCTTCGATCTCGACCCCGCACCCTGCCAGGCGCCGCACCAGCCCGAAGGCCCCCCTGGCGGCGCGCGCCAGGCCGGACGCCGAGCGCTGCTGGGTCCCCAGGTAGACGTTGACGCCGACCACCCGCAGCCAGCGCGAGCCGCGCACCGCGGTGGCAACTGCAAGCGCCTCGTGCTCCGACAGGCCCACCCGCCGGCTCAGCGCGCGCAGCGGCGACAGCGCGGGCGGCGCCGCCAGCCGCAGCGAGAGGCGCACCTCCCGCCCGGCGCGTGCGGCGGCGGCCGCGATCAGCTCGAGGTCGCCAGGCAGCTGCACGTGCACCAGGCCGACCCCCTGGGCCAGCACGGCGTCGAGCTCGCACGGGGTGAGGACCGGTTTCTGGTAGGCGATGCGCGACGCGGGAAAGCCGCAGACCCGCGCCAGCTCGACCTCCGCCGGGTGGCAGGCGAGGAGCCCGGCGCCGCAGCCGGCCAGCGTCGCCAGCACCGCCGCCTCGGAGTTCGTCTTGGCGCAGTAGCGCAGCTCGGCCGCCACGCCGGCGGCGGCAAACGCCTGCGCCAGGCGCGCGTAGTCGCCGCGCAGCCGGCGCTCGCTGATGAGGAAGAACGGAGTCTCGCGCCCCTCGGCAAGCTGCGCCAGCGGCACTCCGTCGATGCACAGCGCACCCGAGCGATAGTCCACAAGCGCCTCAACTGGGGGGCGCCGGCTGGCGCTCGAGCGCCGCGCGGTTCCAGCCGGCGAGGTTGGCGGCCGCCTCGTAGGTGCTCTGGAAGAAGTCCAGGAGATCCGCGTCGGGATCGGCCGCGGTGCGCACCGCCTCGTAAGGCAGGACCCACTCCTTCAAGCCGGTCTCGTAACGCGCCGCCCGCGGGCGGACGACGGCCTCGGGGCAGCCGGCCGGCTCGGGATAGACATAGGCGTAGAAGGCCGGCTCCGCGAAGAAGCCCGGCGTCCCCGGCCACCATCCGGCGCTGATGCAGGCGTGTGAGTAGGCCTCCCGCGTCGCCCAGTCGGGCAGATGCGGGATGCCTCCCGGGTGGGGCGGCGCCTTCTCGCCCGAGAACCGCGTGCAGGCCAGGTCGAAGCTCCCCCACCAGAAGTGCACCGGGCTGCACTTGCCCAGGAAGCGGCCGCGGAACTGCTTCAGCACCCGGTCCACCTGCGCGACGATCCGCCAGCACCGCTGCGCCGCGTCGCCGTCGTAGGCCGTGACCTCCCGCTGCTCGGTGAATGGGACCACCTCCGGCATCTCGACCGGGACCGGCCAGAGGTGCGGCCGGAGGCCGAGATCGTGGAGCGCCGCGAGATAGGCGGCGTAGAAATCCGCCACCGGCTCGGCGCGGAGAGGGAGCGAGCGCCGCTCGCCGGCGCTCGTCCGGATCACCACTTGATGATCGAGGAAGTCGAGCTCGACGTCGCAGGCGAGATGCTCCTGGTACATCGTGGACGTCGAGAAGCCCCGCGGCGTCAGGTAGAACGCGACCTGCCACCAGTGGTTCTCCATCGGCGCCAGCGCCAGCCGCGTCTTGCCGACGATCTCCGCCCGCATGTGGAGCGATTGGTAGGTCTCGAGCCAGTCCGCGAGCGGCAGACGCGGCCAGGCATCGCCGGGCGCGAGGTGAGATGACGAGTCGGTCATGGCTGGGCCCTCCGTCCCCTACTCTAGCGTCCCGTATCCAGGGTCGCCGACCGGGATCAGCCCCGGCTGCTGCCCATTCCACCAGACCAGGAGCCGTCCTGCCAACTGGTCGTCGGTCACCAGCCTGACGACCGCATCGGCGATCTCGTCGAGGCTCAGCAGGGTTGCCGGCACCTCGTTGGCCTCGCGCTCCGCGGGCGAGAGCGATTCCCAATACGCTTTCACCGGCGGCGACGCGATCCATGCGGGCACCAGGCAGTTGACCCGGATGCCGTCGCTCGCCGCCAGCGGCGCCAGGGTGGTGGTGAGGCGCATCACCCCGGCCTTCGCCGCATCGTACCCGGGCGCCTTCGACACCCTGCCGCCGTGGCAGAGCGCGGAGACGGAGCCGATGTTGACGATCGCCCCGCCCCGCCGCCGGCGCATGGCCTCGATGCCGTAGCGCATGGCATGCATGGTGCCGAGCATGTCGACCTCGTGGTTCGCGAACCAGTGCTCGATCGAGGTTTCGGGGAAGACGGCGATGCTGGCGTCGTTGACCAGCACGTCCAGCCCGCCGAACCGCTCCTCGGCAGCGGCGACCAGCGCCCGGACCTCGGCTTCCCGCCGCACGTCGGTGGCGAAGAACGCGCCGCGCCCGCCCGCCGCTTCGATCCGGCGCACCGTCTCCCGCCCTCCCGCCGCGTCGATGTCGGCCACGACGACGGCAACGCCCTCGCGGGCCAGCCGCAGCGCGATGGCGGCGCCACAACCGCCGCCGCCCGCTCCCGTCACCACCGCGATCTTGCCGGGGAGATCCATTGGGCCCCTCCTCCCTCACCTTCCTCACCTTCCTCAGACTGGCAGATAGCCGGCGCGCCTCACCAGGCGCTGCCCTGCGGGCTCGAGCAGGAAATCGACGAACCCTTGCACGGTGTCGCTCGCGGTGCGCCCGTCGAGCACCAGATAGATCGCCCCGCCGAGCGCATAGCGACCGCTCTTCAACGACTCCTCGGTGGCGGCGACGCCGGCGACCGCGAGCGGCTTGACCCCGGTCCCTGCATCCCCGGCATCCCCCATGCCGGGGCCGAAGCCGATGGCCGCCGGATCCTTGCCGACCAGCGCGGCCACCGGATCGGGATCTCCCCCGCCGGCGCCGCCGGCGGGCGTGGCATCGGCGCGGGTGGGAAGGCCTCCCATGACCCGCTCGTCCCAGAGATCGGCCAGCGGGCTGCCGGCGGCGCGGGTCACGACGTGGATCGGCAGGTCCGCCCCGCCCACCTCGCTCCAGCGGCGAATCGCCCCGCTCCAGATGCCGCGCAGCTGCGCGACCGTGAGGGCCGCCACCGGGTTGTCGTGCTGGACGATCGGCACCGCCGCGGCGTAGCCGAGACGGAAGGTGCGCAGCTCGATTCCGGCGTCCCTGGCGCGGCGGGACTCCTCGGGAGTCAGCTCGCGCACCAGCGCGGCGAGGTCACAGTTGCCGGCGAGCAGCGCCCGCACCGCTTCGGCGCTGCCGGCGGCGAGCAGCACGGCGCTCGGCGGCCGGGAGGGCCGGTAGGCGGCGACGGCGGGCTTGGCGACCGGCAGGAAGGTCGGCGACCCCTGGACGACGATCTCGGTGCCGGCGCGCGTGCAGGCGAGCGACAGGCACCCGGCGCCGGCGAGAGCCACCGCGGCCAGGGCGGTGCCGAGCGAACGGCAACGGGCCGCGGGATTCCTCGCCGGCCTCGTGAGATGGAGATGGCTCCTCGGACGGTTCATAGCGCTGCTCCTCGGGCTGCCCCGATGGCCGCCTCGCTTTCGTCCTCTGCCAATGCGGCAGGGCGTTCGGGAAGGCGGAACGTGGAGACCGAGGCGCGCAGCGCGTCGGCCAGCTCGGCCATGCGCAGGACCGCCGTGGCCGACTGGCGGGTGCTCTCGGCGGTCTGGGTGGTCATGCCGGCGATCCCTTCCATGGTCGAGGACAGCTTCGCCGAGCGGTCCGCCTGCCGCGCCACCGCTTCGGTGATCGAGCGGACGATCGCCGCGATGCGCTCCGCCACCGAGTTGATCTCGGCCAGCGCCTGACCCGCGAGGTCGGCGATCCGCGAACCCTCGACCACCTCGCGCGTGCTCTCCTCCATGCTGACGACGGTCTCCTGGGTCTCGCTCTGGATCGAGCTGACCAGGGCGGTGATCTGGCGGGTCGCTTCGGTCGAGCGCTCGGCGAGACGCTGCACCTCCTCGGCGACCACGGCGAAGCCGCGCCCGGCCTCGCCGGCAGAGGCGGCCTGGATGGCGGCGTTCAAGGCCAGGATCGAGGTGCGGTCGGCGATGCCGCCGATCAGCTTGACGATCTCGCCGATCTCCTTCGAGCTCTCGCCGAGGCGCTTGATCCGGCGCCCGGTCTCCTGGACGTGGCTGCGGATGCGGTTCATCCCGTCGATCGTCTGCCGGACCGCGGCGCCGCCGCTGCGGACGTTGGCGAGCGCGTCGCGGGCGACGCCGTCGGCCACCTGCGCGCTCTCGGCGACCTCGCCCAGGGTGTGGGCCATGGCCTCGACGTCGCCCGTGGCGCGGCTGATCTCGGTCGCCTGCTCGTCCGAGGTCTCGACGGCGCGCCGCGCGTCGAGCTGCAACCGGCGCGCCGAGGCGGTCACCTCGCGGGTCGAGTCCTGGACGTTGCGGATGATCTCCCGCAGCTCGGCGACCATGTAGTTGAAGGAGTCGGCAAGCGCGCCGGTCACCTCGGCCGTCACCTCGGCCTCGATCGTCAGGTCGCCCTGCGCGACGCCGCTCACCTCTTCGAGCAGCCGGGTGATGGCGCCCTGCAGCTCGTCGCGCTCGGTTTCACCCTGGAAGCGCTGGCTCAATCGCGCCAGCAGGGTGTTGAGGCCCGCCGCCGCGCGCCCCAGCTCGTCGTGCGACAGGACCGCGGCGCGCGCCGCCAGGTTGCCGCCGGCCGCCTGCGCCGCGGTCCGCCGGATCTCGTCCGCTTGCCGCCGCGGCAGCCAGGCGCCGAGCACCGCGCCGAGCAGGGCGAGCACGGCGCCGATGCCGGCGGCGACGAGCGCGCTCCGCCGCACCGCCGCCAGCGGCGCCAGCGCCTCGGCAACGTCCATGGTGGCGACGGCGGTCCAGCCGGCGCGGCCGACCGCCGGCACGGACACCGGAGCGAAGGCGAAGAGCGAAGCGACCCCCTGGGCGCTGTCGCCGAACGCCGAACCGGGCTCCGCGGCGCCCAGGGCGCCGGCCTGGCGGAGGATCGGTGGCACCGCCTGGCCGAGCGCCGCGGCGTCGGCGGCCAGCACGGCGGTCCCGCGGGCGTCGTCATAGAGCGCCACCCTGCCGCTGCGCTGGAAGGTGGCGCCGGCGAGGAGCGCGCCGAGCCGCCGCGAGTCGAGGGTGCCGTGGAGCACGCCGATCACCGCGCCGTCGCGGCGCACGGGCACCGCCAGGTCGAGCACCGTCAGGCCGCTCGCGGCGTCGCGCCGCGGCGGGCCGACCCACGGCGCGCCGCCACCGCCGTGCAGGGCCGCCTGGAACCAGGGTTCACCCTCGGCCCTGCCACCCGCCGCGATGCCGGCGGCGGGGCCGCCGCCACCGCCGCCACCGTCCGCGGCCACCAGGCTGCCGGAGCGATCGCTCAATTGCAGCGCCAGCTGCTGCGGCGTGCGCTCGCGGAAGGCGACGAGAGACTTCTCCGCGACCGCGGCCGGAGCGGTGCCGGTCGCGCCGGCCGCTGCCGCGGCCGCCACCCCGGGGTCGGCCGCCAGCTGCGCCAGCGCCTGCACCTCCTCGCCGAGGGCCTGGCCAGCCTGTCCGGCGACGCGCTCCGCCAGGTCGCCCAGGATCTTCTCGTGCCGCACCAGGAGCGGGCCGCCGAGGAGGCGGTCGGCGAGCAGGATGGCCAGGAGCAGCGGCACCAGGGCGACGGCGAGCATCGTGGCGCCCAGCGTGAGCGCCAGACCGACGCCCGGAGCAGCGCCGGGCGAGCCGGAGGTGCGGGAAGATGAGAGTCGAGCTGCGGCCATACGGCTACCTCCAAGCAGACGCGGCGCCTGCCGCGCCCTGAGCTACGGGGAATGTCTCGAGCGCACCGTCGAGATCCGGAACCACCAGCATCCGCTCGCCGTCGCCGAAGGCGCCCAGGACTCGGCGGGCGCCGTGGAAAGGGGCGGTGGCGGTCGCGGGCTGTGGAAAGGGTCCCTGCCGCACGCCGGCCAGCCGTACCACGGGGAAGACCAGCAGCTGCCGGCAGCGCGCCGCGCGCGCGACCACGGCGTGGGCGGCGTGCGCGGCGTGATCGAGACGGCCGCCGGGCGGCGAAGCCGGAGCGGGCGCGAGACCGATCGCCAGCGCCAGATCGACGACGGGCAGCGCCTCGCCGCGCCAGGCCAGGAGACCCAGGAGCGGCGCCGGCGCCCCCGGCACCGGCCGCGGCGCGACGGCCGGCAGCACCTCGACCACCTGTGCGGCGGGCAGGGCGAAGTCGACCGCGCCGCCACCCGGCAGGGCGAACACGAAGAGCCCGGCGGAGGCCGCCGCCCGCCGCACCCAGGGCCCGGCGTCGAACCGCGCCTCCCCGGCGGTGAGCACGGCGGCCGCGGCGCTCCGCGCGGCCTCGCCAAACGCCCCGGCCGGGTCGGCGCTCGCCGCGAGGTGCGGCACCGCCTCCGGCGCGATCTCCAGCGCCAGGCCGTCGTCCCACAGGACCACGCGCGGAAAGGCCCAGCGCCGGCTCGCGGCCGGCTCGGGCAGCAGCCGGAGGCGCGAGATCGCTTCCTGGCGCACCTCGTCCACCGCTTCGACGGCGAGACCGCAGCGCGGCCCCGCCGCCGGCTGCAGCACCACCACCGCTGCCGCGCTGGCGTTTCCCGGGTTTCCCGGGTCTCCCGGCCCGCACTCCCCCGGCAGGTAGACGGGAACCTCCTCGCGCTCGCCGAGCAGCCAGCCGTAGGGCGACCCCGCCGCCGGCCGGGGGTTGCGTTGCAGCCTCTCGGTCCCCACCACCTCGCGCACGGCGTCGCCCGCCACCGCCCACGGCAACCCGCCAAACCGCAGGCGCAGCAGGCCCGCGGCCGGCGCTGGCGCCGCTGCCGCCGCCGCGAGCTCGCGGCCGGCCGCCTCATCAGGCTGGCGCATGACGGATCTCCGGACGCGCCACCCGCGCCAGGGTGTCGAGGAGGCGGGCGTCGTCGTAGGGCTTGACGAGATAAGCGTCAGCCCCCAGAGCGAGGGCGCCGGCCCGGTGCTTGTCGCCGGCGCGCGAGGTGAGGAAGACGACCGGCAGCTTGCACAGCGCCGGCTCCCGGCGCAGGCTGGCCAGCAGCTCGTAGCCGTTCATGCGCGGCATCTCGATGTCGACGATCGCCACGTTCGGGAGGCCGGGCGCATCCTTCAGCATTTCCAGCGCCTCGCGCCCGTCGCGCGCCGCCCGCACCTCCCAGCCGGCGGTGCGCAGCAGTCCGGCGAGCACCCGCCGGACGCTCAGCGAATCGTCGACCACCAGCACGGAAGGGCGCGCCGTGGCCGCCGCTACCGCCCGCGGACCGGCGGCCTCGCCGCTCGCCGCCGCCAGTAGCTCGGCCGGATTCAGCACCAGCAGCAGACGGCCGTCGGCGGCCACCGCGGCGCCGCTCACGCCGCGCAGCCGCGGCAGGAGGGTGCCGAGCCCCCCCACCACCGCGTCATAGACCCCCGCCAGGTCGTCGACCGCGAGCGCCAGGCGGCGCTCGCCGGCGGCGAGCAGCAGGACCGACCGGCGGCCGCCGGTGCCGGGCCGCGCCGGCAGCGCCAGCAGCTCGGCCAGGTCGCGCACCGGGTAGCTCTCGCCCGCGACCTCCACCCAACCGCCGCGACGTTCCGCCCCGGCGCCGGCCGGCGCTCCGACCTCACCGTCCGGCGCCGCGGCCCGCAGCACCTGGACGACGTTGGCCGCCGGCACCGCCAGCGTCTCGCCCGCCTCCCGCACCAGCACCACCCGCGCCAGCGCCAGGCTCTGCGGCAGGCGCAGCGTGAAGGTCGCGCCGGCGCCGGCCCGCGACTCGACCGCGATCGAGCCGCGCAGCCGCTCCACCTCGGTCTTCACCACGTCGAGCCCGACGCCGCGCCCGGAGACCTCGCCGACCGCGGCGGCGGTGGTGAAGCCGGGCTCGAAGAGGAGGTGGGCGCCGGGGGCGACGCCGGCCGCCGCCGCCGCCGCGCCGATCGCCGCCCAGTCGAGGCCGCCGCCGTCGTCCGCGACCTCGATGGCGACCTGCGAGCCCTCCAACCGCGCGCGCACCTCGATCCGGCCGCGCTCGGGCTTGCGCCGCTCGGCGCGCACCGCAGCCGGCTCGATGCCGTGGCAGACCGCGTTGCGCAGCAGGTGCAGCAGCGGATCGACGATGCTGGCGAGGATGGTGCGGTCCAGCTCCACCTCCTCGCCGGCCAGCAGCAGGTCCACCCGCTTGCCCTCCTGGGCGGCGGTGGCGCGCACCGTGCGGTCGAGGCGCGCCGCCAACGTGCCGACCGGCGCCAGCTGAAAGCGCAGCATCTGATCCTGCAGGCCGCGGGTCAGCCGCTTGAGCTCCCGGCGGTCGGTCTCGGCGCCGCCCAGGTCGCCCGCCAGGTCGCGGGCGATCGACGACAGATCGGCGGCGTTCTCGGCCAGCGAGCGCGACAGCAGATCGAGGCCGCTGTAGCGTTCGAGCTCGAGCACGTCGAAGGGCGCGGCGCCGCCGGCTCGCGCCGCCGCGCCGAACGGCGCGGAACCGGCGACCGCCGCCAGGCCGGCGACCGCCGCGGACTCCGTCGCCCCCTCGATCTCGCGGGACACCCGGCGCAGGCGGGCGACCGCCAGCTCGAGCTCCACCTGCTGCCGCTTCAGGGCGTGGAAGCGCTCTTCGAGGGCCGCGTGGTTGACCATCAGGTCGCCGGAGAGGCGGAGCACCTCCTGCAGCCGGCGGAGGTCGTCGCGCACGGCCGCTGGGCGCTCCGGCGCCGCCGCCGCGGTGCCGGCGCGGGCGTGCCTTCGCGCCGGCGGGCCGGGCGGGTCGGCCACGGCCGGCAGCTCGCCCAGGACCGCCGCCTCGATCTCTTCGAGGCCGCCGAACAGCGCGTCGACCGCCGTCCCGGCCACCGGCAGCGGCCCTGCCAGCGTCGCCTCCGCCAGATCTTCGAGACCATGGCAGAGACCGGCCAGCCGTTCGGCGCCGACGACGGCCGCCGCCCCCTTGAAGGTGTGCAGGACTCGGCGCAACTCGGTCAGCGGCGCCAGGTCGCCCGGCGCCCCCGCCAGCGCGCGCAGCAGTCGCAAGGCCGACGTCAGATGCTCGCCGGCCTCCTGGCGGAAACCGTCGAGGACCTCCGCGCCGAACGCCGGCGGCGGCTCGTCCGGCGCCGCTCCGGGGCGAGCGCCGGCGATCCCGTCGCTCGCCGCGAGACGCTCGACCAGCGCGCGCGCCGCGGCGAGGTCGGGGGCGCCGGCGCCGGCAGCCGCGGACCCCGACGGGTCCATCAGCCGTTCGAGCGCCTCCTCGCCCTGGCGCGCGGTCTCGGCCACCGCCGCCAGGCCGAGCATCGCGGCGGCGCCCCGGACCGTGTGCACCAGCCGGTACGGCTCGGCCAGGCGCTCCTGGCCGCCATGGCTGGCGAAGTCGTCGAGTCCCCGGCGGATGATCGGCAGATAGCCGCGGACCTCGGCGCGGAAACCGGCGAGGACCTCAGGGCCCCGAGCCCCTTCCGCGCTCATGCGCAGAGCTCTTCGTGCGCGCCGCGCAGCAGCCGATCGACGTCGAGCATGGCAACCGGCGCGAGCTGGGCGTCGAGGGGATCCGGCACCAGGCCGGCGACGAGAGCGGTCGGACAGGCGGCGAGCTCGCCGGCTGCCGGCGGGCGCCCCGGCGTCCCTGTCAGGGTGACCAGGCGGGCGATGCCGCGGACCGCGAGTCCCGCGTCGAGGCTGGCGTCGCTCGCCCGCACCACGAGCAGCGTCTCGTGCACCGCCGGATCGTCGGCCGCCGCCGCCGGCGCGCCGGGCGGCGGGCCGGCGCCCGGCGCCACCAGGCGAGCGAGATCGACGACCGCCACGACGCCGCCGGCGGCCCGCGCCAGGCCGCGCAGCCAGGGCGGGGAAAACGGCACGGCGCTGACCGGCGGCAGCTCGCTCACCGCCACCACCGAGCGCGCCGGCACGGCGAAGCGGCGGCCGGCAAGACTCATCAGCAGGCAGCGCTCGCCGCCGCCCGGTGCCGGCGCGGCGGGCGCCGCGGGCGCCGTGGGCGCGGCCGGCTCTCCCGGCGCCGCGGCGGGCGCCGACGCTGCTTCCGGCGCGGCGGCGGACGCCGCCTTGGGGCCCCAGGTGCGCGCCAGCTCGCGATCCAGATCCGCCAGCAGCTCGTCGAGGGTCAACCCGCTGCTCCCGTCGCCCTGGCCGGGCGGTCAGCGCCGCCGGTCAGAGATGGCGCTCCACCGCTCCCAACAGCTGCTCGGGCGTGAACGGTTTGGTCAGGTACTCGTCGGCCCCCTGCTTGAGGCCCCAGAAGCGATCCGAAGGCTGCGTCTTGCTGGTCACCAGGATGACCTTGATGTCCCTGGTCCCGGCCTCGGTCTTGAGCTGCCGGCAGACCTGGAAGCCGTTCTTGCGCGGCAGGATGACGTCCAGCAGCACCAGGTCGGGGTGCTCGCGGCGGGCCGTGTCCAGGGCCTCGTCGCCGTCGGTGGCGGACAGCAGGCGGAAGCCCTTGGGCCGCAGGGTGTCGGTCAGCAGGGTGAGGCCGGTGGGGCTGTCCTCGACGATCAGGATGGTGCCGGACGGCATGGTTGCAGGCTCCTCGACGGTAAGCGGTCTCATGCCTCGAGCTCGATCATCTGGCGCGACCGCTTGAGCGCGACGCTCAGCGCGACTCCCAGGAGCACCGCGGTGAACAGGAAGATGGCCAGCGCCAGGTCGCCGGTCTCCATGCCGAAGGCGGCGGCCGGCGGGTGCTGGTAATCGGGGGTGAAGCGCGCTGCGGCCATGCCCGTGTAGTGCATGCCGCACACCGCCGCGCCCATCACGAAGGCGCTGCCGAAGCGTTGCAGGTTGCCGCGCAGGTTGAAGCACAGCCAGAGCGCGGCCGACGAGGCGACCACCGCGATCACCAGCGACAGAGCGAAGAGGCCGGGCGAGTAGCTGATGCGCGCCGGCATCTGCATCGCCGCCATCCCGGTGTAATGCATGGTGGCGACGCCCAGGCCGGTCAACGAACCGCCGCCCAGCAGGCGGGCGATCGACGGCTCGCCGCGGCCGACGATCCACAGGCCGGCCCCGGTGACCAGCATGGCGAGCAGCAGCGACGCCAGGGTGATGCCGAGGTCGTAGCTCACCCGCATCGGCATGCGGAAGGCGAGCATGGCGATGAAATGCATCGACCAGATGGCGCCGCCGCCCATCGCCGCCGCCGCGCCCAGCACCCACCCCCAGACGGCGGTGCCCTTCGCCGTCGGAATGGCGATGGCGAGTTGCAGCGCCGTGAAGGCGCCGAAGACCGAGATGGCGTAGGAGAGGGCGACCAGCAGGGGGTCGAAATGGTGCGTCATGTCCATGGCGTTGGCATCTCCGGGCGCCGGCGCCGGCGCGCATCAAGGAGCCGCAAAGACCAGCTCGCAGAAAGGGTCGCCGGCGGCGCGGCAGCGCGCCTCGCGCACCGCCGTGTCCGCCGTCGTCGGCGCGGCGTGCAGCAGGCCGCGCGCGAAGCCGACCAGGAATTCGCAGCCGCGGTCGCCGGCGGGCGGCGCGGCACAGAAAGGACAGCCCGGGAGCCGCAGCGCCGAGCCTTCGAGATCCGCCTTGGCAAGCTGGCGAACGGCGGGCAGCACCATCCGGCGCAGCGCCGGCTCGAGCTTCAAGGGGCTGCCGAGCGCATAGCCGCGCTGGTACTCGCGCCGTCCCAGACGCTCGCCGAGCGCCGACAGGGTCGCGGCCCGCGTCGCCGCCGGCAGCGCGCGGGCGAGCGCCAGCACTCGCTCCGCCACCTCGGGGAAGGCGGCGACGATGTCCTGCACCGCCGCCTCGACCGCCGCCGGCGGCGGCGCCGCCGGCCGCGAGCCGAGCCCCTGCGCCTCGACGCTGCCGAACCCTCGGAGCAGCCGCGGCAGGTCCTGGATCGCCGCCTCCGGCCCTTCGACGGTCATGGTGAAACGCTGCAACGCCGGGTCGCCGGTCTGCGACACCGCCTGCCGCAGCAACTTGCAATCTTCCCGCATCAGCACCGACACCACCTGGGCAAGCAGGCCGGGGCGCCGGCTCACGACGACGGAAAGGGTCAACTGCATCGTTCCACCTCGAAAACCACGGACGGCCAAGGGCGACGTGCGGCTACCGTAACACAGGACCGCAAGGACGGAAAGGAATTAGCGCTCGACGAATATGATTTAACATTCACCAGCGATAACACCGTTCCAGCAGGGTTTGCGCCGCAACTTGCGCCCGCAGTTTGCGGCCAAAATCGCCGGCGCTCGTAAAGCTGATCGATCGCCGCACTCCCCGGTGCGCGCCGGCGTCAATCCGCCACCCGCGGGTCGCCGCGCTCGCTCACCGGCACCCGCCAGCTGACCTTGAACGCGGCGGCGCCGCGGTCGAAGCGGAGATCCCGCCAGTCGCAGAGATGGGCGAGGCGTTCGAGGATGCGGCGGCCGCCGTAACTTTCGGCTTCACGGCCAGCGGCCGGCGGCGGCTCGCCCCGGGGCAGGTCGTTGACCACCTCGAAGAGCAGCTCGCGCCGCACCGGGTCGAGGGTGATGGCGATGGCCGGCACGCTGCCCGGCCGGCCGTGGCGGACGGCGTTGATCAGCACCTCGCCCAGGAAGAAGCCGAAGCCGCCGCGCAGCGGCGCCGCGAACCAATAGTCGTCCGGCCAGTCGATCCGCGCCCGCAGCGCCTCGCTGCCGTCCGGCGGCCGCGCCGCCAGCACGCCGTTGTCCCAATGCAGCCGCGAGCGCAGCCGGGCGTCGGCACGCACGCGCTCGAAGATCGACCGGAAGCTCTCGACCGTGGCCCGCGCTTGGGCCGCTTCGATCGCGCAGTCGGGAGGCAGCGGCGGCTCGGCGTCCCAATGCTCGAGCAGCCAGGCGGTGGCGAGCACCCGCCGCTCGAGGTAGGCGGCGAGCCAGCGCGCGAATCCCGACGTGGTGTCTGGCACCGCGGCGTCCGCGGCGCCTTTCATCGCGGCGTCCGCGGCGCCTTTCATCGCGGCGTCCACGCCGCCCGTTTCCTCCAGGCAGTGCGCCAGCACCCGCGCCAGCGAGTCGACGCCGTGGGCCAGCAGGCCGGCCAGCTTGCGCCGCTCGTCGGTCTGCGCTCCCGCCAGCAGGTCGGCGCGCCACAGCGCCAGGTCGGCCTCCGGCTCGAGCAGGAAGAGCACCCCCAGCCGGTGGCGCTGGTCGGCGTGCAGGGCCTCGATCGGCGCGGTCACCGCCACCGAGCGCACGATGGCGTAGCGGGTCTCCGGCTCGCCCGCCTCGCCGCGCAGCCGCAGCGGCACGCCGTAGGCCCGCCGCGTGCCCTGATCGGCGACCTGCATGCGGGCGTAGTGCTCCTGCGCCCGGGGATCGTCGGCGACCAGGTCGCGGGCGCGGGCGCCGGCGACGATGCCCAGGCTGGCCGCCGCCTGGTTGCCGTAGACCACCTCGTCGGTGTTGGGATCGACCACCATCAGCGGCACCTGCATGGTGTTGAGCAGGTTCTGCTTCTCCTGCAGCTCGCGCTCCGCCTTCCACTGCGCGCGCTCGGTCCGCCGCCGGCTGGCCTCGAAACCCGCCAGCAGCAGCGCCACCAGCAGCGCCAGCGGCACCGCCGGCAGCAGCGCCAGGCTCGAGCGGGCCGCCGGGAAGAGGGTCACCAGCCAGGTCGTCGCCGCGACCTGCAACGCGGCGACCGCGCCCCGGCCCTCGACCGTGCCGTGGTAGAGGTAGAAGGGGCTGGTCGCGCGTCCGCTCCGCGCCTCGGCGCCGGCCAGCGCCGCCACCGCCGCGCGCAGCTCCTTCGACCCACCCGGCCGGCCATGCGCCGCCATCGCCGCCCAGGGGCGCCACGGCTCGCGCGCCGGTCCGCCGAGCTCGACCACCTCGGCGACCATCGGCGGCTCGATGTGCGCCGCGAAGTCCTGCCAGTCGACGGCAAATGCGAGATCGGCACAGACCACCGCCTGATAGCCGGTCGCGGGGTCGCGCACCGGCGCCAGCAGCGTCGCCACCACGCCCTGGCCGCCGAGATCGAGGTAGAGCCCCGAGTAGTAGGCGCGCGGCTGCGGCGCGGTGAAGTCGAAGCGGAAGACGAACTCGTTGGGAACGAAGTTGGGCAGCTCCGGCAGCTTGCGGAACTCCCGCCCCTCGCCGAGCGCCGCCTCGCGCCGCGACTCGACGCTCTCCGGGCTCGCCGCCAGCGGCGCCGACACCAGCGTCCCGTCCTCCGCCACCGCGTAGAGCCGCACCACCCGCGGCGGCCGGTCGCCGGGCACCGGCGGCAGCGGCTGGCGGGCGAGGCCGGCGCGCAGCGCGCCGGCGGCCGCCAACAGGTGGTGGGTGGCGTAGAACAGGAAGCGGTTCGCGGGGGCGGCGAGGTCGCCCAGGTCCGGCGGGTCGGCGGCGCGCCGCCGGGTCACCGCAAACCAGCGGCCGCCCAGCTCGACGTAGCGCTGCACGCGCCACTGCATCGGCAGCTCGGCGTTTCCGGCACTGCCGGCACCGCCGCCGCCGCCGCCGCCGCCGGCGCCGGATCCCGGCCCCCCCAGCTCCTCCGCCGGCAGTGGCCGCGGCGCGGCGGCGCGGTCCAGGGCCGGCCGCGGCGGCGGCGCGGTCAGCGCCGCGCGCAACTCCGCGAGGCTGGGCGGCAGGCTGCTGTCGTCATGCCAGTCGGCGAGCTCGCCATAGAGGCGGGCCTTGATCGGATCCGCGATGTGCCGGCGGTACTGCTTGAGCTCCAGGTGCAGCCAGGCGGAGACCCCGGGGGTCTCGGTAGGCCGGCTGGGAACGGTGTCCTGGACCAGCTCGTAGATCGTGCGCCCGCGGCTTTCGCCGACCCGCCGCTGCCACTCCTCGCGCACCGACAGCAGCGTGACCACGGCCAGCACCGCCGCCAGCAGCACCCCGAGGTAGAGCAGGAGCGGGCCGCGGCGCCCGCGGAGCCGGTAAGATCGTGCCATGACCTGGGTCGCGGCGGAGGGCTTCAACAGGCGCCCTCTGGTCGTCGTGGAGGATCACTTGTACCACATGACCGAGCTGCTAGATCGGCTCGGCGGCCAGGACCCCCTGTACCACCAGCTCACCGTCGTCTGCCTCGACCGGCCCGGCCCCGACACCTCCCGCAGCGCCGCCGGCTGGCTGGCCACCTGCCCCGGCCTGCAGGTGATCGCGGCGCAAGGCGATCCCACCCCTCCCGCCGGTCTGGACCCGGCGCGCTTCCGGGCTCTTCCCGCGGCTGCCTTCGCCTCCGCCCCCCGACTCTGCCAGACGCTCGCCGCGGCTCTGCGGCCTGGCGGCCTGCTGTTGCAGGACATCCAGCTGCAGACCCTCGCCTTCATCCCGGCCGACCGCTGGTGGGAGTCGATCTACCTCGCCAGCACCGTGCGCGGCACCTTCGCCGACCGCCCGCCGTCCTGCCGCTTCGTCTCCAACAAGCGCGGCTACGAGGCGACCTTCGGCCGCGAGCTGCTGGATGCCGGCTTCGACCCGCGCGAGGTGATCGACAAGGGGGACCTCGGCCGGGCGGTGGTGCCCACGCTGCGCAATTTTCTGGACCGCGCCTTCCCGCTCTGCCTGCGGCTGGCCGCGCCGGAGCGCCGCCCCTGGGAGCTGCGTGTCGCCCGCGCCGAGGGCGAGCGAGAGGAGGTGGAGCGCGAGGTCGACCTCCTGCTCTGGAGCGGCGGCGACGGCACCCTCGAGCTTGGCGGCCGCGCCCTCGCCGGCGGCACGGCCCAACGCCGGGTCGCCTTCAAGCCCGGCAACCAGGAGGCGGCCACCTGGGAGGCGTTGCTCGACGACCACCTCGGCGCCCGCGCCGGCCTGCCGGTCCTCGAGGTCGGCCGCCGTCTCGCCCCGCCCGCGGCGGGCAGGGCCGAGCTGACCAATCTCGCCGCCCGCCACCTGCACACCCTGCGCGGCCGCCTCGCGGACGGCGCCGCCATCCTCACCGCCCACCACGCCTACCGGCTGAGCGAGCGCCTGACCGTGGCCGTGGCCAGGGAGAAAAGCAACTCCATCCACCTTCGCTGAGCGACGTTGCCGGCGTCAGCCAGGCGTCAGGTCCAGGAAGGCGAACGACCGGAAGTCCCCGGGATTGAAGGTGGCGAGGCGGCGCACCCCGGCCAGCTCGAGCGTCGCGGCAAGCGCGGTGTCGAGGATGCGCTTGCGCCCCAGCCGCAGGCGCTCCAGCAGCTCGAAGGTGCGGTCCAGCACTCCGGGCGCAGGCAGGATCGGCACCACCTCCGAGGCTCCCCAGAGGCGACGGCACCAGCGCAGCCCCTCCGGCATCGAGAGCGGATGCTCGAACCGGCGCGGATCGGTAACGACGTGCAGGAACTCGTGCAGGACCTGGGGTGCGATCGCCAGGCTGTTGCCGTCCCTGCGGACTTCCTGATCGAAGAGTCGCTTCGCTGCCGCGTGCCGGGGAGAGCCCGCCATCGCCCACGAAACCAGGACGTCGGTGTCGACGGCCAGGATCAGCGGGCCAGCCACTCGTCGAGCAACTCGGTGCGCGTCCACGGCGCATGCAGCGAGCCGCTCGGATGCGGCTCGAGATCGAAGAGCGAGCCGCCGCCGCCGGCGCGAAGTGCCGTGTACTCCGCCATGGCTTCCCGGATCAGCTCCGCCACCGGGCGGCCGGTGCGTTCGGCCAGCGCCTTCAGCTCGCGGTAGCTCGCTTCGTCGACATGGACGGAGATCGGCTTCACTCCCTGAGTCTATATCGGAATCAGATATCCGTCAAGGTCGGTGCACTCGCCCCCTCGCCCCCCGCTCGCCCCTGCTCCCCCGTCCGGTCATCGCCCTGCCCCGGCCGGCGCGGCCGGCACCGGCGCCGCCGCCGGCGGCCTGCCGGCGCCGAGGTTGCCGGCGTTGAGCAGCGCGTTGAAGACGAGCGCGAAGTCGCCCTGGGTGTTCACGCGCCACATCGGGTTGGCGGCGAAGAGCAGGATGTGCCCCTTGCCGCGCGGACTGTCGATCACCACCGGCGCCCCCGCGATCTCCTCGGCCCCCTCCAGCATGCCCGAGAGCAGGATCTGGTCGGTCTCCTTCGGGAAGGCGAGGATGACCCGCGGCCGGTCCTCCGGCAGCGGGATGTCGGCCTGCGCGAAGAGCGCCAGGTCCTCCGGCGGCTGGAAGCCCTCGTCCTCGGGCCGCGGCTTCGGCCGCTCCGGCGTGGCGACGTAGGGGCGTCCCTGCGGCACGTCGGGATCGGTCGCCGAGCCGCGGCCGCTCGGCCGGTGGTCGCGATCGCGTTCCGCCGCGCCGGCGCCGCCCTCGCCGCCGCCGGCGCCCACCTTGAAGATCGGCGAGCCGGCGTATTGGACGGGCACCGTCTCGTCGTAGCCATAACCGACCGGGCTCTTCGTATCGGCGAGCCTGGTCTGCAGGATCGAGCCGCGCGCCTTGAGCTTCGACGGCGGCACCAGGTGGACGTAGCGCGCCAGCCCGAACTGCACCGCCCAGGCCGCCGCGTCCCGCACCGCGATCAGCAGCCCGCCCGCCTCGACGAAGCGCTGCACGTTCTGCACGCCGGAGAGTCCCATCCCGGGACGCATGTCGTCGGTCTCGTCGACGCCCAGGTTCGGCGTCAGCTCGGTCTTCCGCCAGGGCAGCGGCGGCCCCGCCGGCATGCCGTTGACGATCTCCACCGGGCTGCCGCCGGCGGGCGGGAAGACGATGACGTCGAAGCGGTCGCGCAGGTCGGCCATCACCGCCACCTGCTGCGTCGACAGATACGTGTAGGGCACCTTCAGGCTGTCGAAGGCGAGCCGGAACCAGCCCTCGTCCTGGGTGTCGAGCCAGGTGTGGAGCATGGCGACCCGCGGCAGCGGCAGGTCGTGCACCTTGCCGGCGGGCCAGGCGTCGAGGACCACGGACTGGAGGCTCCCGAGGGCCGCGATCGCCTGGCGCACGCGGTCGGAAGGCTCGACCAGCAAGGTGCCGGCCGGGAGCGTGCCCGCCTTGCGCTGCAGCGGCTCCTCCAGCACCGCGAAGCGCACGTCCCGGAGCTGGTAGCGGAGGCGCACCAGATCGACGTCGGCGTGGTTCAGGATGGCGATCGCCCGGCCCCCGGCCGCCACGGTGGCCGGCGCCAGAGTGCCGTCCCAGGCGTGCATCGGCACCTCGAGCACCTTCTGGTTGACGATCCGCCGGCAGTCCACGTTCTTGGTGTAGCCCAGCGTCCAGCCGGTGTCGTCGTAGACCTGCTCGTGGCCGAGCACGAACTGGGTATCGAGCAGCGCGTCGGCCAGCCGGCTGTAGGGCTGGTCGAGGCGGATCACGAAGCTGCCGGCGGGAAAGGACACCTCGGCGTCCGCCGCCTTGGCCGTCGGCGGCGTTGCCTTGGCGCTCTTGCCGTCGTCCGCCGGCTTCGGCGGCCAGCCCGGCCGCAGGGAGAAGGCGCGGTCGCTGCGCTGGACCTCGATGCCCATCGCTTGCAGCAGCTCGAGCAGGTCGCGCAGCTGTCCCAGGCGCTTCTGGTCGGCGGGAAAGACATAGGCCGCCGGGCCCTCCGTGGTGGCCTTGGCGATCGCGCGCCGGCCCAGCGTCCAGAAGGTCCGCAGCATGTGCTCGCGGTTGTCGGCCATGTATTTCAGCGCCACCAGGACGCCGCTCTGCTCGTAATTGGTGTTGTTGCGCAGCGCCCACCTGAGCTTGGGATAGGGCGGGTTGGGCCGGAACCACTCGCGCTGGCTCGCGCCGCGCACCACGCGGTCCTCGGTCGAGGGCACCAGGTTGCCGAAGGTCTCGTAGAAGCGGCCGAGGGAGTTGTGGCCGTGGGCGATCCAGAACATGTAATTGGGCGCCCAGCCGTCATAGAAGCCGTGCGTCCACACGCCGACCAGCCCCTTCTCGGTGAGGGTCTGGGTCTCGTTGTAGGCCATGCGGTGCCATTCGTCGATGGCGAGCGGATCGAGCGCCGGGTTGTAAGGGCCGGTGCCGGTCGAGATGTAGAGCAGCGGGATCGACTCGTGGAGATCGTGCAGCACCTGTGGATGCCAGTCGAAATAGGCGCGCTGCACGTTGCGGGTCAGGTTCAGGCCCATGCCCATGGCGTCGCGGTTGTTGTCGTGGACGGCATAGTGGCCCCAGTACATCAGCGGCGGCAGCGGCGCCTCGGGATGCTTCTCGTGCCAGCGCACGATGTCGACCATGCGGTCGCGCCCGTCGGTCTCGAGCACCGGCGTGATCAGGGTGATGACGTTGTCGCGGATGCTGCGGATGAAGGGCGTGTCCTCGACCACCAGGCGGTAGGCGAGCTCCATCAGCATCTCGGGCGAGCCGGTTTCGGGCGAGTGCATGGCGCCGGTGATGTAGTACATCGGCTTGCCGGTGCGGATCAGCTGCGCCGCGGCCTCCTCGGAAAGCTGGCGCGGATCGGCCAGCCGGCGGGTGATCTCCTTGTAGGAGTCGAGGCGGCGGATCGTCTCCTCGTCGGCGATCGCCACCAGGATCATCTCGCGGCCCTCCTCGGACTTGCCGATCGAGAACACCTTGAGCCGTGGCGACGCCGCCTCCAGGGCGCGCATGTAGCGATGGACGTCCTCGGCGTAGGTGAGGTGGTCCGGCGCGCCGGCGATGTAGCCGTTGAACTTCTCCGGCGTCGGCACCCGGTCCGAGGCCGGCAGGTGATCCACCAGGTCGGTCATGAACTCGGGCCCGGTGGTGGCGGCACGGATCTGCCGCGAGTATCCCTGGTCCCATTCGGGGTGCTTCTCGATCGGCTCGGCGGCGGGCGCCGCCGGCGAGGCGGCGGGTGACACAGCCGCCGGCACGGCGGGCGACGTAGCGGGCACAGCGCCGGCCGCGGCAGCGGGAGCGAGCTGGAGAATGGCCAGGATGGGCGTCAGCAACAGCGCCAGGGTCTGCACACGGGTCGGTCGCATGGTCACCTCGGCAAGGGTCGGGAGTCGAGGTTGCGAAATCTACCACCGTGGTGCGCACACCGCCGCCGGCAAGGCGGCCCCGCCGAACGTTCAGGCGGGCGAGTGGAAGAACTGCACGAATCGCGGCGAGAAGAGCTTGGGGTCGGGACTCAGGAAGGGGGCCAGGCGACGGCAGGTGCGGGCGTTCTCGCCTGCCTGTCGGCGCAGATGGGGGTCCTTTTCGCCACCCTGAAGGTAGAGAGAGTAGCGGGCGGCCGCGAGCAGCAGGGAAGCGGTGACGGCGGCGCGGCGCTCGGCGAAAGTGACGCCAGCGAGCGTGCGCACCACCTCCTCGTAGTCGGCGCGGAACAGGGCGCGGGCCGCGGCGCGCAGCTCGAACGGTGGGCTGGGCGGCCTGGACTCGGCGGCCCGGCGCGGGATCTCCCGGGCAAGGCGCTGAGCCGGTGCATGGTCGCGGCTCGCCGCCTCGACGCGGGCGGCTTCCTGCTCCCGCCGCGGCTTGTCGGCGCTCGCCTGCTCGGCGGCGAGCCTCTCCGCGGCCTTCTCGGTGGCCGCCTTTTCCGCGGCCTTCTCGGTAGCCGCCTTTTCCGCGGCCTTCTCGGTGGCCGCCTTTGGGGCGGTCTTCTCGGTAGCCGCCTTTGGGGCGGCGTTCTCCTGCGCTCGCCGGAGCTCGACGCGTTGTATCTCGTTACGGATCAGGAGGTCGCGGACCGCCTGGCGCGCGAGCAGCTGATCCAAGCGTCCGGCGAGGGCCTCCAGGTCCTGGCGGGCGCCGGTGGCGAGTCGAAAGGCTTCCTCGAGATCTCGCGCCTGGCCGAGGTTCTTGCCGCGCTCGATCCGGCCGCGGGCGGTGGTGATCGCCAAGACCGCGGTCGCCTCGATCCCCTCGCCCGCCTCCTCCTTCCATGCTTCCGCGTACCTCGGATCGCCTCGCCGGCGAGCGATCTGAGCACTGGCCTCGGCTGCTTTCTTGACGGCGCCCTCGGCCTCCCGCAAGGACCGAACGAGCGCGCCGGCGGTCTGCGAGTCGGCGACGGCGGGAGTCCCGGCGATGGCCAGGACCAGGCAGAGCATCGCCGGCCCGCGACGAGATGCGCTCAGGCCCCAGCCGCAAAGGGTCATCTCACCAACCCATACCCTTGAAGAACTCGTCGGCGTCGACCGCTCTGAACTCCGCGACGGTGCGCGCCGGCCGGGTCTCACCGCCGGCGGGCACCTCGGCGACGATCACGGCTGGCTGCGGGAAGCCCGGGTTGCTGAGCCGGATGGTGTAGCGGCCGGGAGCCAGAGACAAAACGATCGGCGTATAGGCCGCATTTGGGATCGGCTGGGTCCTGCCCTGTGCGTCGCGGATCTCCACCACCTCGCCCCACGGCAGCGCATCGACGATCAAAGCGCTGCCCTGCGGCGGTGCCACGGGAGGCCCGGCCCGGCCGAGGTCGTCCACGCGAGGCTTCGCAGCCGTACCGGGACCGGCAGCCTGCGCACGGCCGCCGTGCTGCCCCAGGAACCAGGCGGTCGCGGCAAGCGCTGCAACGAGCAGCGCCGTGCCGACGGCGACGGCAGCAGGCCGCGGGCGTCGAGCGGCCGCACGCTGCTTCATGCCCCTCTCGTCGCCGCTCGGACCCGGGCTCGCGGGCAGTGGGTGGAGCGTGGCCTCGGCCGGTCCGGGAGCCTCGCGCATCGGCTCGCGCGGCGTCCGGCGCGGCTCCGCTGCGATCGGGGTGAGCAGATTGCGGGAAGCCGTCGCGGGCAGGGTGGGCGCCGGGGTGGTTTCCAGGCCGAACCGCTCGTCGAGCCGGTCCTGCGTCGTTCCCGGCTCGACGGGTGAGACATCGACCTCACCGGCGGCATCGAGAAGCCGCTTCCATTCCGCCGCCGGGGCGTCGGCGGGAGCGCGGAAGCGGGCAAGCTCGGCCGCGAGCTCCTGGGCGCTCGCGTATCGGCCTGCGGGTTTCTTGGCGAGGGCCTTGAGGACGGCGGACCGCAGGCCGGGCGGCACCCGTCCGTGCCGGTCGCTGTCCGCGAAATCAATCGGGCTGCGGTAGAGATGGCCGGCGATGATCGAGCTCGGGTCACGGCCGGTAATGGGATAGATCCCGGTCAGCAGCTCGTAGAGCACGACGCCAAACGAGTAGATGTCGCCGCCGGCTCCGGCGGTGGCGGCGCCGTCGGTCGCGAACTGCTCGGGCGAGGCGTACCGCACCTTGCCCAGGAAGGTCCCGGTCCGCGTCAGCTGGGAATCGCCGCCGCCCAGGATCTTCGCGATCCCGAGGTCGATCAGCTTGATCTGCGGGTCGCCGGCGTCCTCGGTGAGCATCAGGTTGTCGGGGGAGATGTCCCGGTGGACGAACCCCTTGCCGTGCAGATAGCCGAGCGCGCGCAGCGACTGCTGGGCGATCTCGAGCGCCAGGCCCAGCGGCGGCGGGCCGGCGGTCTTGAGCAGCTCCTCGAGGGTCTTGCCGCGGATGAACTCCATGACGATGAGGGCGGTACCGTCGTCGTCGGTCGTGAAGTCGTACAGCTGCGCGATGTTCGGATGCCGGAGCTTGATGGCGACGCGCGCCTCACGTACGAAGCGCGCCTTGAGCTCCGCATTGAGCTCCTGGTCCTCGACCAGCAGCGGCCGCATCACCTTGATGACGCGGATCTCGTCCAGGAGCCGGTGGCGCACCTTATAGATCGCGCCCATCCCGCCTTCGCGGAGCTTCCCCAAGATCTCGTATTTGCCTTCAATGCGCTGGAGCGGAAGTGCGAACACGTCAAGGCCTCTGATATTCTTCGCCTGTCCGCGAAGGCCCTGCAACCGCGGATCGGGAGGAGCCCGAATGGCGTTGCCGATCGAACAGATCGATACCTCTTTGATCGAAGAGCTGATGGGGCTCAAACGCGACGGCGAGACCCTCCGCGCGCGGCTGGCCCGCATGGCGGGCGAGGCGGACAAGGTCAGCGCACCGGTTTTCCAGCGCGTGCATGCCGACTATCAGGCCCGTCTCGCGGCGCTGGACGAGCGGGCAGCGCCGAAGAAGCAGCAGGCCCGTCGGGAGTTCGCCAAGTTGCGCCGGCTGCTCGACGAGGTCGGCGCACGGCGCGACGCCGTGCTGCAAGACCAGGAGGAGCTGGAGTTCCGCCACCGCCTGGGCGAGTTCGAGGCGGCCGACTTCACGGCCAGGGGTGCCGACCTGGCCCAGCGCATCGCCGGCGTCGACCAGGAGCTGGCCGGGGTCACGGCGGTGCGCGAGCGCTTCGTGGCGGCCTTCGATTCCGAGGCCGACCTGGCGACCGACCCGGAGACGGCCGCCGGCGGCACACCGGACGCCGTCCCGCGCTTGCCAACCGAGCCCGTCGAGCTGGTCGAGGCAGCCGTTCCGAACGTTGTCCCCCCGCCTCCCGGCATGGGCTTTGGCACCGTCATCCTTCCCCGCGTTCCCCACGTCCCCAACCCCGCCAACAACGCCAACAACGCCAACATCTCCGACCTCGCCAAACCGGACGACACCGTGCCACCGGCCGGCGCCACGATGATCGCCGCTTTCGGTCGCCTGGTACGGCTCGACGAAGGCACGGGAGCCGCGGCGGAGATCCGCGTGGAGCACCTGGCCGCCATCGGGCGGACGCGCCAGAACCACATCCAGATCGATGCGCCGTCGGTGTCGCGAAAACACGCCCAGATCGCGCTCACGGACCATGGCTATGTGCTGCGCGATCTGGGGTCGGAGAACGGCACCTTCGTCAACGGCGAGCGGATCGCCGAGCAACCGCTGAAGGACGGCGACCATCTACAGTTCGGCAGCGTCGGTTTCCTGTTCCACACTCGCTAGTTCCAGTTTCGGTAGCAGCGACCCTCCGTCTCGCCTACTGCACGTCGGCAACCTTGCCGTTGGTGAAAGTGACCTTCAGATCGCGATACACGTAGATGACCTTGGTCCCCGCGGTGAGGATCTTCGAGGGCTTGCCGAGCGCCTGTTCGACTTGCGCGATCGTTTGACCCTGCTGGATGTTCAGCGGCTCGGGCGCTGCCGGGGCAGGGCTTGCCGGGGCCTGCGCCGACGCTTGGCCTGCCGCCGGCCCCGCGCCGGCCTGCCCGGCATCGCCGCTGTTGTCGATCGAGAATACCTGACCGATCGTGTCCTCCACCTGCGAGGCGTCGCCCGTTGCCAACACCCCTTTCGGGAACCGAAAATCGACCTGGGCTTTGTAATAGGTCGGGGGGTCGGTGCCGTTACAGGCCGCGCAGGCGATGACCATGAACTTGACCGTATCGGACCTGGTATCCACGGCGATGCTGGCGGGATACACCTGCTGCCCTACCGGCAGGTCGGTCATCGGGTTCGGGTTGTCGTTGGCCTGACGGTTCAACAATCCCACCCCGACTCCCGTTCCCACCTGGCAGAGGAAACCTGGTTTCTTGAGCCTGCCCCCTACGTAGGTCGACGGACAGGGGTTCAGCGGGCTGTTCAGCGGCAGTCCCAGGATGCCTTGCTTCTGGATCGCGAGCGCGGTGCCCTCGCCGATCACCGCGTTGCCGTTGGCGTCTCTCGTCAGCTTGGCGATCTTGTACTGAGCCTGTAGCTGCTCCGCGACCGAAGGCGGCGCGGAATCCTGCGCCACGGCCACCGAGCACGCGAGCGTCGCCATCGCGGACCAACTCAGGATCGTAAATGCCCTTCGGGTTCTCTGGCTCATGGTCTTTCGCCGTGGAAGCGCCATCGGCCTATCCTCCGGACCCATGCTGCTGAACCGCGTTGTCGGCTGCCTCGGCATCCTGCTGAGCGCTGGCGAGTTGCGCAGCCGCCCCGGAATCCGGCGGCGGCGCTGGGACCTCACCACCGGTCGTCGTGGTGTCCGGCGCTTGCGGCAGGCCGCCTTTGCCTGAGTTGCTGGCGAGGGTCTTGAGCCCGGAATCGAGCTGCTGCCGGAACTGGTTATGCATTTCCTGCAGCTCCTGGACGCCGATCGCGACGGTCTGCCCGGCGGCGCAATCGGCTTTCTTGCTGCTCTGCACGCTGGCCGAGACGTTCTGGTTGGCGTCCGGAGAGTCCGTCATGCGCATGACGACGTCGCCCGGGGCCAGCCCGCACTCCTTGCCGGCCGCGGTCGTGACGTCGAGGTTGCTGGCCACCACGAAGACGCGTTCGGCCGGGTTCAGTGCATCCGGCAGCTGATCGGCGGTCGGCGCTGCTCCTCGCGAGCTCGCCGACGACTGCTCCGCGGCGAGTTGGTGCTTCACCTCTTCCGCGATCATCTGCTTGACCTCCGGGCTCAGCTGGCTCTGGCGCGACGTCTGCGCCGAGGCATCGGCGTCACCCGAACGCCCGGCCGCGGCGCTTGCGGCATTCGCGGCAGCCGCGCCCGCTTCGGCATTGGCGGCATAGGCAGCCTGGAGGTTGGCGGCGAGCAGATAGTCCGTGAGCCACTGAGAGGCGCTGGCATAGGCAGGGTAAGGAGCGAAGTAGCCTTGGTAGTACCCGTACCAGGGTGCACCGCTCCAGCCCCATGCCGCGGGGCCGTAAGCCACCGGCGCCGCCCACGGGTTGTACGCCCATCCATAGTAAGCGGGCTGGTAGTAATAAGCCGGCGCATAGGCGTAGAAGCCATAGCCGCCGTAGGTATACGATCGATAGACGCTGACGTACGACTTGCCTTCCACGACGTAAGTGCGCTGAACGTAGGAGCGACCGTTACGGCTGAAGTAAGGACGCTGGACATAGCCGCCCCGGTTGCCGATGGCGACGATCTGACGACCGTTGCGTTCCGCGACGACGGTCCGCGGGCCGCCGAGGGGATGGCTGATCGTCATCCCGTTGGTGTGGATCGAGGCAACCCTGCCATTGGCGCTACGGACGACCGTCGCGGTCTTGCCGCCCGGCAGTGAGACAGCTTGCTGAGTCGTTCCACGAGGTTTGCCCGCCAGCGCTGACGTGCCGGTAGGCGGGGGCGGCGATTTGACGCCGCCATGGGATTGCCCGGGTGTCACCCTCCCGTTGGCCGCCGCCGGCCCCGGCGCGCCGGGGCGGCGCTGCTGCCCTTGCGGCGCCGCCGGCTGCCCGGCCGGATGACTCGCCGGCGCCGCCACTTTAGGGACCGCGGGCGCCGGCTTTGGCGGGGCGGGCTTCTTGTCGTTTTGCTGATCTCCCCATAAGAGAGCCGGCGCGGCGAACAACGCCAGGAACGCCAGGACTCGAAGCGAGGTGCTGTGCTGCGGATTGGTCGTGCTCATCGTCTCTTCTCCATAGAAAGAATAGTCATCCCGCCGCCGTACACCGCTTGCCAGCGGTGGCGTATCCCCGCGGCGATACCGACTCGCCGACACGGGGCCTACCGACGGTTTCTACCTCCGGCCAAGCGGCGGCATCTCTTGGGGAGATGGTGATTGCGCTGTAGCCCGCAAGCGCTCCGTCGATTTGCGCATCCACATATCGCGAGGCCTCGATTCGCCTCACCTCATTGGCGGTCGACACCCGAACACTGGCGATGGGCGTCGCCGCCGCCGGCCCATCGAGACGGGGTGCAATCGTCTACACGCCCCGGGCCGTCGAGATAGAATCGATCCTGCTCCCAAACCGTACATGATTGCAAGCTTATAGACTAATCGATATAGATAAACTGGGCGATGTCCGGCTCTCGGGGTGGTACGATTCGGCCGTGAGCTCACGCCAGCGGGCAGGTCCCTCGGCCGCGGTCCTCGGCGCCGCGGCGGCGGCGACCCTGGTGGCGGCCTTCGCGGCGGTCCCCGCTCGCGCGCTCGACCACGTCACCTTCGCCACCAACTGGAAGGCCGAAGCCGAGCACGGCGGCTTCTATCAGGCGCTGGCCACCGGCATCTACCGGCGCCACGGGCTCGACGTGACACTGCGCATGGGCGGGCCGCAGACCAACAACTCCCAGCTGCTGGCGGCCGGCCAGATCGATTTCAACGTCGGCGCCGACTCCTTCGCGGCGCTCAACTACGTTCGGGCCGGAGTGCCGGTGGTGACCGTGGCGGCGATCTTCCAGAAAGACCCCCAGGTGCTGCTGGCCCACCCGGGGCAGGGCAACGACTCGTTTGCGGCGCTCAAAGGCAAACCGATCATGCTGGCCGCCGCGGCGCGCGCCACCTTCTGGAACTTCCTCAAGATCCGCTTCGGTTATACCGACGATCAGATCCGCACCTACACTTTCAACATGGCCCCTTTCCTCGCCGACGTGAAGGCCATCCAGGAGGGCTATCTGACCAGCGAGCCCTATACGCTCGCCAAAGCCGGAGTCAAGCCGGTCGTGCTGCTCATGGCCGATCACGGCTTCGACAGCTATTCGACCACCCTCGAATGCTCGCGCCGCCTGGCCGAGACGCGCCCGGACCTCGTGCAGCGCTTCGTCGATGCGAGCGTCGAAGGCTGGTACAGCTATCTCTATTCTGACCCATCGCCCGCCAACCGCCTGATCAAGCGCGACAACCCCGAGATGAGCGACGGCCTGATCGCCTACGGCATCGCGGCCTTGAAGCGCCACGGCGTGGTCGACTCCGGAGACGCCCTTACCGGCGGCATCGGCGCCATGACCGATGCCCGCTGGCACTCCTTCGCGGCCACCATGATCCGTGCCGGCCTCTATTCGCCGGCCCTCGACCTGTCCCGGGCTTACACCCTGCGCTTCGTCAATCGGCGGGTGGGCATGCCGCCCAAAGCCGCGTCCGCGTCCCCAGGTGCCTCCGGACAGCCACGGCGGTGAGCCGATCGTGCGCCTGAACGGCGTCGGCAAGCGCTTCGCCGGCGGCACCGAGGCGCTGGCCGGGCTCGACCTCAGCGTCGCGGCCGGCGAGCTGCTGAGCCTCCTTGGCCCCTCGGGGTGCGGCAAGAGCACGGCGCTGCGACTGATCGCCGGCCTGATCGAGCCAACCTCCGGAACGGTCGAGCTGCGGCTTGCGGACCGCCATGCCCTGGGCTTCGTCTTCCAGGAGCCAACTTTGATGCCATGGGCCTCGGTGAAGCGCAACGTGGCCCTGCCGCTGCGTCTCCTCGGCTTGCCGCGCCGAGAGATCCGCCAGCGCACGGGCGAGGCGCTGGAACGGCTCGAATTGGGCGACTTCGCCGACGCCTACCCGCGCGAGCTGTCGGGCGGGATGCAGATGCGCGTCTCGATCGCCCGGGCGCTCGCGCCGCGGCCGCGCCTCCTGCTGCTCGACGAGCCCTTCGCCGCCCTCGACGAGATCACGCGCTGGAAGCTCGACGACGACCTTCTGAGGCTCTGGCGCGACGCGGGTCTGACGGTGGTCTTCGTCACCCACGGTGTCCACGAGTCAGCCTATCTCTCGACCCGCATCGCCGTGCTGTCGGCGCGTCCCGGGAGGCTCCTGGGCGAGGTGAGCGCCGAGGCTCCCTTGCCGCGCGGCGCCGCCTACCGCGCCTCGGAGAGCTACCGGCAGACTTGTCAGGCGGTCTCGGCGCGTCTGGCCGAGGCGCTGGCGGGCTCGTGAAGCGCCTGCTGCGCAACGGCCTGCCGCCGGCCCTGGTCGGAGCGCTCGCGTTGGCCGCCTGGGAGGCGTGGGTGCGGCTGCGCCATATCCCGGAATACCTGCTGCCCGGACCGCTGCGGATCGCCGCCGCCCTGCGTGACGACTGGCCGGTTCTCTTTCCGTCGCTGTTCGCCACCTTGGCGGTCACCGCGGCGGCGCTCGCCGCCGCTGCCGGCCTCGGTGCGGCGCTCGCCATCCTCATCGCCCAGGCGCGGTGGGTTGAACGCAGCCTCTTCCCCTTCGCCGTGATCCTGCAGGTGACGCCGCTCGTCGCCATCGCCCCGCTGCTGCTGATCTGGATCAAGGACGTCCGGCTGGCCCTGGTCCTCTGCGCTTTCCTGGTCGCCTTCTTCCCCGTGGTCTCCAACACGGCGCTGGGTTTGCAAAGCGCCGACCATCGTCTGCTCGATCTGCTGCGCCTCTATGGCGCCTCCCGATGGCAGGTGCTGCGCGCCGTCCGCCTGCCGGGCGCCTTGCCCTACTTCCTCGGGGGCCTCCGGATCAGCGGCGGCCTGGCGCTGATCGGCGCCGTCGTCGCCGAGTTCGTGGCCGGTACCGGCGGCGTCGCCTCCGGCCTTGCCTATCGCATCCTGGAGGCCGGCTACAACCTCCAGATCCCCCGCATGTTCGCCGCCCTCGCTCTGCTCGCCGCGGCCGGCATCGCCCTCTACGCCACCTTGGCCGCGCTCTCCCATCTCCTCCTGCGTCGCTGGCACGAAAGCGCCATCCAGCGCTGAGCGGGAGGCGGGATCCGGCAGCCGGATCTGGCGGAGTCATCACGACTCTTCATGCAGGATCCAGAGCAGCGGCGGCAGCACGCCGCGTCCGCAGCGCCTGCACGTGGTTGCGCACCGTGGCGCGAGCTGCGGGAGCGCCTTGGGAGTCCGCCTGCACATTGTTCTTTGGTGCGCTCCGGATTCTCCGGCGGCGCCAATTCCATAGGGAGGAGTACATGAAGAAGGGAGCCCGTGGCACGCTCAAGCTGCACCGCGAGACCCTGCAGTCGCTGACCAGCCAGGAGGTGAGCAACGCGGTTGGCGGCATCACCACCTCCGTCAAGAAGACCATCTGCTCGGTCTGCATCTCCTGCGGCCACAACACCTGCACTTGCTGAGCCCGTAGCGGCGAGCCTGACCGCCCGGAGGCCGGCGTTGCCGCCGCCTCCGGGCCGCATTCCGCCACGGCGCCTGGTCAGGCGCCGGCGGGCTTCTTGTGCATGCCCCGAATCTTCCCCACGACCTAACCGGGTACCTCGACCTCGCGGACTTCCGCATCGTCGAGCAGCTCGGCACTGGCCGCGAGGTAGTCGCGAATGGCATCCTCAATGTTGGCCAGCGCTTCCTCCTCAGTGGCACCCTGAGACCAGCAGCCAGGAAGCCCAGGGACGAACACGCTGTAGCCTTCCTCTGAATGTCGCAACCCAACTTTTAAGGTCATCTCGTCAGCTCTCCGGGCTCGTCAGTGTCGAGCAGCGATCTACTACCCTTCCGGGTCCTTCCATCAAGCCCCTTGGGGCGGCCGCCAGCTGCTGCTTGCACAGGGCAGCCGATTCGGCGACCTGCGGGAGGTAGGTCATCTCGAACGAATCGATGAGCTTACCCAGCAGCAGTCGGCTCGCCTTCCGGCCGGCGCGGAGCTCCTGCTCGGCCCTGGCGGCGCATGCCGCGCGCGCACTCCTTCGCCGGGCACTGCCACCGCTTCGCCCCATTCGAACCCGCGGTCGGCGGTGCAGGGTCGCCGGGGCTCCTCTGCCAGCCCCGGTTGGCGGCCCCCCGACGAGGGCATCCCGGTGGCAGATCGGGGTCGAGCGCTGGAAAGGTGGCGTGAATACGAATATTGTTCTTCCGATCCTCGATGGCGAGGCCGTTTAGGATGATCCTTGGCCTACACGATTGAGTACTCTCCCGACACTGTTGACCACCTGAGCGCCTTGACGGCCAGGCAGCGAGCAACCGTTCTTGAAGCGGTCGACGCGCAACTGGCGCATGAGCCGTCAGGCGAAACCCGCAACCGCAAGCCCATGAGGCCCAACCAGCTCGCCCCTTGGGAGCTTCGCGTTGGTACCCTCCGAATCTACTATGATGTTGAGGAGGATCCCGAGCGCAAGGTCCTCATTCGCGCCATCGGGATCAAGGAGCGCAACCGGGTGCGGATTGGCAGGAAGGAGTTCGAGCTATGACGGTCAGGAAGGTAGAGGTGGCCGACGCGACCGAGTCCCTGGCAACCTACGTTCGGAAGGCGGGCGCGGGCGGCCCGGTTGTCGTCACCGACGATGGGCAACCAGTCGCCGCCCTTGTCCTGCTCGAGCACACCGATCTCGAGACCGTCGCGCTCAGCTCCGACCCCGAGTTCCTGGAGCTCATCCGGAGCTCGCGCGCTCGCCACGCCCAGGAGGGAGGGCTGTCCAGCGCCGAAGTGCGGAGGCGCCTGGAAGCCGAGCTGCCATCTCCTCGGCACTCTAGATAACGCGCCATAGACTTGCTACGGGCACCAGCGACTCCCAGCACCCTCAATTCCGCGCTGCTCCCCTGGTGCCATGCCGCAGCTGCCGTAGGCCTCCCAATCGAAGCGTCCCGACGTCACTCGGCTGAGGACCTCATGCTCGGCCTGTCCACCCCCCGCAGACTCGTTACAGGCCTTACAAATCAAGGCTGATGAGGGTTTGCCGGCAACTTCGGGGCGTCACGGGGCGGTCGCTGCAAGGGGCACTGAGACAGCGCAAACCTTTTCGCCACAGGCATTGTAACGAGGCAGCGGGGGGGGGCACCGACCAATAGCAATGAAGACATCGAAGCGCTGGCCGCACCCTGCCCTGGCCCTGGTGGGCGAGCTGGCGCGCATCTACGGCCTGGACCAGGACGAGCACGCCCCCGCCGTCCTTGGCGCTCCGGCGAAGGAGGGCAAGTAGTCATGGGGCTCTGGCCGCCAGGCGGGTGGTGAACGGCGCGAAGTTGCCTCGTTACGCCAGGATCGCCCGGACGCCTGATCGACTCCTCTCCGGTTCGTACTAACCCGGAGAGGGGGTGGCGAACCGCATCAGGACATGCCATCAGGAGAGAACGACAAGGGAAGTGGCGGCCGGCGCGGGCGATGAACCCGCGACCGGCCGCCGAGCTGTTGATGAGCTGTCCTGCACGCGACAGTCCAGGTGGGCCAGCTGGCGCAAAGAGCCGGCAAGGCGGCCCGCTAAGCCGCCCTCGGGGTGTCACCCACCCTCCAGCTGGTTGCTGATCCATAGATTTTCCTCTTTCATTGCATCGACGACACCGCCATACCCGGGAAAGAGCGATGAGGCGCAGACGCCATCCAAAGCCAGGAGGTGCAGCAAGGCCGGTGCTTCGAATATGGGAAGCGTGCAATGGAAGCACTTAAACGGAGGTTTGACTCGATCCAGCAATGCATCGAGCGGCACCCTTTCAAATGGGAGCTGTCGCTTGGGAAGCCACTGCTGCAGGAGCGTGAACGCTCCCTGCTGGGCGTGCAGATTCCGATTCGACGAACGGGGCGCTGTAACGGCGATCAGCGAATCGTTATCAATATTAATCGGGAAACGATCTGCCGGCGTGTGCAAGATCCAGACAGAAAGACGCTCAACTCCTGGCGGCGCCGCTGTGAGGCCGTTATTACACCACTGCGCGGCCTCTTTGGCCGCAAAGTAGGCAGCAACCTTGCCACTGCGGCTCCAATCCAATAGGCGGGTCGGCAGTCCATGATTCTGGGCCAGGGCCATTACAGCGAAAAGGTCTTTGATCGGCCAGCGATGTGTCAGGCTTAAATCTTCCAATTTACTGCGAAGGCCGGGACCATCACCTGGAAGACTCAGCCCCGCGCCGTCTGCATACCAAAAGAACTGCATCAGGGATTCACACTCAGCCCCAATCTGTTGTGAGACGGTCCACGTGTCAGCGACCTCAAGGACGTCTCCTCGCACCGGGATCTTGGTTCCCGGCCGATAGGCAGAAGGTAGCAGCCGAAATCTCGCATCGGAATGTCCGCGAAATAGAAACTCATTCGGGCGGCGGCGCCCGAAGGAGAGTAGCTGTCCTAGCGGAGACAGCGCGTCGAGGAACTCGGTTGCTGTCAGGAAAGACTCCTCGGTCATGCTGGCCCCCGAATTAAATTATTCGTTCTTCCGTGCCTGTGTCGTCGAGTGGAGCGCTTGCATCTTCCCCCTGGCCGCTTTTGTGACTCGGCGGCGCGGGTGTAGTCGCCGCTGAGGCGCCATACCGACTTTTGGATCGGGTACGCTTTCAGCAGCTGGAGTGCGTTCCAAAGGTCCGGATACTCGTCCTCGTCGCCGGCAACGAGAT